>Ga0255772_10001620_pt1 | contig 22411 bp, 19 predicted proteins | sample 071ome_34_FD_179970 | JGI IMG/M metagenome (GOLD analysis project Ga0255772, IMG submission 179970) | Coastal salt marsh microbial communities from the Groves Creek Marsh, Skidaway Island, Georgia - 071411BT metaG (version 2) | ecosystem: Environmental > Aquatic > Marine > Intertidal zone >...
CAAAAATATCAACATCCTCCATGCCTGACATTATTTTTATGCTTTTAATTTTCTTTATGGTTACTACAGTTTTAAGAGAGTTTTCTGGACTTCCCGTGTCTCTTCCAAAGGCTGAAAGAATCGAAAAACTTGAGTCTAAAAGACACACCTCTGACATTTGGGTTTCTAAAGACGGGTTAATTTCGATTGAAGATAAACTTTACGCTTCTGATGACGTCCGTCACGTTATGTACGAAAAGCGCGCCTCCAATCCACAGCTTACCGTCTCTCTCAAAGCTGACCAAGATGCTAGAATGGACATTATTTCTGATATTCACAATGAGCTTAGAAAAGCTGATGCTTTAAAATTAAATTATTCAACAAAAGTTAAGGCGCCAACACAGTGAATATTAAAAATTTAACACCCTTTTCTTCTTTAGTTTCTTTTATTTTAAAGAAAGCAAAGCTTTCTTCTGAATCTTTAAAAACAAAGTACTCAACCGTATTAAGGGTTGGAGTTCTAATTTCTTCTATTTTTTTATTGTTGGGATTTTATGGTCTTCAAAGATTTGAAAATAATATTCAAATTGAAACTGAAAGCCAAATCATTATTGAAAACATAGAAATCCCAGAAACTCAACAGTTTGATACGCCTCCACCTCCAGCGAGACCATCTGTTCCCGTAGAATCAGAGGATGAAGATCTTGCTGATGACTTAACTATTGAAGAAACTGATTTGGACAATTTTGATGCTTGGGATGCTCCGCCTCCTCCGCCATCTGGTCCGCAGGTAAAATTTATCCCTTATGATGACCCCCCAAGGCCACTTTTCCCCATAAAACCAGTATATCCTGATATTGCTCAGGAGGCTGGCATTGAAGGACAGGTGTTGGTTCAGTGTTTTATCGATGAAAAAGGTCGTGTTAAGGAAACAATAATTCTTAAAGGTATACCAAACACTGGTCTTAATGAAGCCGCTGAAGAGGCGCTTAGAAAAACAAGATTTAGACCTGCAAAACAAAGAGAAAGAGCTGTGGGTGTTTGGATTACTATTCCAATAAACTTCAAGCTTCAGAATTAAAGACTAGTCGATAGCGGACTTAATTAGCTCCCTATTCAATCTCACAATATTTGCTTGCGAAATTTCTTTTGGGCACTCGGCTGAACATGCTCCTGTATTAGTGCAAGACCCAAATCCTTCTTCATCCATAGTTGCTACCATTTTAAAAACTCTTTCTTTTGACTCTTTTTGTCCCTGTGGCAACAAAGAAAGGTGTGAAATTTTTGCTGATGTAAATAGCATGGCTGAAGAGTTTTTGCATGCAGCAACACATGCCCCACAAGCAATGCACGCAGCAGAAAGAAAAGCTTCGTCTGCATTTTCTTTAGGAACCTTCGTTAGATTAGCCTCAGGGGCTTCTCCTGTGTTGATATCAACATATCCTCCAGAAGAAATAATTCTGTCAAAAGAGCTTCTATCTATTGAAAGATCTTTAATTACTGGGAAAGAAGCGGCTCTAAATGGCTCTAAAGTCAGCTCATCTTCGCTTTTAAAGGATCTCATATGTAATTGACAAACGGTAGTTGCTTTTTGGGGGCCGTGCGGCTGACCGTTTATCATAAATCCGCAGGAACCACAAATTCCTTCCCTACAATCATGATCAAAAACTACCGGGTCTTGTTTTTCTTTAACTAGCTTGTTGTTCAATATGTCTAACATTTCTAAAAAAGAAATGTTTGGATCGATATTTTCTAAACGATATCGAACAAATTTACCGGCTGTGTTTTCTTTAGACTGTCTCCATATATTTAAATTAATATTCATTACTTATAACTTCTGGTTTTTAGTTTTACGTTTTGAAATCTAAGTATTTCCTTATGAAGCTGGGGGTGTTTATCTTTTTGATGTTGCCAAGCTGCTACATACGCATACTCAGAATCATTTCTTTGGGCTTCATTTTCTGCGGTTTGAAACTCTTCTCTAAAGTGTGCACCACAAGACTCTTTTCTGTCAAGGGCATCTATGGCCATAAGTTCAGCAAGCTCTATAAAATCTTTAAGTCTTAGGGCTTTTTCAAGCTCAGGGTTTGGCTCGTTCATATTTCCGGGTACAATTAAGCGGCTATTAAACTTTTCTTTTATTTTAGGAATTAATTCTAAGGCTTTTTTTAGCCCCTTTTCGCTTCGAGACATTCCAATATTATCCCAAACAATTTTTCCCAGCTCTCGATGAATTTCATCAACAGTTAAATCTCCCTGAACATTCATAATGTCTGAAATATTTTTTTCTACTTCTTTTATTTTCTTCAAAAAAGAATCGCTTTTTAATATTTCTTCACTGTTGTCGGGTTTGTTGTTTGCTAGATAATTCATTACTGAATGTGGTGCTACAAAATATCCATCAGCTAGGCCTTGCATTAATGCGCTAGCACCCAGCCTGTTTGCTCCGTGATCAGAAAAATTGCTTTCACCAATTGAAAACAAGCCTTCAATTGTAGTCATGAGATTATAATCAACCCAAAGCCCTCCCATTGTATAGTGAACTGCTGGATAAATTTTCATAGGAGTTTTGTATGGGTTTTCATTGGTTATATTTTGATACATATCAAAAAGGTTTCCATATTTTTCTTTAATAAAGCTTTCTCCGTGATCTTCAATGGCTTTTTTAAAATCTAAATAAACCGCAAGTCCAGTTTTACCAACGCCGCGACCGTCATCGCAAACCTCTTTGGCCCTCCTGCTTGCAACATCTCTTGGAACAAGATTCCCGAAGGCGGGGTATATTCTTTCCAAATAATAGTCTCTTTCTTCTTCTGGAATTTCTGTTGGCTGCCTGGAATCGCCTTTTTTCTTGGGCACCCAAACCCTTCCATGATTTCTAAGACTTTCGCTCATTAAGGTTAGTTTTGACTGAAAATTATTTTTAACCGGTATGCAGGTTGGATGAATTTGTGTAAAACTTGGATTGGCAAAAAATGCCCCATTTTTATGTGCCCTCCAATTAGCTGTAACATTGCTTGCCATAGCATTTGTTGATAAATAATAAACGTTAGAGTACCCTCCTGTAGCCAAAATAACTACGTCTGCCGCATGTGCTTGTACTTTGCCCGATATCAAATTTCGAGTAATAATTCCTTTTGCCTTACCTTTTTCAACCACCACATCCAACATGTCTTCTCGTGGATAAAATTGAACTTTGCCTTCGTTTTGTTGTCTGCTAAGCGCGGAATATGCCCCAAGTAATAGCTGTTGACCGGTTTGACCTCTAGCATAAAAGGTTCTAGAAACCTGAACCCCCCCGAAAGACCTATTATCAAGATACCCAGAATATTCTCTCGCAAATGGAACCCCCTGTGCAACGCATTGATCTATAATATTTTTACTAATTTCTGCCAACCTATACACATTTTCTTCTCTTGATCTAAAATCACCGCCTTTAATGGTGTCATAAAAAAGGCGCATTGTGCTGTCACCATCTTTCTTGTAGTTTTTTGCAGCATTGATCCCCCCCTGCGCTGCAATACTGTGCGCCCTTCTTGGAGACTCATGATAAGAAAACGCCTTGACATTAAATCCCATTTCCGCAAGAGTTGCTGAAGCTGAAGCGCCAGCCAGTCCGGTTCCCACCACAATAATCTTATAATCATTTGCTTGGTTGGAATTAAGCTTTTTATAGGACTCTAATTGTTCTTTCCACGCCCTGTGCAGCTCTTTATTTGGGGCGCCAGAACTTAATTGAGATTTAACCTGGTTCATCCTAGCCAACCACTCTTAAAATAATCCCAAAATAAAGGGGGATTGATATAAAACCCAAGGGAATCCAAAACCAAAAGACTGCCGCTAGGCTATAGTAGGTTTTTTCATATTTTGTTCCTTTAACTGCAAGGGTTTGACCTGCAGAATCGAATCCATGTTTTAAGTGATAACCCAAGAGTCCAATAGCAACAATATAAAAAAGGGTATAAAAAATATTGCCAAATCCAACCTCTGGTCCTAAAACAATATCATAATATGTCCTATCGCCCTGATTAAAGTTAAATTTGTACCAAAAGGTTGACCAGTGAAGCACTAAAAAAATAAATACAAAACTTCCGGTTAAAAGGGTGTATCGTGAAGCTCTAGGGGTTGATGTTATGCTGTAAGAAGGGTTTTTTGAAATAGCGCGTTTGTTTTTTAGCCAAAGCACAACTCCGCTGTAGATGTGGATTAAAACAAAAGACAATAGTCCGACTTCTGCTACCCTTATTAAAAAGCCTAATTTTTTTAATTTTAAAACATAACCATTAAAAGCGTCTGGACCAAAAAAAAGGTTAAGATTTCCAATCAGATGAAACACCATAAAAAGCGCTAAGCTTAATCCGGTAATTGCCATGGCTATTTTCTTTCCGACTGATGTGTTAAGAGCTTTAAAAATTTTCATTGAACCTAAATAACGACTAATATTTTATATGTTAAATTTATTAAAGGCAAATGACTTTGATGTTAATTTTCCAGACATTTTAAAAATGCTCCACTTATCAAGCAACAACCCGACGGCTGGTAATTTGTTTAACCTGGGTAGCTTTTTTTAGATTTCCCACAAGCTGTCCACAGGCGCCATCGATATCGCCCCCCCTTGTAGACCTAACTGTTGCTGTCAGTCCCCTTTTCAACAAATAACCTTTAAACAACTCAATGTTTTCTTCCTTTGACCTGGTATAATCACAGCCATTGAAGGGGTTAAAGGGGATGAGATTAATTTTACAGGCAAGTCCGTGTAAAATTTTTGATAAGCTTTTTGCATGATCTAAAGAATCGTTTATTTCATTAATTAAAATATATTCAATTGTTAAAGAGCGCTCATCTTTTTGAACAGATAGGTAGTTTTTACAGGCCTCCAGCAAACTATTAATGGGATATTTTTTGTTAATGGGAACAATAATGTCTCTCAAAGAATCATTGGGTGCGTGTAAAGAAATGGCAAGCGAAACATCAGTACTGCTTGCAAGCTTATTGATTTGAGGTATTAATCCTGATGTGCTTATGGTTATTCTTTTTTTAGATAAAAAATATGCAAACTCATTTCGCATTATACTGGCAGAAGAAATAACTGGATCAAAATTTAAAAGAGGCTCTCCCATACCCATAAAAACCACATTTGTTATAGGAGAATCTTTTCTGTCGTAAAAATTTGCTAACCACAACTGTCCAATAATTTCATCTGAAGTAAGATTCTTTTCAAATCCCTGTGCTCCCGTTGCACAAAAAGTACACTTAAGCGCACAGCCGGCTTGAGAGGAAATACACAAAGTAATGCGTTTTTTTTCTGGAATTCTAACCATCTCAATTGATGAACCAGAATTCAAATTAATTAAGTATTTTTTTGTTCCATCTTTTGAATGAAGAACTTTCTCTACCTTGGGTGGGTCTAGCGTAGCAATCTCTTGCATTTTTGAGATTAGACTTTTGTTAAAATTGGTCATTTTATTAAAATCCAACTCTCCTTTTTGATGTACCCATTTTAGCAGTTGTTTTGCTCTAAAAGAAGGTTCTTCAATTTCTAAAAAAAATTTCTCCAGCTCTGATTGTGAAAATCCTAAAAGGTTTTTTTTGTTCACGGTAGTTCCTTTTTAATTAAACAATAAATTCTTTAAGCCTTGGTTTTTTTATTTTTTTCAAAATTTAAAAATAAAATATTCCAAATAAGAACAAGCGCTACGCCAAAAAGCTCTCTTTCGCTTTCAGACATTCCTGCCATTTTATTTATTTCTTGATTTTCATTTAACGAACCACTAAAAGTCAGGTACATTAAAAAAACACAAATAAGCATTGTGGTTCCTTTTGCCGGCTTTAGCGTGGGGTTATTTTGATATTGAACTAAAATAAAAATTGGCTGTAAATAAAGGGGAGTCCAAACAAACCAGTCTGGATCATTTAAGTTTAAAAGCCCAAAAATTCCTAATATTCCTGCAAGTATCTTAATCATTTCACTAGCCACTCAAATAGCATTTTTGATTCTTCGCTATATGTTATTTCTGGGTGCCACTGAACTGCTATTAAACCTTCATATCCAACGAGTTCAAAGCTTTCAATCATTCCGTCTTCTGAATTACCAGTTATTTCAATTCCAGCTCCAACCTCCTTAATACACTGGTGATGGCTTGATTTAACATATATATTGTCTTTTTTGATTATTTGATACAAACGAGAATCCCTGTTGATTTTCACAGAGTGTTCACTGGCTTTTCCTCTAAAAACACCATGATTTATATTGTTTTTAAAAAGCCTATTAATGTCTTCATAAAGCGTTCCACCCTTATAAACATTTATTAACTGCATACTGGCACAAATAGCTAACACTTTTTTGTTCTGCTTAATTGCTTCATCAAAAAGCGCTGAGTCAAAATTAAACCTTTCTGTAGACATTTTATGAGAAATTAAATTAGGGCTACTAGAACTGTATTGTTCTGGCGGAACATCTGGTCCTCCCACCATTAAAATCCCCCTTGACATAGAAACGGCTTCTTGAATATATTTTTTTGAACACGTTTGTGAAAGCAAAAAAGGGGAGCCGCCGGCATTAAGAACTGCCTTAACATAGCTGTTTTTAACTCCAGTCCAGGTTGATGACCTAACAGTCAAGTCATATGGCGATATTGCTATCACAAAGAATTAAAATTTATACTCTTTAAGTTTTGGAATTTTATTCAGTAAGTCTTCAAGGGTTCCAACGTGCTCTTTGCCATTATAAATAACCTTCCATTCTCCGGAGGGCTCTCCATCTGTAAAGCTGCCATCAATAATTGGATTTTGTCTTGGGGCAACATATTTCCATGCTCCATTTTTTTTATCTGAAGAATATGTTCCTCTACCGTAAAAACGTGATCCAAAGTCTATGTCTTGACCCTCTGTCCAGGTTCCATTTTTTTGGTTGTTTTCATATGTTCCTTCTGCAATTCTTCTACCATTTTTTGCATAAAGAGACCAAACGCCTTGCTTTATGCCATCAACATATGTTCCTTTTTGTTTTAGCTCCAATGAGCGATCTTTTTGAATATAGTATTCTTCCCAGGGGCCATTTTTGATGCCTGAATTGAACTCGCCCCTTCCGCGATAATCTGATAAAGGAGATAGGTTAAAAAAGTATCCGTTTAATACGCCGTTTTCATAATTTTCTTCCCAGCCCTTGGATTCTCCATTTTCATACCAAATCCATTTTCCTATTTTTTTTCCAGCAACATATTCTCCCTCGCTAACAATTACTTCATTTGCATCCCAGCTTTTCCATGTTCCAACTCTTTCCCAGTTTTCATAGTCTCCAGCTCTAGTAACAACTAAAGTGTTTGGATCCCACTCTCTCCATCTACCAGCGCCTTGATCAAAAACGATTTCTCCTGTTTTAATCAATTTGTTTTGTTTGTCTTTATTCCACCTTGTCCACGTTCCTACAGGTTTACCATTTTCATATTTTATATATTCTAATCTTTTGTTGTTATCAGTGGCTCCAGGAAATATATAAGTGATCTGCTCTCCCTCAGGAACTCCATTAACATAGTTGGCAATTTTTCGGGTTCCATTGTTATAGTTTTTTTCATCCCAAGGCCCATTTTTCATACCAGACTTATACTCACCCACAACCGTTCCATTTTCATCAACAATTGGTCCAGAATAAAGCTTATCGCTACTAATTAAGTACGCTTTTCCGTCTTCTTTTGTTACAACTTGATCCTCATATACGCTACTGGAACACGCAGCAATAAACAGCACTAACAATAAAAATGTTTTTTTCATTCTCTCTCCTTAAATTGATTAGATTTTTGGTTGTGTTGACTAAAATAATAAATATTTAATTGTATATAAACATAATTTCTAATGAAAAATTTTGATTTAATTATCTATGGTGCCACGGGGTTCACGGGAAAGCTTTGTGTGGACTACATAAAAAACAACTATCCCGAAGTTAATTTTGCTATTGCCGGAAGAAACATCAACAAGCTCAAATCAATTTCTGAAAAATACAATAATTCCATCAAGTGCCTTGAGGTTGAGTCTTCAGATAAAAGCGGGATGAAGAAGTTGGCGTCTGAAACAAGGGTAATTTTAAATACTGCTGGACCATTTTATAAGTATGGTTCGCTTGTTGTGGAATCGTGCGTAGAAGAAAAAACCCATTATGTTGATATTACGGGAGAAAGCTTTTGGGTGAGAGACTTAATTGAAAAACATCACGAAAATGCACAAACCGGGGGAGTTAGAATTATCAACGCCTGCGGCTTTGACTCCGTACCATCTGATATTGGAGTGTTTTTTTCTGTAAACAACACAAACGAGCAAATAAAAAAGATTTCTGGATTTCACTCATGGAAGGGCGAAGCCTCTGGTGGAACGATTGAAACTATGTTTACGTCTATGGAGGCTAAATCTGCCAAGGGCGGCTTTGGAAGGTTTTCACTCAACCCAAAAAATACAGTTTCAAAGCATCAGCTCGATAACACCTCAGATAGGGTGTCAGTGAAAAAAATAAAATATTTAAATGGATATACAGGGCCATTTGTGATGGCGCTCCCCAATACAAGAACTGTTAGAAGATCGGCAGCTCTTTCAAAAGAAACGGGCAAATATTATGGAAAAGATTTTGTTTATTCAGAAGGGGCATACTATTCAAAGCTAAGCAGCGCTTGGAAAGTTACGCTTATGACGTTTGTTTTGGGCTTAATAATATTTTCTCCTTTGAGAAATTTGTTCAGGCCGCTTTTTAGGAAGCCTGGCCAGGGCCCCAGCAAGGCTGTTATGGATTCTGGGTTTTTTAAAACAAGGTTTTTAGTAGAAACTGAAAAGGGTGTGAAGGCTTTTATGATAAGCGCAAGCGGAGACCCTGGATACAAAATGACCTCAAGAATGGCCTGTGAAAGCGCTCTTTGTTTAATTCTTGAAAATCCAGACTCTTTGCCTGGAGGAAAAAATTTTGGTGGTGTTGTAACGCCTTCAATAGGCCTTGGAAACACTTTGATTAAAAGATTAAAAAAAATTGGGGTAGGATTTGATGAGATTATCCCCGGTTAAAAAAACCTTCTTTTTTTCTCTTTTTTTAATTTCTCTTTTCGGGCAAAGCCTTCAAGATCTTGAAAAATTGTTCATAGAATGGAGAGCTTTTGAAAGGCCCTCATTTAATAGTGGTGTCCCCGATTATACCTTAAAGGCTTTTAAGAATAAACACCCCAGGTTTTTGTCAATTAAAAACAGGGCAATTAACTTTGACACCTCGCTACTTGATAAAGATGGGATTTTAGATTGGAAAATTTTAGTAGCGGAAATTAATGGGTATGATTTTAATTACAGGGTGCTTAGACCCTGGGAAAGAGATCCGGGTTTTTATAGGGTTTTATGGAACTACCAAAGCGATGTTCCAGACCATGAGGGGCCCACCAACCACGCAACCCTTGAACTGTGGACATATAGCTTTCCACTAAGTAAAAAAAATGCGAAAGAAGTTGAACAAAAGCTTTTAGCCATTGGCCCATTTCTGAAACAAGCAAAAATAAATCTTGTTGGCAATGCTAGGGACTTATGGATGGGCGGGATACAAATTATGAAAAACCAATCTCGCGATCTTCAATCTTTTTCAAAAAAAATTAATAAAACCACACACCCCAGCTTACATGTGGCCGTATCTCAGGCTATTGTAGATACTGATAGTTTTGTCGCTTGGTTAGAGAGTGAGCTTCCAAAAAAAACCGGTCCTTCTGGCGTTGGAAAAGAAAACTACACCTGGTATCAACAAAATGTTCACCTTTTACCATTCAGTTGGGAAGAAGAAGTTTTTCTTCTTGAGCGCGAACTTTTTAGAGCATGGAACAATCTAACGCTTGAAGAAATTAACAACTCAAATTTGCCAAAAATTATTGCTGCAAGCAATGAGGATGAGTTTAAAGAATTGTCTGAAATGGGCGTACAAAGACTAATGGGATTTTTAAAAGAAAAAAATATTTTAACTGTTAAAAACAATATGGAACCTGAGATTAGAAAACATATGGGGTCGTTTGTTCCAGAAAATGAAAGAAATTTTTTTATAATTGGTTTACACTTGGATCCCGTCCCGCTTTATTCTCATTTTTATCATTGGTTTGAATTGGCAGAGATGAGAGACAACCCTCACTCAAGAATTATAAGAAGGTCACCTCTTTTATATAATATTTTTGATTCAAAAAATGAAGGAATCGCTACAGCTGTTGAGGAGGTTTTTATGAATGCTGGCATTTATAATGACTCTCCCCGAAGCAAAGAAATTGTTTGGATTATGTTAGCCCAAAGAGCTGCAAGAGGATTGGGCTCTCTTTATGCTCATGCCAATCTTATGTCAATGGAGGAGGCAGGAAAAGTCCACGTGACATGGACACCTAGAGGTTGGATGGAAAGAGAAGAAAACCTTCTTAAGTTCGAGCAACTTCTTTATTTGCGCCAACCTGGATATGGAACATCTTATATTACGGGGAAAATTATTTTTGAACAGATTTTGTCAGAATACAAAAAAGAATCTGACTCTACTGGGTTAGAATTTGAAATGTCTAAATTTATGGACCAAGTAAGCGCAACGGGCAATATTCCAATTAGCTTGGTTTATGAATCAATGATATCCAACCAAAAAATTTCTGTTAAGACTCTTAGGAATCTTTAAAGCCAAAATATTGTTATTCCTGCATTGGTACGATTAAAGTCTATGTCTTGGGTTTCGTTTGCTTCAGATCTCATCTTAACAGCGTCTTCATTGAACATGTTGTAGTTTTCTCCATAAATAATGGCCTTAAATCTTCCCTCTTGGTTTTTCCCCCATTCTCTAACTGCGCGACTTATGAAGCCTCCACCTGAACCGTGAATTATTTTTACAGCAACTAAGTTATTATTTTTAGCTTCGCTAATTACAAAAGATAGCTCAGACAATGCTTCGTCTACGCTATATGCTTTATGACCTATGTCTATTTCTTTAATCATCGATTTTTAATTAATGTTATAATTTATAATTAATTAAATTGAAAGGTGAAAGATACATTTGACAAAGCATCCTTTATTTTTGATAATCAGAAGCCTTCACTAATTAAGCTCAAAAATGAGAATTCAAATCAACGCAAAAAAAAACTTACTTTACTTTTATCTGAAATAAAAAATAGTGAAGAAAAAATAAAAGCCGCTCTTAAGGCAGACCTTGGTAAGTCTGATGTTGAGTCTGTTCTAACTGAAATTATAGGAATCAAGACAGAGCTTAATTTTGCAATCAAAAACGTGGGGAAGTGGATGAAAAAAAAATATGTTCCCAGAAATCTTTTAACTTCCTTTGCAGAGCCTTCAGTTTTACCTGAACCAAAGGGTCGCGTTCTAATTCTAGCCCCCTGGAATTATCCTATTATGCTTAGTATTAATCCTCTGATTTCCGCAATAGCTTCTGGAAATGCTGCTATTATCAAACCATCAGAATTTACTCCTCAAAGCTCTTTAGTCGTTCGCGAAATTTGTAACAATGTTTTTTCTCCGCAAGAAGTTGCCGTCATTGAGGGGGACGGAAAAATGGCTGAACACCTTTTGAGTCTTTCTTTTGATCATATTTTTTTTACTGGTAGCCCCCAGAAAGGGTCTCTTGTGATGCAAGCTGCCTCAAAACATCTGGCTGGGGTTACGCTAGAGCTTGGGGGGAAATCTCCCGTTGTTGTTGACAAAAATTGCAACGTTCAAGACGCTGCGTGGAAAATTGCTTTTTTTAAGTTTGCTAATGCTGGCCAAACCTGCACTGCTCCTGACTATATTTTATGTCAATCATCTTTGGTTGATTCACTGATTCTTGAAATAAGAAAATATTTTGAGAAATTTTTATCTGAAGGGCCAAAAAACAATATGTGTAGCATTGTTAGCAAGTCTCACTTTGGCAGAATAGACGGTTTAATAGAAGATGCTAGGTTAGGTGGTGCAAAAATTTTTGGGGGGAGAAAGCACCAAGAAGAACTCACGATTGAACCTACAATTGTTTTTAACCCACCTAAAGACTCCAAAATAATGCAAGAGGAAATCTTTGGACCATTGCTACCAATCTTAAAGTATGAAAATTTAGATGAAGCAATTCATTATATAAACTCTAAGCCAAAACCTTTGGCACTTTATTGCTTTTCAAAAGACAAAAAATTTTCATCAAAACTTGAAAGGGAAACCACAAGCGGTGCGTTTATAATCAATGACTGTGTTATTCACCACGCCAATCCAAACCTTCCATTTGGTGGAATTAACAATAGCGGATTAGGAAGTTATCACGGAAAGTACGGATTTGACGAGCTGTCTCATCAAAAATCTATAATGAAAAGCTCTTACTTTTCCCCTTTTAAATTAATTCTTCCTCCCTATAGCCAGTTCAAAAAAAATCTGGTTAATCTAATAAATAAAATTCTTTAAGAAGTTCGTTTCTGAGTAAAATTGCGGTTGAGGCATATTTATCTGATCTATTATAGGTTCTAACTGATTCCCAAATTTCCGATTTGATGCTAAAATTATTATTTCCTACAGGATAGCTGTTTTTTAAAAGATAGTTGGCCACGCTTCCTATGGTGTCCTCCCAGCTGTATGGGTCTTTTTTCCCATCAAGATTAAAATCAACATATAAAGATTCAAAGCTGGTTGGTATAAATTGCCCAAATCCAAATGCACCAGCATATGAACCAAGAACAGATTCTGGGGCAATGTTCTCATTAAAGCAAAAAATCAAAAATTGCTTAAGCTGTTTTTCTGCCCAATCTTTTCTTTCCGGGATATATTCAATTTGTGCTAAAAAAGAATCAATCAGCCTAAAATCTCCGTGCGATTCTCCAAAGTTTGTCTCCATAGAAATCATTGCAAGAACTAGGAAAGAATCTATTTTTGTTTTGGAGTAAGCTTCGCTAAAAATCTTTCTATTGGAAGCATAAAAATTTAGTGCACGATTAATTCTTTTTTCAGAAATAAAAATTTTAGAATAGCTTTCAAAGGTCTTCGTTTTTTCTGGCTTATTTTTAAATTTTAGCAGTATTTCTTCTACATCTTTTTTCTCGATGTTTTCAAACATACTTTTGATTTTATCTTGAGAAAACATTTTTGGGATTTGGTCGTCTTGAATTAGAAATTCTATTGTATTAATGTTTGCTTGACTGTTTTGAGAAAACAAAAAAGAAACAAAAAGAACTATAATAAATTTGCTTAATTTCACGGATGAGAAATTACTCCCTATGAAAAATAAAAATAATATTATTTTATTATTTATCGCCTTGTTTGCAGTAAGCTCGTCTTCGTGGGTTGTACGGTTTTTGTCTGATACTAGCGCAATTACTCTTGCTTTCTGGAGAATGTTTTTGGCTAGTTTTTTCATGTTTATTTTTTCTTACAAAACTTTGTTCTCTTTTGTTCCAACAAAAAAAATTGTTTTGTCTGGATTTTTTTTAGGGATACACTTTTGTTTATTTTTTAGATCCGTACAGCTAACAAGCATCGCTGAAGCCTCCCTTTTCGGAACTATTGCCCCCTTATTTACAATGATTTATTTGTATTTTTGGGAAAATTTGCGTCCATCTTTTTTATCATTTTTGGGCTTAGTTATTGCTTTGGCGGGGAGTGTTTTCATTCTCATTTCTCCCAATGACGTTGCACAGGAAGGTCGTTTTTTAGGAAATTTACTGGCTATTGGTTGCTCTGTGGCAATGGCTGGTGTTTTAATTGTTGGCAAGAAAGCCCGCAGCAAAACAGGGTTGATTGAATTTTCAAGGTGGTTATTCTTCTTTGCTTCGGCTACCATATTTGTAATCGCTATTATTTTTAATATTAATGTTTTTATCTTTAATGCCACTGAATTTTTTGGCTTTCTCTTCTTAGCTGCAGTTCCAACGCTCGTTGGTCATAATATTTTCTATTTTTTAATTAAAACTATTAGCCCAACTGCTGTCGCAGCTGTTCCACTGGGGGAGCCATTTATTTCCTCTTTGGGCGGTTTTTATTTTTTTGGTGAATTAGTTAGCGTAACTACTTTTTTGGGTGGGCTTATTACTCTTTTTGGCGTTTATCTAATTATAAATTTTAGTGACTAATTACTTGAAATTGGAACTGATTTAAATTTGAACAGCCTTCTACTGAAATAACTTTTTCCAACTTAGTTTTTCTGGTAAAGCTTTTATCTCCAAAAAGTCTAATACCTGAGCCAAAAATTATTGGGTGGGGTGTTAAATATAGGTGTGTTATATGATTAATAAATAGCTGGTTTGTTACTGCACCCCCACCAACGAAAAGAATTTCTGACTGAATTGTGTTAAATATGTCTTCCGTTTTTGTGTGACTATCTATTGGAACTAGGTTTCTATTTGACAAATTTGAACCAATTAAACTTAATGTTTTTTTTCCCATTGCAACATAGTGTCCTAGGGTTTGTTTTTTAAAAACCCCTTTGTCTTTTGTCCAGCTGAGCGTGTCGTTTTTATTTGCGGCAATAAAACCATCTAAGCTTATTGCCGCAATTAAAATAATTTTCACTAATCGTTTAGCGGCTTTCCATTTTCATCAATACTGCCTGCTGCAACCTGATAAAGATCATCAAATTTTATATACCTTTTGATAGCCTTATTTACTTCATCAAGAGTTACAGCGTTGATGCGCATTGTATAATTGTCTATATAGTCTAGACTTCCATAGTCTATAATAGAGCTTAAAATGGATGATGCAATTCCACCTGTAGTGTCAAATGCCACCTGATAATTTCCGTTAATAGTTGATTTGGCGACATCTAGCTCATCTTGAGTAATACCTTCTGAGGCCCATATCTTAATTTGTTCAAGGGTGGCTGTCTCGCCTCTTTCTAGTAATTGTGGAGCAAATGTTCCTCCAACATACCAATAACCATCATTTCCATTTCCCATACCAGAAACGGAAGAGTTAATTCCATAGGTTAATCCTTCTTTAACTCTTACGGTTTGCATTAATCTAGCAGAAAAATTACCGCCCAGAACATGATTAGCTAAAAACATCGGAATATAATCATCGCTATATCTATCAATTCCAAGTGGAGTTCCAACTATAAAATCCGTACTAGTCTTGTCTTGCATTGAAACATAAGTTTTTGATGAGACGGGTTGTCCTAAAGCTTTTTCCTTTAATGGTTTTGTATTTACTAGTGGAAGGATAGAAAGTTTTTCTTTAATCATATTGCTTAAGTCGTCGTGTGATACATCCCCAACTGCAACAATAATCATAGATCCTCTACCATAAAATTCTTTATGATACTTAAGAAGATCCTCTCTAGTTGCTTTATTAATGTCTGCAATTGCTTCATCAGGGTCGATGGGTGAATTTTGATGATTTTTACCATAAAATGCTTCAAGCATATTGTTCACCGCATTCCCCCTGGTGCTTTCTTTTGATCTTTTGTATCCCGTTTCAAGTTGTTTTTTAATTTTTCCAAGCTCTTGATTGTCAAATTTTGGATTTGCTAGTTGGTCAGACAAAAGATCTAAAATTAATTCTGTTTCAGACGAAAGAAATTTTGCACTAAAACCAACGCTGTCTTTTCCATTAGAAAAACCTAATCTTGCACCAACCTTTTCTAATTTTTCACTAATTTCAAATTTAGTTTGATTGGACGTTCCCTGGTCTAACATAGACACAACCATATCAGGGATTCGCGGGTTAGATTCTGGGGCATAAATATCTCCGCCCAAAAAACTACCTCTTAAAGTAACTACACCGCTCCCCCTATTAAGAGTGTAGAGACTAACGCCCTCAACCGGTTGAGAATATTGAACTTTAGCGGAAAATAAATCTTCGTCCTTAGAAAAGTATTTAATTTTTTCTTCTTTGAGTTCTTGTGCGCTTTTGATTGATTTTGCGCTACCCTGTGACCCTCCACTTTCTGGTATAAAATATCCTATTGTAGAAAAGTCTTCCTTAAAATAATCATTGACAATTTTTTGAACATCTTCAACAGAAACAGCATTAATTTTTTCTTCATATGAAGTATAGAGTGTCCAGTCTCCGGATGCTATTGCTTCATTTAATCCTCCTGCAATTGAATAGCTTCCATCTTGACCAAACTTAAGAGACGAAAGAATTTGAGCTTTTGCTTTATCAAGCTCTTCATCAGTTATTCCATCGTTTGCAATTTTTTCATATTCTGAAATAATTAAATTTTCAACCTCTTGATGTGAAACCTCTGGAGATAGGTTGGCAAATACAGTAAAAAGACCGGGGTCTTTAAAAAGAGAGTCCCAAATGTAAATGCTGGTTGTTAGTCCCTTATCAGTAATGTTTTTATAAAACCTACTATTTTTTCCTGAAGATAAAACAGATGACAAAACAACAAATGCGGGCGCATCTTTATGTGTTGCAGCTGGAGTTTTGTGTGCAACACCCAAAACGGCTTGTTGTCCGGCTCGTTTTAATGTGATAGTTCTTTTACCTTCTTGTACAGGCTCTTCTGTATAAACCTGAGGTATATCTTCTTTGCTTTTTTTAATTCTTCCAAAATGTTTTTTAATAAGCGCAAGCGCCTCTTTTTCTGAAAAATCACCAATAGCTATAGCAGTTGAATTGTTGGGCCAATAAAAAGTGTCGTAAAATTTTTTTAGCCTTTCAATGGAAACATTTTCAATATCTGTCTTCCAACCAATGGTTGAGTGGTGATAAGGGTGGGCATGATACGCGGTAGCCCAAATGTTTTCATCTAAAACTGAAACTGGGCTATTTTGCCCTCTTTCATATTCATTTCTTACTACAGTCATTTCAGATTGTCTGTCTTCTTCTTTTATATAGGCGTTTCTCATTCTATCTGCCTCAACCTCAATTACCGTCTCAAGGTATTGACTTGGAACTGTCGCAAAATAATTAGTTCTATCTAGCCAGGTGGTTGCATTCATTCTTGCTCCAACAGACTGTAAAACTTGAAAAACAGAATTTCCTTTATCGGTATTAAACTTTTTTGATCCCTTAAACATAAGGTGTTCTAATAGGTGCGTTGAACCGGTGTAGCCGATTGCCTCGTTGCGAGAGCCAACATTATAAGTAACCATAAAAGTAGCAACGGGCGCAGTGTTGTCTTGTTTTAATAAGACTGATAGGTCGTTTGAAATAAGTCTATATTCCTTAATTCCCCCCTCTTCCTTAACAAATTCATATCCCGGATATTTTGCTTGTGACATAGTAACTCCTAAAAAAAGTAGTGCGGTTAATACATTTTTCATTTATTTCTCCTTACTTTTAAAAAATTTTTGGAAAAAATCTTGGTGTTTTTTTTGCATATTCTAAATATTTGTCTCCAAAAATACCAACTAGATAGCTCTCTTCAAAAACAATTATTTTGGACCAAAAAAAATGAATTAAAGGAATCGTGACCATCAAAAGAATAGACTTATTTAAAAGAGAAAATATTATTGGCGTATGATAAATAATAACTGTGTAGACTGGATGTCTTATAAATTTATATATACCCACCTGAGAAAGTTTTCTTCCCCTTTCTGTTGGAGGAAGACTAAATAATATCCAAAACAAAATAAAAAGCGCCTCAATAATTACAATCCATAAAAGAATTCTTATCCAAAAATCGTTGACGTTAACAGAAAAAAAGGTCAACTTTTTGTCCACATATAAAACAATATAAATAAAGAGACCCGTTATAAGGGCGCCTGGTGGCCCAACATTCCAAAGTCGAAAATAATGTTTTTTGTTAAACCAGTTTTTTAAATCTAACATAAAACTATCCGAAAATTGCCCCGCCCACTCTAACCATAGTAGACCCCTCCTGTATAGCAACCTGATAGTCTTGACTCATTCCCATTGATAGCGTTCCCATTTTTTTATTCGATGGAAGCTGGCTATTAATTTGATCATAAAAATTTTTCATTTTCTTAAAGTCTTGGGATGTTTCTTTTTTGCTAACCCCAAGCCTTCCGATAGTCATCATTCCCTCAATATTAACATAATTGAAACCAAAAATGTCTTCAATTTTTTCTAAAAACATTCTTGGGATAAATCCATCCTTATTTTGATCGTTTGTAATATTAATTTGTAACAATATATTTTGAGATTTTTTTTCAAGCTCTGCATTGGAATTAATTTTTTTAAGGTGATCTATTTTTGAAACTGAATCAATTGAATCAAAAATTTTAGTAGCATTTTTAATTTTATTTGACTGCAGCCTGCCAATCATTCGCTTTTTAATTTTCGCATTGAATAGCTGAGAAAATTTATTTTCAGCTTCTTGAACTCTATTTTCTCCAATTTGATTGACTCCCAATGAAATACACTGATTTATTAGGTTTACTGTTTGATTTTTTGTTACAACTACTAAGTCGACAGAATTTTCCAAAGAAGCTTTGGAAATATTTTCTAAAACACTATTCAGATTCTTTTGAAGGTTCGGCATCGTTATTAATATCTTTTTCTGCGCCATCTTCTTCCAGCATAATTCGTGTAACTGATGAAACGGTTGTTCCTTCTCCAAGTTTGATAAGTCTTACTCCTTGAGTAGCTCTTCCTATTGATCTAATTTGAGATACCGGTAGACGGATTAAAACCCCCTGATTAGTAATAATCATAAGATCGTCTGCATCAACAACTTCTTTTATTGCAACCATTTTTCCAATTTTTTCAGTTATTTTAATTGTTAAAAGACCCTTGCCGCCTCTTTTTTGGGATCTATAGTGTGACACCTCAGTTCTTTTTCCAAAACCATTTTCTGAAACAACCAGCACTGTTCCCTCTCTTTTAATAAGAAGCATTCCTATTAATTTGTCATCTTTTGAGCTTAAAGTTATACCCTTAACGCCCATGGTTTTTCTACCACTGGGCCTAATTTGTTCTTCAGAAAATCTTATAGACTTTCCATTTTTGGTACCTAAGAGAATATCGTTGTCTCCAGTTGAAACTCTTGCCTCAATTAAGCTGTCTCCATCCTTAATTTCAACAGCATATATTCCGCCTTTTCTTGGCTTTGAATATGCTGATAGCTTAGTTTTTTTGACAAGTCCATTTTGGGTGGCCATTACTACAAAATGATCTTCATTAAATTCTTTAACGCTTATAAAAGCACTTACCTTTTCATCTGGCTCACACCCGATAAGGTTAATTACAGCCCTTCCTTTGGCTGCCCTTCCTCCTTCTGGGATGTCATAAACTTTAAGCCAATAACACTTACCTTTATCTGTAAAAAACAGTATATAGCTGTGGGTATTTGCTATAAAAAGATGTTCAACAAAATCTTCTTCTCTAGATGAGGCTCCTTGAACGCCTCTACCGCCCCTTCTTTGGCTTCTATATGTTGAAAGGCTGGTTCTTTTGATATATCCATTATGGGTTATGGTTAAAACCATATCTTCTTCAGCAATCATATCTTCAATACTTAAAGATGTAAAGTCAGCAACAATTTCTGTTTTTCTTCCTTCTCCATAGCTTTCTTTAATTTCAAGAAGCTCTTCTTTAATAATATTCATTTGTATTGATTCATTAGATAAAATATTTTCTAATTCTGCTATTAACTCTAGGGTATCTTTGTATTCAGCAACAATTTTTGAGGTTTCTAGTCCAGTTAGTTTTTGTAGTCTCATATCTAAAATTGCTTGAGATTGTTTTTCAGAAAGTGAAAAATTATTCATCAATCCCTCTTTGGCGCTTTGAGGATCATCGCTTGACTTAATTAATTCAATTATTTTATCAATGTTTTCTAGGGCAATTTTTAGCCCTTCTAAAATATGGGCTCGGTCTTTAGCTTTGCCTAAATCATATTGAGTTCTTTTAACAACTATTTCTTGTCTGAAAGAAATAAAAACAGTTAACATTTCTTTAATTGACATTACTTTTGGTGTACCATCAACGAGAGCCAAAAGAATTATTCCAAAAGAATCTTGTAATTGAGTTTGTTTATATAGTTGATTAAGAACTACTTCTGGAACAGCGTCCCTTTTAATTTCAATTACAACCCTCATTCCATCTTTGTCTGATTCATCTCTTATCTCAGAAATGCCCTCAATTTTTTTATCTCTTGCTAAGATTGCAATTTTTTCTACTAATTGTGCTTTGTTGACCTGATATGGAAGCTCAGTTATAATTAAAGAATCTTTTCCTTTTGAATTTGGTTCAACATGTGCTGTTCCCTGAACCTTAACAATGCCCCTTCCTGTTTTATAGGCTGATTTGATTCCATCTAAACCTAAAACTTTACCTCCCGTTGGAAAATCAGGACCCTTAATAAATTTCATAACATCTTCAACGGTAGCATCAGGATTATCAATGAGATGGACTAAAGCATTGATAGTTTCAGAAAGATTATGAGGAGGAATTTTTGTTGCCATTCCCACTGCAATTCCCTCAGAACCATTGATTAATAAGTTTGGAAATACGGAAGGAAGAACTGCCGGTTCTTTAAGAGTTTCATCAAAATTGTTTATCCATTCAACTGTTTCTTTATCAATATCTCTTAATAATTCACTTCCAATTTTAGACATTCGAGACTCTGTATATCGCATTGCAGCGGCTCTGTCGCCATCTACTGATCCAAAATTGCCTTGTCCCTGGATAAGCTCATGTCTCATTGAAAAATCTTGAGCCATTCGCACCATAGCATCATAAATTGAGCTATCTCCGTGCGGGTGATATTTACCCAAAACATCACCAACAACTCTAGCAGATTTTTTATAAGGTCTATTCCAAAAGCAACCCAATTCACTCATGGTATATAAAATTCTTCTATGTACAGGTTTTAAACCATCTCTAGCGTCTGGCAAAGCGCGAGACATAATTACCGACATAGAATAATTTAGATAGCTTTCTTCTAATTCCTTTAAAAGCTGTTTATCTATTATATTATCTCTTCCAATATCCATATTTAAATATCAATGTTTGTTGCAAATTTTGCCCTATCAGTAATAAAGGTTCTTCTGTGTTCTACTTCAGTTCCCATTAACTCTCTAAATCGAACGTTTGTTTCTTCTTCCATAATATGATCTACCGTTACTTGAATCAAAGTTCTTGATTCAGGGTTCATAGTTGTTTCCCACAATTGTTCTGCATTCATTTCACCAAGCCCTTTGTAGCGCTGAATATCAATTTTGGTAGATGAATTTTCTGATTCAAGTCGTTGAATCATAATATCTCTTTCAGCATCAGTATATGCATATCTTTCTTTTTTACCCTGTTTTAATTTATATAGAGGCGGCATAGCCATATATAAATAACCATCCTGAACAAGTTTTTTCATTTTTCTCCAGAAAAATGTTAAAAGCAATGTGCGAATATGACTTCCATCAACATCCGCATCAGTCATAATTACTACCTTGTGATATCTTAGTTTTTCAGGATCAAAACTATTTGGATCGTCTTCATTTTCACCAAACCCACTACCTAGAGCAGTAATCATTGATTGAATTTCATTGTTGGCTAAAAGTTTATCTTCACGCGCTTTTTCAGAATTTATTACTTTTCCTCTTAGGGGAAGTATTGCTTGAGTTCTTCTGTCTCTGCCTTGTTTGGCTGTACCTCCAGCTGAATCACCCTCAACTAGAAAAATTTCACACTGCATAGGGTCTTTATTAGAACAATCAGCTAATTTTCCTGGCAACGTTGATGAACCTAATCCAGATTTTTTTCTTACTAGTTCTCTTGCTTTTTTTGCAGCAAGTCTTGCTCTAGCAGCTTCGGCTGCTTTTTCTATTATTTTTTTAGCAACTGTTGGGTTTTGTTCTAAAAAAGCCTGTATTCCATCATAAACAATATTATCAACTAAACCTTTAACCTCACCGTTTCCAAGTTTTGTTTTAGTTTGACCTTCAAACTGCGGTTCCTGAACTTTTACAGATAAAATTGCAGTTAAACCCTCTCTAAAATCATCTCCAGATAATGTAAAATTTTCATTTTTAGTTGTTTTAATTAAATCATTTTTATTGGCATAATTATTTAATGCTCTTGTTAGTGCTGATCTAAATCCTGATAAATGTGTTCCGCCTTCAACAGTATTTATATTATTTACAAAAGAAAAAATGTTACTGTTATAATTACTGCTATATCTAAATGCAACATCAACAGGTACTTCGATATCTTCTTTATTTACTGTAATTATTTCATCGTGAATTAAATCTTCATCTCCATCTAAATATTTTACAAAATCAGATAATCCGCCTGGAAAACAATACTCAACAGATGAATCTTCATATTCATTGTTTAAAGTGATAGATAAATCTTTATTTAAATATGCTAATTCTTTTAACCTCCCCTTAATTACATCTTCTTCAAAGCCTCTATGAGTAAAAACTGAATGGTCAGGCATAAATGTAACAATAGTACCCGTTTTATTACTTGTTCCTATTTTTTCTAATTCGGAAGTAGGTTGACCCAAGGAATAAGTTTGTTTATAACAAAAACCATCTCTGTGTACTTCTGCAATTAAAGATTCTGATAATGCATTAACAACAGAAAC
>Ga0255772_10001634_pt1 | contig 22306 bp, 12 predicted proteins | sample 071ome_34_FD_179970 | JGI IMG/M metagenome (GOLD analysis project Ga0255772, IMG submission 179970) | Coastal salt marsh microbial communities from the Groves Creek Marsh, Skidaway Island, Georgia - 071411BT metaG (version 2) | ecosystem: Environmental > Aquatic > Marine > Intertidal zone >...
AATGCTTGTATAATTGTATGATTTATAGGAAACAATATCACCAAGTCTATAATCCTTATAAGGCTGCCATGATGCTATGTTTACATTATCAAACAAGAAACCCGGACTTGTATAATCTCCATCCCAGTCTACTGTTCTAAACCCTATACTTTTAATTCTTTCTTGTCTATAACCTGTTTTCTTGTCAAAGATAACATCATTGAAAACTGTTCTGTCATCAAACACCGTTACATGTTCTTTCAGAACATAATTCATCTTAAGATAATATATGCCCTGTGTCGTGTTAACTGTGTTAATAGTAAATGTTTGGAAATCTCTAGTTACATCAATATTCTTAGGATCTAATGGTTCACCATTATCCTTAAGAATGTTATATTCATAAAAACTATTAAGCAGATTATCAACAACACCGACAGGTGTTGTCACGGTTAATTTTTCCGCACCAGGACTCAGTGTAATCAATGATCCTACTGCCCAGTTCTGTCTTGTCCAGAACATAAATTCTTTACTTGCTGTTACCCAATCCTGGACTACTTGATTTTCTCTATTGTAGTTTTCAAATTTAAATCCAAGTGCTTCAAGATAAGCCTGATAACCTAACAAGAAATCTACAACATCCTGAACGCTGGTTAACTTGGTTCCGTAACTTATTTGTCTGATAGATGTTTTGTTAAAGTTTCTTCTTCTCTGTGCTTCAACCGCATTCTTAACCGGCAGTTGAGGTAGTTTTTGCCAATAACTTTTATCAAAAGTTGTATCACTAGTGTGTGTTGAAGTTGCTCTATAATAATCATTTCTATATTCAATTATGGAGCCATTATTATATCTTTGGTTGGCACTCCAGACTACAAAAGTTTCACTGACACCGCCAACGCTAATGACAGGATCCTTTTGATTAGGAATGGCATTGAAATAGTTAAAGTAAGGATTTACATCATCATATCCATTTACTACCCAGCCGCCTTCAGACTTTTCAAATATTACGCCACTGTATGCAATGCTGAGAATAGGAGCACTTACATTAAAGATGATATCAAAGTTTTCGCTAGGAATAAAAATACTGCTACTCGAAGAACTAGGGTTCTTGGAATCTAGTAAATATTTTTGCTGTTCCTTATCAACGAATCCAGATAGCCTGTTTGATAATTTAACATTTATATTATCCAACATTGCCTGTGCATCGGAAACTGTCTTTCCTGATGATTTTGAAAGTGCTGAAAGATAAAATCCTAAACCGCTAGTTAATGTTTCTCCGGCAACTGGTAATTTTAAGTCAGTTGTTCTTAAGAAATTATTCGTAACATTATCAACTATTTGATTGACTGCATTACGTTTTGTTTTTGCCTTATCAAAGTTGGCAATTATAAATTCAAATGGTCTTAATAAACAAAGAGCAATTGTTGTAACAAAAGGAAACTCGCTGCTTGATCTATAGGCATATTCAGCAGGTGATACATCGCCAAGTTTAAAACTTCCCTTATTGTTTATAAGGGTAAAGTTTGTAGCAATACCACTATCCAATGGACTTAAAAGATTTCCGTCACAATCAACCGGTATATGGTTTAGTATTGAAGACCTTGCATATCGTTTGACCGGTCCTGGATTTGGACCTCCTCTCACATAACCATCTCTGATGTCTTCCCATAAAATTAAGTTACCGCTAGTATATGGTGCTGGACCATATTCTTCTTCCCACCACGTAGGCTTTTCACTAAACCCAAGCATTTCCCATGGACAGCGATGTGGTCTATCTGTATCGTAAAAATACTTATAAACTCCTCTCCACCATCCTGGTAAATTTTCAGACTTGGTTGGATCTGCCATTTGCGAATAGGTATATGTAAATGGTTCGCCATCAACAAAGTATTCGTTAAGAGTGTATGAAAGGTTTGTGTTTGCTACCCATCTTAAAAATTCTTGATTGGTAACGCTATCAAATTCTTCTTTTGTAAACAATGCATTACCATAATATCCACCTAGACTATTATCAATGTCAAATACTTCATGATCATATTCGTTCTTGATGTTATTATAGATTCTGTATTCAAGTTCTAATAATAAATCATCTCTAAAGTCGCCATAGGCAATTATAATGCTACCATCGTGTCCTTGAATAACTTCCTGTGTCTCTCTATAGGTATCATCCATAAATTTCATAGGAGTATATTTCTTGTATAATCCTAATGACGTAGGTGTCGGTGGTATATGGCTGAACGATGTGGAAACATATTCTCTAATCGATAAAACATCTCCTTCAACTAAACTAGCGTTAATTGTTACATAACCAAACGTTGAATCAAACTCATAATCTCTTCCTGCAAGCAATTGTGTATCATTTAAATAGATATAAACTGCTTTTCTGCTAAGAGTTTCTAAATCAAATTTTTCATTTAGTGTAAACGTCTTGATGCCTGGATCTTCAACATTATAAGTAATCTCAGTAAATGCTCCACTACCAATCATATCAGAATCAGCAAACGGACTATTAATGCTCTTGGTTTTTGTTAGATCCTCAATTATCTTATCTACAAAATTTGCAGTGTTACCTTCGAATTCAATTTCAATTGCTTTCTTTAGAAAATTATCTTTAAAGATTGTATATTGTTTTTTAGCAAATTGTAATGCTTTAATAATATTATATTCTTTGTCTACAAGAATAGACAAAGCACTTGCACTGATACCACTGTGTTTTAAAAATCTCTTGCTGTGTTCTTGGAAATTTGATAAATCTCTTAGATTGGATCTTCCAGGAAGATTGCCTGTAAATCTAGTATCAAATTCTAAACCGCTCTTAACATGATCCAATGCTTCACCTAGTGTAAACTCATTTAGGTTTTCGTTTAAAGGATTCTTTTCAAGTCCAACTGGAATTTCGTAATATCCAGTATTAGGATTGACATCTGCTACAATTTTAACGGTTACAATATCATCAACTGCTAAAGTGTTATCAAACGTAAACGTTCCAGCATCTCTTGTGTAACTTTCAGTTTTCTCAGAGTTTACATAAACAACAATGCTATGCTCGTCTGGTAATTTGCTCCAGTCTACAGATGTTAGTGTGACTGAATTAGATTCGGTTTGAATTTTTGCACTATCAATAATAGGTTGTAGGAAATCTCTTTCAGTTTGTTTCCAACCGTTATCCAGGTCTCCATTAATTTTAATGTAACCTGTGTTTATATTTTTGGTTAGTTCCTGTCTATTCACGGTATAGACAAAGGAATCCACATCAAGGTTCCAATTGAATAAAATGTCTCCAACATTATCTATGTTTAGGTATGAAAGACTAAATCCTAGTTCGGAATCAACAACACTGTTACCTTTCTTATAACTTATTATTTTAGAACCAACAAATGTGCTTACAGGATATGTGTCAGCATCAGCGAAAGAAATTCCGTTGTCATCGAAAACATCAAAGAGAGGTTCTTGATTGACTGTTGTTTTTTCTTGGCTGCGTTTCCAACTAGTTCCATCGTAGTCATACATCTTGCCGGCATTCGCAGTTCCTCTACGAACCAGAACGCATTCGCCAATTATACTTTCAGCATCGTCTGCTTCTCTTAGGTTAATTTGTCTGCGACCATTTTGATTAATAAAATTCACCACATAAATTTTATTGTTTGTTAAGCCGTCTGTATCTGCCGTTACCAAGACTCTAGCGCCTTGGAACAGGAATTCACCGTCAATGCTGTATCCCGTGCTTCCTTCTATTGTTGAAAAAATATCCGTTGTATAATCGTCAACATAGTCAACAGTTGTCTTGGCTGTTGCTCCGTGATCAAACAACTTAATATTAGGATGGAATTCTATAATAGGACGCTTTGCTCTTGCAGTTTCTATAGAATCAAAATCTTCATCTCTAAGTTGATAAGCATTTTCTAAAACACTTCTATGGAACCAACGGTTATATCTACTCCATGGATTCGAATCCTTGCTGCTTCTGTTAATTGTGACATAATCTTTTATTGCAGGATATTGGCTTGCATCATCAAAAGGTTGTGTGTCAAATCCTTCGTTATCAAATAATATTTCAGGAACATCAGAAGTTACAATAGGTGGAACCAAATCAGCAAATCTAATTAGATGTATTTCTTTTCCAACGCCCTCAACTAACCACGTATCAGTAGCATACTTTGATGGTTCAACTTCACCTCTAAATTCTAGCACCATGCCATTGGAAAGTTCTATTCCGTTAGCACTCTTATACTGTTGCTTACCTATAATTTCTTTTTCAACATCTATATAGGTGTTTGAATCAATGTCTGCGATTACAAATCTTCCTAATCTATTAGGATCGAGCGAACTCTGGTAGAATATAGCATCCGGTGCATTTAAAGGAACTTCAAAAGTAAGTGTTCCTACTTCTACTCCGTTGTTCGTAACTCCATCATTATAGTTTAATGATTGAGAAGTTGCATTGTCATCAACCAGTTCCCAATCCTGTGTTTCTAAATCTATTGTCGAACCGTCGCCTGCAATGACTTCGTTTTTTGCACGCCATAATTTATTATCATAAACAGCAAGATCTCCTACCGCATATGTTTTCAACGGATCATAAATTAAAGATCCAGTATCATAATTTGTTCTAAGAGTAAAACCTTCCTTGGGGCTGTTTACTTCAAAAATATATTTTTGACCTCTATACAGAGTAATTGTTGGATTGCTGCTAACTCCATCTGGTGTTAATACCCATGTTGATAAAGGTCCTTGGTTTACCTTATAGGTGCTAACAACATCCTTTGTTTGTCCATAAACCGGAATAGAAGGAGGTCCTGCTGGAACCCAATAATATTCTCTATAGTTTACAAACTTGTCCCAGTCAATTGGAGGATTCCAACTGTAGTGTTCCTGGTATGTTATCTTGTCGTCTCTTTCGCTGGCGTTACCAAAATAATTTAAAATGTTTCTAAAATCTAAATAGTCATAGAACTTTTCAATTTTTTGATCTTGCTCAACCGTTACTCCCGGTTCCAGTTGATATCTGCTGCGTAGAGTCTCATCAGTATCTAAATATACATCAGATCCCTTGTATGTTTTTCCATATCTCTTACCAACATATCCACTTAGTTTATCAAGCGATCCAGGCTGTATAAGAGGATCAACTACGCCAGATAAAAACTTTGAGTTTGTATCTGTTTGAAACGTCTTAGGTAAAAAGTTTTCACTTTTTCTAATCGGTAGTTGACTGTTAGGGTAAACTTTATCTGCCATTATGTATTACTCACTACTGAACTTGAACCAGCCTTGATTTCAGCAGCGGTAATGCTTGCCACTATTTCTATATCATCGACTGTGGCGCCACTAACAAAAATTTCATCCGGTTTGCTTTGAATTTCAAACAGGCTTCCAAATGCTTGAGATTGTTGTCTTGGTAAAATAACAAAATTAGTAATATCCGGAGATACAGAGTTTATCACATATGTTGTTAATTCACTTAGATAAAATCTATCTCCAAAGTCCCAATTGTTTATAGCGAAAAATTCGTTTATGGCATTTACAATTCTTACCTTTAGATTATTATCGTTTAATGTTTTATTAGGATTCTTAACAACCTTAAACTGTGCCTGTAGTTTTTCAACGGCCGTGCTACCAAACAAAACTTTATACTTGACAGGATGATAAATTATTTCATCGCTGATTGTTTTAATGGAATTTAGACTGGAACCAAAATCAACTCTTAGACTATCAGTTGTAGGAGCATCTGGTTCTGTTGTTGCACCTGCAAGATAATTTCTATATGAATTATCATATGACTTGGTTAAAATATAAAGATCCACAATGTTTGTAACGCTAGGATCGATTCTTCTATCCTCGCTCGCAGCATGTGTATATTGAAACTTAATATTTTTTCTGCCGATGTTTGCTCTGTATTTGCTTTCTAAAACTAATGTATTGGTCGTTCTATCAACCCTCTTAACTCTGTTTTCTGCAGAATCATAAAAGTAAATTAATTGGCCATCGTCATAATCATTTACATTTACCAAAGATTCTTTTTGTTTTATTAGAATTGTATCTTCAGCATTTTCAATAAGAGTGTAAATTGTAGTTCCGTATTCATCCTTTGTTTCTTCAAAGAATAGATAGTTTAGATCAAGGTCTTCGCCAACAATTCTTTTAAATGAATCTGGATCATCAACAACACCATCACTGTCCGAATCACTAAACGCTAATTTTATTTCCTTGGTGCTTTCATACCCGTCATCAAATAAAATAGTGTCCGAGATTTCAAAATCAAAATCTTTCTTTAGTTCCGAGGATCCATTGCTTTCTGAATTTATTCCTAGAACGCGAACCTTATCCTTAACCAACTCACCTGTTAAATTATTGTATGCTTTTTCGTTTTTATCAAAATAAAATCTATTCTGCTCAATGCTACCAAACACATAATCCAACTTTCTAATTCTTACAACGTATTGATCGTTATCCTTAACAAAGGCCATAACCCACGAAGCATCAAGATTTTCGTTTGTTATGTCTCCTGCCTTACCTAAACTAAATGCTCCTGTTAAATCCAAGTTTTGTGTTTGGATTATTTTCCATTCGCTTGTGGTATTGTCATATCTTAAACCAAAGTTTTGATTGGCAACCAATTGATTAACCATTGCTGATTCTAAAGAAGAATTTAAATCATTAATAAACTTAGGAACAATTTCGGTTGCAATTGCTCCGGTAGGAATATTATCATTAAATGTTATTGGTCCAAGTCCGGAAGATAATGTTCCGCGGCCTGCGTTTGTTCCATCGCCGGATATCTTAACCACTCTGGTCCACAAATAACTTGTTTGTTCTACATCATTTGCATCAATGGTTACTAACAACCCTTTCTTAAATGCATATCCTTCCGGTGCTTCAAATTTAATGTTTGCACCAACTGAAAGATACTTCAAACTGTTTGTGGTATAGGTTCCTACTTTAAGTAAACTGCTATCAGTGGCATTCGTAAAATAACCAGTTCCTATATTGATATCATTTGTTACCGCTTCCCATAAGGTATTTCTCTCACTAAAAAGAATATTAGGAAACTTTGTAAGATAAAAATTATAAACATCAGTGCTATTGAATACCGGTTCAACGCTATTTCTAATAAAGTTTATTATGTCAGTTCTATTTGTAAACTTAAAGTTAAGAGTTTTTTCACCTTCTTCTTTATAGATATAACCGTCGTCTGCAAAAACATTTACAGAACTGTATTTTCCACTTGCATCTATAATATCAAAATTTCTAGAAACTCCACTGGATGTTCTATTAATTGCTTTTACTTTTAGAATATTCTGCGAACTGGATAGTGGTGCTAGATTATAATCCTCACCAGTAACCATTCTATTTTGTGTATAATACTGTGCCGGTGCATTTCTTCTAATTGTATCAACGGACTCAGTAGCCGAAGCAGAAGTAACGCTGTATTGTAATCCCATTCCTATTGTAAGTGTATGAGCAACTCCTGCCTTGTTGGTATAACTTACGTTGATGCTAATACCTTTCATTTCGTTAGGAGCAATTACATAATTTAAACCATTACTGACTCTGTAGTAGGTTCTAAAAGATCCCTGTGGTAAATTTCCATACACACCATCGGCGAAAACTAAATCCACCGTATCGTTTTGTTTTGTTGCGACCGAATAGATGTTTTTAATATTACCTATTAAACTGTTATAGGCAATGTTATTACCTGTTAGCGTTGAAACCTGTGTCCACTGTTCTTGCTGTGCGCCAAGCGAGTTTAATTTAAATAACCAAACGTCATCATTATTAATATTCTGGCTTTCAACTGCTACCGTTTCATTTGTGGTAGGTGTTTGAATTGTAAAGTCAGCAAGTTCTAAACTTCCCTGCTTGAACATTAGATAGAAACCTGTATTGGCACTTCCTGCTCCCTGTCCATCCTGTCTGTAGACAAAACCTAATTGGTTGCCTGGAGTTGGTGCTTCTTCATAAATTTCTTCTGCATCCTTAAATGATGTGCTTACCAGTTCAAAGGACATTGATCTTCCTGCTACTGATTTTGAAAATGTGTATAAAGGAACATCAGTGGTTGTTGTTCTAAATCTGTATTGTTCTGTTGGAATTCCCTGAATGGTTGCAGAACCTTGGCTTCTTCCAAACTCAGTGTTGTCAGACATTGCTGTGTTTAGAATTAATATAAACTGTTCTGCCCAGTTTGAGTTTGAAGGATCATTCCATCTAACTGTTTGCTGTGATAGATCTCTACCATTGCTATCAGTAATGCTTTCAGTTGTTGAAACTGAAGTAAATTTTAATAGGCCCTGTGCAGCAATATTACGCTTTGCATTGTATGAAAGCATTCTTGCAATTCTTAAAACACTTTCCTTCTTTTCTGCTAATTCAATAAAATTTTCTCTGCTGGCTAAATCAATCCTAAATGACAGGCTCTGTCCCAGGAAGGCGACAGCATCTATGAGCGCAAGATATTCAGAACTTTCAATGTAATCGTTAAAATCTTCTGGATAGTTTTCACGCAGATATGTAATGATAACCCTGCGTAAATTTTCAAAATCGTAGGACTTGAAATCCGCATTTTTAAAGGTTTGATATATGCGTTTCCAGTCTTCGTTGAGTATTAAATTAGTCTGTCTATCAGTTGTGCTCATTTGCTAATCCTATTGTAATATTTAGCACTATTCATTAACTGCTTACTTTATAACCGAGTTATTTCTGTCAAAGTCAAAGGTCATTCTTTCATTAACATTGAAAGGAATGTATACTATATCTGCTTGAATTCTCATGCCCTGTTCAGTGCTATCTACCTGGACACTGTTTACCGCAATCCTAGGATCGTAGTTTATTATGGTTTCCACATCCTTGCTTATCATGGTTTTAACTTCTTCAGTAAACTGTTCAAATATCATGTCCCAAATAATCGTTCCAAACTCAGGATTTTCTAACTTTTCACCCTTTCTAATATAGAAATGATTGATAATGTCCTGTTTGACTAGGTCGAGATCATACAGTTTAAATCCTTTCGCTGATTCAGAAGAACTAAATCCTTTGTATGTAAAAGAACTTGTTCCCTTATCTCCGACTGATGCTTTGTTAACAGCAACCTTTGTTTGATTGTATAGTTTGTTGCTCATGTTACTCCTCCGTTCCTATTTCCCTATCTGTAAATGTTGGTGTCTGGAACGCAGGTGAATTGTTTTCGTGTTGCGCCCAAGGCTCGTGCATAGGAATTCTTTTCATTATAGATTTAATAGATCCAGCCTGATATTGTGACATTGCCCAGCCTGCATCTGTATTTGTGTAAATGTTTTGATGAATGGATAGACCCGCAATAGTTTTTGCACTATCCGCAGTCCTAGCATCCGGACCATTCATGTGTATCTGTGAGGCAGTTTCAATGTGCTGCCCTGTGCTTAAAATTTCTGTGTTAGCACCAGCAGTAAGAGAAGTTCTCAACCCTGTCTTGACATCAAGATTAATTGCCTGTTCTATTCTCGTATTTCCTATCACATTAATATCCAAATCGCCAGCGACTAATACATCCTCTGAATTTTTATAACTTCTTGTTTCAATCTTACCATTTGCACCTATCAACAGGTTCATGTTAAAAGCACTTTCAAATTGTATTCTGCCCGCTTCTTGATTACCAGCGGTATTAATTTTAGGAAGAGGATTTCCTTGGTCATCCATTCTATGTGCATTTTCCTTGCTGTCATATTCGGCAGTTGCTTTCATGCTTATGTTTCTTCCTGCTTCAAGATTAATATCTCTATCTGCCTTGATGTTTAGATCAGTTTCGGTATGAATGCTAATGCTATCCGCTGAATAGATATCAATCTTTCCATTACTTGTAAGTTCTAACCAAGCAGAGCCTTTAGAATTTCCTATGTAGATTAAATCTTCAGAATTATGAAGAAGAATCTGATGTCCTGTTCTTGTTCGTAATCTCGTGTATTCATTTACAGGAATAGTCGGACTGCCTTTTTTATTTGTTTTTTCACCAGTTCCAACAATTTCCTTATTCAATACATCCACGTATTCAACAGGACCTTCACCAGCAGGTGTTGTTCTAAGATATCTATCGTCTCCATCATCAATTACAAATTGTGATCCGCCTAGTCTGCTTACTGGAACACCAGACAACGATTGATTATCTGCTGCACCGATATTCATTCTCTTGGATCCGTCTCTCCAGTCCAATGGTCCTGGTGTGCTAATTCCAAAAACGGCATTAGGTGTTGAGCGCCTTGCCGTTGATGTTGACGTTCCTCGAATTGTATCTTCTAACGTTCCTTGCTCCAAGAAATGATCAGCAATTGGATGAACGGGTTTCTTGATTAGTTCCGCATTCTTTTCGTTATCCTGAGAATTAAATCTTTTGTTTATTTCTCCTACGGGCAAAGGCTGTTTTGTATTATATTTTTTCTTATCAGCATCTGTTAAATCTACTTCTGTGGTTGCTCCTATGGCGGGAACCATGTGGTTAGCAAAACTAGGTGGCAAACAAGCAAACCAATACCCCTCTCCTGGATCTCCATCCACAAACACACACATTACAGTTACACCAACGTCCGGTGGAACAAACCACATTCCATATGATTTTTGTGTGTCATTAAAATCTGTATTATTTCTACCCATTGCTTCAAATGGGGTATAACCAAAGAATGGTGATGCATAGTTTACAATATATGATTGTCTATCAGAACCTATGTCATTTCCTTGATCCTTGAGCAGTGTAACTTTTAGTCTACCATTGAATGTAGTATCCATTACACTAACAACCTTGGCGAGATATACACCCGTTCCAAGCGAAATGCCTAAGGATTCTTTTCTAGGAGTTCTTCTTTGTATTGCCATTTAAATCTTATCCTTATGGTCCATCAATATCAATATTAAGACCACTCACACTACCGTCTGTTTCATTTCCTTGTGTTCCCGCAGGAATGGTGTCAGTTGCTGATGAACTTGTTTTTTCCGAAGGATTATCCTTGGGTTTAGATTCACCACCAATTTTAACTTGTGTTGATGTTTGTTTGTTAACCGTTGTTGTTTTGCCGTCAAAGTCTTGAGGCTGTGCTTGCATTCTAACGCACTGCAAGGTCTGTGTAAATTTACCACTTTCAAAATGGCTGATGCACTTATACACTCTGTATACTCCACTAAAAGGACTTTCCTTATCCTTGTAGGAAAATTCTATCAAGCCTCTTTTTGTGTTGATATCCGCAGGCGTTCTAAAACTTATGTAGATATAGATATCGCTACCTTCGTAGTTCATTGTGCCATCTTCTGTCAACTGGCTCGAAGTGTCGGATTCCTTCGCAAAATAATTTGATAAGCCGCTATCAACTAACCAGAACGTATCACCAACAATATCTAAATCTACCTTTACCAAGTCAGCACTGGTAACATTTATAAATGCATTCTGAAAATTTTCTGCTACCTTTTGTTCTACATTTGTTGAACCGGAACCGCCCTTCATCATGGAAAACATTCCAGGATCTTTCTTGATCTTACTCTTACCAAGATTGGCAGTTTGTGCTTTCTTTTCTTCACCTTCCTGCGTTTTTACTTCCTTGGCTGTTTGTTCCTTGACACCCTTGTTATCCATGTTCTGTTCATTTTTAGTTTTTGATTCCGTTGCAGGATTCGCTCCTGAATAGAACAAATAGTCAATTTTAATTTCAAAATTTAGAACGTCAACATTTTGCCCTGTGTAGATATAATCATATCTCTTTACAATTTTTCTTTCTAATTCTGCTAGGCCAGGCGGAACTGCATTTGGATTTCCAAACACACTAGAATGGACCTTGAAAGGAACAACTCTAAAGGTATATTTTTTTGCAAAATCACCAATTAGATCATCGTATTCTAAAAATTCTACCTGAACGTCAATCTTAAACCAGTTTATAAAACCGTCTGCTGTTAGAGATTCTTGCGTTGCTTTTTTGGCATACGTCGAACTAAGAATAACTTGCGTGATGATATCTGTTAATTTTTGACTCTGCATAAAATGGAAGGATCTTGCCTTTTCATCTATCTGCATCACACCGCGCTTAACTCTTCCTGTTTCTTCATCGATAACATCCTTTTCATCCTTGAATGGAAAGTTACCGCCTTCGCCCACATCAAATCCAAAATCTGATTTTGCGATTGCATTATTACCAATGTTCTTGTTTGTTGTGTTTAACTTTTTACCACTACTAACAGAACGTCCAGGAGGTCCACCCGGAGTAACAGTTGCTCCTTGATCCGATTGGGTGTTATCGCTTCCTTCATGAGAAATAAAATCACTGGAAGATTCCGGAAACTGTATTTCGTAAATGTCCTTAATTTTATACTTGCCTTCGTTAACCAGTTGCTGCTCGTTGTCATTCAAAAGTTTTACAAGACTCTTCTGTCCTGTTGCTAGAACATCTCTCACTGTTCCTCTTTCATCAGGATCTAGAGCAGTATCTGTTGATGAATCTGTTGTTGCCTGAATGTTTATGTCAGTCCAGGCAGTATCAACAGTATCTGCATAACCTTGGTGATTGAAAGGATATGCTTCAACCGCATACTTACTTCCGGTCTCATCGACATTGAATGTAACTTTTTTTAATTTAACAACAAAAAATTTGGGTTTAATTGTTTTGATAACCTTACCATCTTCGCCATATCCAACTAGATCTAATTTTAATAGGAAAGGCGAATCGAGATAGTTTACATATCCTGCTTTAATTGCCGCAACCTGTAAGGTCTGCAATAATAATCCCATGCTGTAAGGTTCCATGATATCAAATGTAAATGATATAGCATTCTGGTTTCCAGTTTTAGTATTGGCAGCAACAACTGAAGTCATTTCAAAATTGTCTATGTAGTATTCCGGTGTTCCGAAAGCCGTTGCGGTTCTGTATTGATCTCCTCTACCAGCACTTGAAAAAATTATTCCGCTTTCCAGTGTTGTTGTTTTTTCTCCTTCGAATCCTCCATCGTCATCAACAAATTTTGTTTTAACATCAAACGATTGACCTCCAAAGGATAATCCATTTGCATTCCTATAAGAAAGAGGATTATTAAATTGCTGCGGTGTAAGAACCGCCAGCGTCCATAAAGGAGAATAGGAAGCAAAAGTTTCTAATGGATTCCGTATGATGTTTTCTAGATTTGATCCTGCCACTCCGCTTGTTGATGCGTTGGTATCAGGCTTTATGGTTGACTTACCGTTTACAATTTCATTAACGGCCTTATCGCTTTCACTCTTAGATAGGTCGACTATTCCCTGGGGTATTGCTGTTTCTGCTTTAGTAATTTGATTGGGAGAGCCGTCAGGCTTTTTATTTTGGTATCTATCTAATTGTTCCTGCGTTCCGTATATTCTTACCGTTCCGCCACGCTTCTGCACGTCAATATAGGACTGTGTTCTGTCTATATTTCTGCTTCTCGTATCTAATCGACCGGATGCGGTTTCTACTAGTCTGCGTTCAATGAATTCGGCTTCAGCCACGTTAAACTCCTAAATATCTATTTAAATTAGATTTCTTAGGAATATAAATTTTTGTTCCTGGCTCGAAATCAAAGATTGGATCGCTGATTGTTTCCATGTTTCTTTGAACAAACACCCACCATAGTTTAGGATCACCATAAAGATCATATGCTAATAGGTCTGGTCTGTGCTTATATTGATTTTCTATGGTATAAAGATAATCATCCTTTTCAGCAGGAACTGGTCTGATGTTGAGCAGTTCCATGTATAGATTATTTTGCTTGGTTGTTGCCCACGGTGAAGATTGACTGTATGTTGCCATATTAAATGTATCCTTGTCCTGTTGGTGTCTTTAATGATCCTTTTGCATAATCCTGTAGGCTGAACTGTCTTAGGTTTCTTCTGTTGTATACAGGAGTTAGCATTACGGTTATGCTACTAATGATAGGCACCCACGTTGCACTTCCGGTCAATGAACATTTAACATAGTTCACATCCTCTGGTAAATCAACCGAAAAACTTTTTATAACAACAGGAACATTGTCAAAAACATTTGCGCCGTAACCATTTAATATACATATTACCGGAGGTGCGCCAACATTTGCTCCTTTACCAAAGAACATTTTTGTTGCTGTTCTAAAGAAAGTTGTTGCGGCAATCCAATATTCAGCATCCATTTCTGTTTCAGCGGTAAACTTGCCGGTAATCGATATGTCATCTACCTGGCTGTTTTTGTATGCCTGGAATGGATAGTTATTATGAACTGGATCTATCGAAGAATAATTTGCCTTGGTTGAAAATGTCACCTGTGGTTGATAAGGAAATACCACACCGCCATTTTTAAATCTAGAAAAAAGAGGACTGCCAAAAATGCTCCAATCACAATTTATTCTTACACGCCAATCATTTCCTGTTTGTGGCGATAATTGTATTGGAGATCCGGACTGTTCAAATAATTCACCATCCTTGGGTAAATTTTCTCCTCTCTTGAGACTAAGGAAATCATTAAGTGCACCAGCGGCCTTGGAAATATCTTTAGCGACTGATTTAAAACCGCCTGCTAGGCTTCCACCTGTTAAATCACTCAAGGAAGATGTTATATCGGATCCGGTTAATGCACCGGCTGCGGCTCCTCCTATTGATTTAATTTTATCTCCTATCGCTGTTGCGCCTGCTGCTGCGGCTCCAATATTGCCTGTGTTAGCAGCCAAGGATGTAATTGAGTCAGCACCAACCTGTGAAGAGATCACCGACGATGCCTTGCCCATTGCCGTTCCTGCATCAGCAATAAGACCTTCCGCCGTTGCTTGGTTTAAACCACTTCCAATAGCACCACCGAACTTTCCAACCGTTTCATCTATCTTTGCTTTTTCCAAAGCGTTTTCAATTTGAGGAACAGATGCTTCGGCGGCCTGTATCGCTTCTGTGGTTGCTGTTGTTATTTTAGCAACTAATGTTGAAAGAGGGTTTATGCTTAACATTTTGGTAAAATTTCCTTATCTTTACTCTATTTATTTCTTTCATTATATGCTATTATAATAAATATTAGGAGAACGTTCACAAATTATGAAAAAAATCAAATATCTTACAAACAAGGACCTATTGGCAGAAATACACCGCAGTAAAAATACATTTTGCTCCTATGTAGACCCTGAATATCATCAATATGATGTAATACTGCCAAGTCTAGAAAAAATCAACATAAGAACCATTGCAGAAGCGAAAAGAAATCGTGCTGCAAGGATCGCAAAACAAAACCACGAAGCAGCCGTAGAAGCGGCTGGTAAAAAGATTCCAGCAAAACAGTTTGAAATTGATTATCGAAAGATGCAGAAAGAAGACTTGGTCTTTCGAATTATGACTTTCGAACACATTCCAGAGGACCTAACACGCAAGAAAACAAAGAAAACTGTTGCTGATAGGCACGTTAAGGTTAACTTTCCACCATTCCAGCATTGGAAGTTTGATGAAAAGGACAATCTTATATGCGTGGGCAAGAGCCATTGGGAAGGTGGAATGGAAAATGGTTTCTTCAATCCCAAGGCGGGCAAGGCAACAGATGATCTTGCAAGAATGTGGATGAAACTGTGTGATCGTTATGCTACCCGTGGCAATGTCCGCGGTTATACCTATAACGATGAAATGAAAGGACAAGCAATACTGCAACTTGCACAAATTGGTTTGCAGTTTGATGAATCAAAATCACAGAATCCATTTGCCTATTACACTGCGGCTGTAACCAATTCATTCGTTCGTATTATTAATATTGAAAAACGCAATCAAAATATTCGTGATGACATATTGGAAATGAATGGAATGAATCCAAGTTGGACTCGGCAGGAACAGGGTCGCGACAATGGGTTACAATATCCGCGCGGTGAAACGAAAAAAGAAGACTCTTGACAAATATCAAAACATCCATTACAATATAGTAAGGAGTAAAAATGCCGTTATTTAAAAAAGCAGCCTGCTTTACAGACATTCATTTTGGAATGAAGAGTGGAAGCAGGACACACAACATTGATTGTGAAGAATTTGTAAAATGGTTTTGCGAAGAAGCAAAAGCCGCTGGTGCTGAGACCTGTATCTTTTTAGGAGACTGGCACCATAACCGTGCGACTACTGATGTTAGCACAATGAATTACACAGTTTCCAATCTAGAAAGACTAAACGAAACTTTTGAAAAAACCTACTTCATGGTTGGTAACCATGATTTATTCTACAAGGACAAGCGTGAAATTAACTCCATTGAGTTTATGCGACTGTTTCCTAACATCGTTCCAATCACAGAACAACTAACAGAAGGTGAAGTAACACTGCTTCCTTGGTTAGTGGGAGATGAGTGGAAGGAAGTTAAGAATATTCAAAGCAGGTATGTGTTTGGTCACTTCGAACTACCATACTTTAAGATGAATGCAATGGTTGAAATGCCGGATCATGGAGAATTGCAGCCGGATCATTTTGTAAATCAGGAGTATGTGTTTAGTGGACATTTCCATAAACGCCAAACCAAAGGCAATGTAACATACATTGGTAATGCATTTCCGCACAACTATGCAGATGCATGGGACGATGATCGCGGAATGATGTTGCTTGAATGGGGCGGAAAGCCTGAATTCAAAACATGGGAAGGACAACCTGTATACAGAACTTTTAAACTTTCACAATTGTTAGACAAACCAGAAGATCATCTAAAAGAAAAGATGCATGCTCGTGTAACAATTGATGTTCAAATTACATTTGAAGAAGCAAACTTTATTAAGGAACAGTTTATTCCGCAATTCAAACTGCGTGAACTAATGTTGATTCCAGAAAAGGTAGAAGTGGAATCAAATGTTGATCCTATTGACCTTTCATTCGAAAGCGTTGATACAATCGTATTAAATCAGATTGAACAACTAGATAGCGAAACGTATGACAAGCGTATGCTGACGGAGATTTATCGAGATCTATGATAAAAATTAAAAATATTACAGTCAAAAACTTTATGAGCGTGGGCAATCAAACCCAGGCCATTGACTTTGACAAAGGCGAACTTACTCTAGTTTTAGGTGAAAACCTAGACTTAGGCGGAGATGATAGCGGTTCCAGAAACGGCACTGGTAAAACCACTATCGTCAATGCTCTAAGTTATGCAATTTATGGCAACGCCCTTACAAATATCAAGAGAGATAATCTTATTAACAAGATTAACGGCAAGGGCATGCTGGTTACCATTGACTTTGAAAAGGATGGTATTGAATATTCCATCCATAGAGGAAGAAAACCCAACGTATTAAAATTCGCAGTTAATGGAACTGAACAGGAACCTACTGATAATGACGAAGCGCAGGGTGATAGCAGAGAAACACAAAAGGCCATTGAAGATTTATTTGGCATGAGTCATGATATGTTCAAGCACATTCTTGCACTGAACACTTATACTGAACCATTCCTTTCCATGAAGAACAACGATCAAAGGATGATCATTGAACAACTGCTTGGTATCACGCTGCTTTCTGAAAAGGCAGACGGCCTTAAAGAAAAGATGCGTGAAAATCGAGATGCGATTAACGCAGAAAACACAAGAATTGAAACTGTCAAGGCAAGCAATGAAAGAATACAACAGAATATCGAAAGCCTTGAACGCAAACAGCGACTGTGGGAAGATAGCAAACAACAAACTATTAAAGAATTAGAAAAAAACATTGCTGTCTTGGAAAAAATTGACATTGAAGCAGAAATTGAAGCACACAAGTGTTGGGAAACCTTCAACGACAAGAAAAGAAAACTGGAAGAAGCACAGCGTTGGATGGCATCAATTACTGCCGATAATGAAAAGCAGGAAAAATTAATTGTCAAACTGGACAAGGAAGTTGATCTGTTAAAGGAACACAAGTGCCATACCTGCGGACAGGAACTACATGATGCGCAACAGGAAGAAATTTTAAAAAACAAGGAAGAACAAAAACAAGAAGCGGCTCTGCATATCCTAACCAACGAAACACAATACGCAGAACACTCAAAAGTTGTAAGTGATATCGGAGAACTAGAAAATTGTCCAGTAACACAGTATGATAGTGTTGAAGAAGCATACAACCACAGGAATACTGTTGAGAGTTTACAGAAGGAACTAGGACAGAAAAAAGAAGAAACTAATCCTTATGCGGAACAAATAGATGATCTTAAGGAAACTGCACTACAGGAAGTGAGTTTTGACGCACTGAATGAACTTACAAAGGTAAAGGATCATCAGGATTTCCTATACAAACTTCTTACAAACAAGGATTCTTTTGTGCGTAAGAAGATCATCGAACAGAACCTAGCATATCTAAATCAACGCTTAACTTACTACTTGGCAAAGGTAGGATTACCGCACATTGTTGAGTTTCAGAACGATTTAACGGTGATTATTACACAACTAGGACAGGACTTAGACTTTGATAATCTCAGTAGAGGTGAACGAAATAGGCTCATTTTAAGTCTAAGTTGGGCATTCCGTGACGTTTGGGAATCATTATATCACGGCATTAATTTACTGTTTATCGACGAACTTGTAGATAGTGGTATGGATAGTGCTGGTGTTGAGAGTTCAATCGCAATTCTCAAGAAGATGACACGTGAAAGAGACAAAAATGTGTTCCTAATTTCGCACAGAGATGATCTCGCAGGACGTGTGAACACAGTATTAAAAGTAATCAAGGAAAATGGATTTACTTCATACTCAAATGATGTTGAAATAATCCAATAGGCAAATGGCAACCGACAGTCACGATAAGATGATCGAAGCATTCCAAAACTACTTTAAGTGGCAGGAACGCTTTGAGTATCATAATTCGGACGAAGCCGGAATCAAGGCTCGATTTTGGTTGTCAGAGATACGTAACTTTGCAAGTGTAAGGCGAACAGAAATTCAGAATAAGAGGCAGGAAAGAAAGGAAGCCAGAAAAGGCATGGTAGGTCGTCCATCAAAAGTAAGTAAGAGTGATGGACAAACCGAGTTGGACACATAAAGGCGAAACTATAGAAAGTATTCCAGATGAATATGAGGGTTTCGTTTATCTCATTACCAACAAGACCAACAACAAAAAATACATAGGCAAGAAACTAGCCAAATTTAAAACTTCGAAGCCACCTCTCAAAGGCAAAAAGAATAGACGCAGAGGCTATAAAGAATCAGACTGGAAGGAATATTGGGGTTCTTCCGATAGACTACAGTCCGATGTAGAGGAACTAGGGCCAGAAAACTTCACAAGAGAAATACTTTACTTTTGCACGAACAGGGCAGAAATGAGTTATATTGAGGCAAGGGAACAGTTTGATCGTAGAGTTCTCGAAACTGACGATTATTACAATGGCATTATTAATGTTAGAGTAGGCGGTTCAGATAAATTGCGCAAGGCACTCCTAGAAAGACACATCAAAGACAAGGCTTAACATAGCAACATGGTTTGGTCGGGGCTGCTCGACCCATCTTGAGGACGCCTGCCGCTTGGGCAGTGTGCGTTCAGATACTGGTGCGTTGCAAGGATAATGCTAACTCAGGCATAAAAGATGTGGCTCTGTGAAAAAGATACAACCACAAAGCAAGTGATTTCGACTGTTAGGGATTAACTGCTTTCCGCGGATATTGCGAATGCTGAAGTAGGGGGTTGACGGTCTGCCGCCTCCGATGTATTATATAGAATACATTAACACGTTTAATGCACTCTATATGTTACAAATCTTCTTTAACAGGTTGGTGACGCTAACTCACATGAAGCTCAACAAACCAATTCGTCCGGCAACGGGCGAATTGTGGCTCTACTATCTACATGATGCTAACAAAATTACTTCGTAATTGTTGTATTCACATATATAAAGTAAGAAGAAGAAAAAATGCGTTGAGCGATAGCGAAAACGCAAGAGATCTTTAGATCTCTATAACAACATAAAGGCATAAATAATAAAATAACATGCAAATGGAACATAATCAATGCGTTTAAACGAAATTCTGATAGAACAACAAGTCGACGAAGCACCACAGGGCATGCTATCACGTATGGCTGCAAAGGCAAAGTCATTCGTTCCGGGTAGCACAGGCCGTCAGGCAAAGGGCGATCTTGAGGTTGGCAAGGAAGCAAACTGGCTAATCAAGCAGTTTGACACGTATCTTGGCAAGGTTAAGAAGCCGGCAAGCCCACAATTGGTTATTGATTTTCTAAGAAAAAACAACTATCCTACCGGTGATGCTGAACAGGAAATGACAAAGATGACCACGGGCCAAAAAGTTGGTAAGGCCGTTGGCACAGTAGCAAAAGGAGCAGTTGATGCCGTAAAAGGTGTAGGTGGAGCAATTGGCAAGGGCATCGGAGCGGTGGCAGATGCTGGTGCAAATTTAAAGAAAGCCAATGCACCCACGGATCAAACTGCACAGGATAAAGCACAAACCACAGCACCAACTGATGATGATCAGCAGAAAGATACACAAACAACCACAGCACCAACTGATCAGACCAAGAACAATACAGATGATAGTATAGCAATCAAGGGCCAGAAAGGAAAGAAAATTGTTCCGCCTAGCGAACAAAACAAACAGGTCGTTAATCAATCCATTGATTGGAGTGAAGCAGAATTTATTTTTGAGGATGGCGAAGTCACGCTATCAAGAGGACAGTTGGACAACATATTCATGGCAGCGGTAAGGCAAGCAATTGCACGTGACGAAGGTGGCCAAAAGGATACGGGAACTGGTGTTGCACCAGCAAATGCACAACAGGGCGGACTAAAAGGTGCTGCACAGTCAGCAGCAGGACAGTTTGCTGATGCAGGTTCCACACTACCTCCGGAAATTAAAAAACAATTAGAAACACTTCCGGCTAGAGACAAACAACAACTATTAAAGATGCTATAACATGAGAATAAGTGATTTACAAAATAAGAAATTAATTAGTGAAGGATGGAACGATCCTCAGTTTACCCTTATGGAGCAAAGAATAATCCAGCCATGGGTATCCAGTGTCGAACGCTATGTGATGGAAGCAAATCTTTCACAAGACCAAATTAAGAATCTATTTACAAGCATCGAACAAGGTGCCGATGCAGCAGGCGGAAACAGAACTGCATTAGGCAAGGCCAAGGACATTGCAGGCCTTCCAATTGAAGCGGTTAAATGGATTGACAGCAAGATTAACGAACTTGGCAAACTGGTGCAGAATGCAGGACCAGTCAAGAATGCAGACGCTAAGTTTGATGAACTAAAAAAGAAAATAGGCGAAAAGGATTCAGCAGTAGTAAAAGCGGTCAAGGCAGTGAGCGACTGGGCAAAGGAAAATCCAGGAAAGGCTTCAGTTGCGGTAGGTATTTTAACGGCAGCAGCAGCAGTTGCTGGTGGACCATTGGGCGGTGCCATTGCGGGTTTCCTTGCACGAGCAACCAAGGATGTCCTACAGGGATCAAAACTTTCAACGGCAGTTGGTAAGTCAATCAAGACAGCAGCCTATGGTGCTCTTGCTGGTATGGCATTCAACTATATTTCGGACACAATTACAGACAATATTGCGAACGCAACCGATGCTGACATTACGGCACAATGGGATTCACTGGATGCTGCGGCCAAGGCCGATGCACTGGCAGGCGTAAAAGCAGAATATGGCGGTTTGGTTGATCAACTCAACGATGCGCAAACTATAAAGTGGAGCGGAAACGTCAATAGATTCTACTTTAACTATGATGTTATCATGTCACCCGAGCAGTTGTCACAACTGGACAAGTTTGAATCAACGCTAAGTGGAATGAAAACGTTCTCTCCTGAATGGACCGAAGTAACTGCAAAAATGCACGACTTCATGCAGGGTGTGCAGGCTGATCCTCAACAGGATAGTCTAAAGGCTGCACTGGAAGCACTTAAAGCAGCACAGGAAGTTGAAGCAGATCCGAGGGTTATACAACAGGCTGGATTGTTTGACAAGGTGGATAATCTTGAAGCATTCATACAAACAGCAGAAGAAGTTAATCCTAAGATTGCGGCAGCAGCACAGGGTGCGGTAACCGCAGCAGAAAAAGCAGAACAAAATTCACAGAAAGCGGATAAGCCCAAGAAAGAAGAAGGCGAAGCACCTGCGGAAAGCAAAACATACGTAGGACAGAAACTTTCCGAAGGACAAATTTATCTACTGTTTAACAGATTAGAAACAGTAAACACCCACATGCTGGAAAACAAACTGATGTTTGAAAGCGTGTTTGATGCACTCGCACACCGCAACAAACAGACAATCAATGAAGGACCACTTGATGCAATTAAGAAAGCAGCGACAGCGGTTGGCGGTTTCATGAAGGGTGCAGGCAAGCAGATTACCACAAAGGTAACCGCAGAAAAGTTAATGAGTGCATGGAAGAAAGCAAATTCACCCACAGACAGCGCAGAAG
>Ga0255772_10001645_pt1 | contig 22180 bp, 28 predicted proteins | sample 071ome_34_FD_179970 | JGI IMG/M metagenome (GOLD analysis project Ga0255772, IMG submission 179970) | Coastal salt marsh microbial communities from the Groves Creek Marsh, Skidaway Island, Georgia - 071411BT metaG (version 2) | ecosystem: Environmental > Aquatic > Marine > Intertidal zone >...
GCAGAAGTCTGGAGTTGCATGGGTGGTGTCCTTTGCTGATGAACTTATTATAGGGCAGAATGGGGTCAGATGACCCCTGCCTGTGCCAGTTCTTCTGCTGGCACACGGGCAACGGTGAGGCGTTGCCATCCGCGAACCTCACGGATACCATTGACAACATCGTTCACCAGGCGCTCATGCTGACGCTCCATGCCCTTAGCAGTCTTGCACTTGGGGCGTTGAGCATACAGGATGCTGGTGGTGCCATCGCTGTTGTCGATCTCAATGCGATAGTTGCTCTTGAGCATTAGGTTGGTTCCCTTGACTACCTTTGTAGTATAGGCTGCAACGGGTGCGCGGTGTGCGACTGTGTGGCGGTTTGTAGAGTGTCACAAGAAGAATCTCTCAAGTGGTTTTAGATTAAGTTGCATTGCAGAATATGGAGTTGTATTCTCTACATCTACTGTATCACCTTGCTTGGTGGCATTGACAGGCGCATAATAGCATTGTTTTTTTGTGTCGTAGAATCCCCAGATACAACGAACTGCATCACCATTATTGTAATCAAAGCGACGACTACATACAGTCCAGATTGCAATAACATTACGTTTAAATTGTATTGACTCGTATCTGTATCCTTCTGGGGCAGAATGTGGAAAATCTTTTGGTAATTCATTGATCATTGCATTTGAACTCACGACCTTCAGATTCAGAGTTATAGAAGTCTTCAGGATACCATGTCCCAAACTTCTCTGGTGGATACCAGAAGTCTTCCCAATCTTCTGGTGTTGCTTCAGTAATGTTGCTCATGATTGCATAATCAGAAGAGTGAGAGTTGTTCAAATTCAAAGTGATCACAGCATGAATCATCATCATGCAAATCAATCATGTCAGTGTCTACATGCTTAGAGAGTTTATCAAAGAGAAAGTTGACGAACTCTTTATCTTCTTGGGAGAACATTTGCGACGAAGTTTACGACTAGTAGTTTTGTTTTGCTTACCTGCTCGCTCATAGCGAACACCAGCAGGAACAGAGCGGTTAGATAGTTTCATCAGAATACGTTAGTCCAGCGAGTGTGGTTTGCTTTGGTGATACGACCTTCTGATAACATGTTATCACACACATTACAGAAGACTTGAAACTTTTCCTCTCTTGTGAGAACATGTGGTTGTGCCACAGTAGCAATCACCTTGAGCATTTGTGCTTTGGTAGTAATCATCTCTGTTCTGTGGATACAGTAATAGTAGCAGCACCGTCGCCCTGCTGTGCAGGAAGGTGTGCCACTTGTTGAAGTGACTGTTCAAGACGGTTGTAGAGGGCGGAATCATCAATGTTATTCTGATAGGCATGATCTTTAGTAAATCCAAGTGGACAACCCATCATCAAATCCATGATAAATTTAACCTCACTCGTTGATAGTTCAATCTTCATCGACCCGCTCAAACTCCATTATATTTGATGCTTCTACCAGATGTTTATTTGCAACCAAGTACATGTGCTGACCAGTTGCAACAACCTCACCCATATACTTTAGTTCTGTTTCAGGTATGTTATGCTCACGCAATGCTGCCTGAAGCTTGTAATGAATCAACTCAGATTTGCTTACCATGTCTTAGGAAGAGTAAAATTTGCATGTGCGAAGGTAGGACGATCAACCAACTTAACCATCATACCACAATCACCAGAGATGACAAATCCCTCTTGATTGATTTGTTCCTCACCAATGTATGCTTTGGGGCAGTTGTAGAGAATGAAATTGTCCATCACATCCTGCTTCATCTCAATGACCATCTGATACAGATTAGTCAGATAGATGCAACCAAAGATGTCAAACAGCAGGTCATCAGTAAGATCAAGACCGTCACGAATACATGCATTGATCTTCTTGATAGCATCTGCTGCCTCAGCATCAGTCATAAACTGAACATTGTCAGTATTGATAACTGGAGCATCACCACCACCAGAAACCCAGTCAACCGTAGGTTGCACAAATACAACGTCTTCGGTATCTTCAAAGATCTCCATGTCTGCCTCTTGAATGACATAGGCATCTTTCATCTCATCATCAGTTGCATACATCGTATGAGGTGCAATCACAATCTTGAGATGATTGATCACTTGGTCAAACTTGTAAGTGATCGTATTGGGGCGAAAAGTATCAGTGCCGCCAAACCCAATAAAGTCACCTTGAATGATACCAGGGTGCTCAGGAAGCAAATCAAAGCAAGCATGGAGAATATCCGCAACTTTACCCTGGTGATTCGCATCAATTTCTTCATGGGAATGATTGATCTTGATCCGTTTTTTGTTGAAGACCGATTTCGTACCAACGAACTTAGTGCCAGTAGCAGGATCGTTGCCCCAGACAATAGCAGGACTTCCATCAATTTTTACCGATGCAGAATTGAAGTTGTAGAGACAATCAATGGCACGAAGATCACCAGTCAGGATGGTGTCTTCGGGGTGTTGGAGGTGAGTGTTTTTCATACTGTTAGTATGGCACAAAAAAAGGGGTCTGTCAAGACCCCTGTGACAGTTCACTTACTGTCCATTTGTTTTAACTTTTGAACTAAAAGATCTGCTAATGCTTCCATTCTATCTGGATGTATAGCACGAATACCAACATCATTCAAAGCAATTTGCATACTCTCTTGTTCTTGGGAAGACAGTTTCTTACCATTAGTCGGAAGAGTCATGAGATTTGCATTACTGATCTAATTATAACAGTGATCCCAAACAAACTGTGAAATTTTCACATTTACTTCCGATTGTCTTCATCTGTCGTTACACCAACAGTGGTGAGTCGCATCTTTTGAATGTCTTGATACTTTAGTTCACGCACAGTTTTATTCCATGCACGTTGGAACTTCTCATCCCAAAGATTTAGATAGTGATCGAGTTGTGTCACGCTTGCCTCCACAAGTTTACGACTGGTCTCTTCATCTTCATAATCAAGTGATGCTTGAAGTGTTGCACGAATCTGGGAAACATGAGATTGTACTTCCTCAAGATCATTCATCACTTCCCATACTTTATCATAATTGAGAGTCATAATTTCCAATCCTTTTCTGTAGCATGTTCGATTGCTGTAGTCAGTATAGCCTGAACTTGTTCATTTGTCAAGTCATTCAACCATGACCAACGTGGATCATTTGGATCCCAATCCAGTTCAACTTTACCATCTTCGGTGATGTTAACTTTCAAGGAATCTTTAGATGTTACTGGTCCTTCTTCCATTGTTTCCTCACTGCTTTTAGTTCCTTTAGTTCCATTTTGATATTTTGATATGCTACCTCAGCACTAATCTTTCGTGCCATTTCCATAGCAGTAATCATCTCAACTCTTGTGCCAAAGTGTTTCAATGCTTCTTCAAAACTATCCAATGATTCGTACATAATTCACACCCAATCTGGTTTACGGTCTGGTTTTCTTAGGTAATTATCTTTTACCCATGGTTTACTAGCAACATACATTTTATATGCAGTATATGTATCTATACTGGTGTCAAATTTGTACCCATCAGGCATTGCCCGTGCAAAGTTATCTGCCATTTTATAGCATGTGATTGATCTCTTTGACTTACGATGAAATATTTTCTTTGCTTCCCAAAGTGTATGGATACAAGAATGATGCTTCTCATATCTATACAAATACTCATGACATAAACCTAAACCATGCTGAATTAACCAAGCAGTGTTGTGATGATTTTGTGCTGCCCAGATTGTGCATGGGTGATTACGAAAAGCACCTTTGGCAGTTGCATAATAACCACCATCTTTCTTGGGCAGTGGACCCCAATCATAATACCATTTGCTGTAGATGATAGACAGCATCTGACAGCACTCTAACGGCATCTTTACGATGTGCTTGTCTGGAAGAACTTTAGCACACACATATGGATCAGGATCTACTGCAAAGATGTTCATAGTTTTCCACCGACAAATCCGTCGTTTACCACCTTAGTATAGTCGTCAAGCGTACCATCTTGCAAGCATTGTAAATGCCATCGTGATATTCTGATGACAGACTCCTCAGTAGCACCAGTGATAAAATGAGCACCAAGGATAGGTTCTTTCAAAACACTGGTATAAAGACCAAAGCGAGTTTTTATAACATAAAATGCATCATCGATCCATTCTACATCTTCAGGGATATTCTTCTCAATGGTGGGGTTATCACCAAGAGAATCATGAATTGTCGCTCTCTTCTTTTCTGTCATCTTTGTTAAATCCAAATGGTCCTTCTTTTTCTTGGAGTGCAAGTTTGAGTGCTACACTTCCGACTGCTTCCATTACTTTCAGAATGTCTTCTGGTTTAGCATCGGGTCCAAGTGTGGTGGCAACATAGTTATACTTTGGCCAAAATGTTTCACCAGCTTTGATGTAATCATCAAGTGTTAGTAATTTCATTTGTCCTCTTCAAGTTTGACACGATAGATTGTGCGTCTTGCAAATCTTTGATCAATTTTTAGTTTGCCAACATACAATGCAACAATCCAAAGGGTGAATAGAAAACCATCAAACCACCCCATTGTGTTCCATGCTTCTACTGCAGCGTCCACTATTTACCTACCCCATAATCACCACCGTCCTCGGCGTTTTTTGCCTCCAGGTCGCGAATGGTCTGGTGCAGGCGTTCAACCGCCTTCTGTACCTCAGCGGTCTCATCCCACTCCCAAGTGTTACCCTTGGTGTCAACAAATTGTCGCTTAGTCATAAGTTTTTCTCCTTTTTACAGGTCTAATAGATCATCAATGTCGATAAAGCAGACGCTATTGAACATTCCTTCAATTCCCTGCAATTTCAGTTTCGTGTGCTGGCGATGGACCTCCACCGCCTCCACGATGTAGCATTTTCCTTTGTTTAACATGTATGGATCATCATTGGATCCCCAGTTGATCTGTTCCTTGGAACATCCCAGAAACTCAACAACGTCACCTACATGAATCTCTCCAAATTTTTGATACTCTGGAATCATCATTTGATTCTGTCGTGCTCAAGTATTCTACCATACTTGAAGTGTATTCGCAATTCAGGCCAATCCTTATGGTCACCAACCCACATAGCAGGATAGACTGTGATGTACTTGGTAATCATCTCAGCGACAACTCTACCCTTGTGACCATTAGAAACAGGACGATAAATCATCCATTTATGTTGCCTATCTTCCTCTGGAACTTCCTCAAAGTCATGTGTCCCATCATATGAAACACGAAATAACTGACCATGTGGATTTAACCAATAAAATGACATTGTACCACCAATGCCATCTTCTATGTCTTTAGTCTGACATACCGAGTTTGTGAATACTGAACCCAAATCATATGATGACTTGAAATAATCGAACATTCCCATTTGTTCTACTCCAGTTGCTCTAGGTACTCTTTTTCATTTTGGTAAGGATGCTTCTTTCCTGTCTTTAATTCCCATGCCTCTATAAGTTCTGGGATCAACCATTGATCCACTCGATAACAATACTTCCAGTTGACTGGTTGAATACAATTCATCACAACAACTTGAAAGAAGGCTACCAAGTGGATCCAAACTGTCAACATACTATACCAGTGCGAGGGGAGGAATACCTTTCACGAAGATAGCATCAACCACATTCTGAAGGCGTTTGATTGTAGCAGCACCGTAGTTATTGTGGACAGGGACTGAAACAAATCCACAAGACTTACGGTAGAACTGACACTGACCAGGGGTAAGTTTGCCAGAGGCAATGTCAGCAGCATCGTTGCGATCAATACGAATCACACGACCGATAGTCTGTGCCATCTCAACAACATTCAAGTTGCGAAGAAGGATGCAGTGAGTCAACCCAGGGACGTTGATACCTTCAGACAAAATAGAATAGTGGAAGACCACAAACTTCTTAGAAGGATCACTACCCCAAGCAGTCAGAGTGTTGAAAAACTCTTCACGGTTGACCTTACGATCATCGACATATGCACCGAACTTACTAGTAATATGTAGGACGTGATAGTCACGATCTTTGAGTTGCTGAATCATATCAGACTGCCCCAGCATACGCCCCAGGACGCGACTGGAAGGCGCTGCAACCAGCACCTTTGCTGCCTGGTTATCATCAAGGTTGTCAATGATGTTAGAGACGGTATCAGCGTCGATCTGAGCAGCACTGTCCTTAGTGCGGTCAGCATTGGTCTCAATGCCAACAACAACAGGAGGAATGATGCTACCGTTATTGATCAGTTCAGGTGCAGGAACGTTGCAGATAACATTACCAAACACAGTGGTGTTGTTCATCCCACGATCATGCCGACGTGATTGACGTGGTGTAGCAGTAAAGAAGAATGAACGATCTGCAAAGTTAGAGCAAGCAGCAACAGGAACAAAGAATTGCTTAGTGCAAGCATTGTGCGCTTCGTCAAAGTAAGCCACGTCGATGTCAATACCAGCATCAACAACACGACGTAATGAATGATAGGTAGTGAAGATAATGCAGGACTCATCGGCAGTACGGGCAACATTATTAAACAGAGCAATCTTCTCGGACTTAGTGCTGCTGAAGTAGTGAGTCTCACCGCTGTGGCAGTGAGCAACGTGGACAGAGTTGCTGTCGATCTGTTGCATAAACTCCTCGCACAGTTGATTAGCGAGAAGGATACGAGGAGCAACCACAACAATGGTTTGAGGACCGTCAGCGAGCAGACGCAGCGCGTGACGGATCATGATCATGGTCTTGCCACCGCCTGTGGGGACAAGCACTTGACCCTTAGCAGCACTGCTCATAGAATCGAGAGCACGTTGCTGGTGGGGGCGGAGAGTGATGGTCAAGTCGGTTTCGCTTCAATGCATATAGTATAAACCCCCTGACGGCGAACCGTCAAGGGGCTGTGTCAGTTTACTGACTGTCTATGCGTTTTCAGGTCTCTTGAACTTCTTAGAGATCTTTATAGCGTTTGCCATAACTGCATCTCCAATCTGATTACGAGGTCCAGCATCACGATACATAGCAGATTGACGATACTTGTCAAGAATGTTGAAGAAGATATATCGATGTGCATTAGCATCAATGAAACCCTTTGAAAGAGTTGTCTGGTTCTCTACTTGATTGAGAACACTTGTTAGATACTTCCATAACAACTTCTCGGAACCATTCTCTAAAACATCATCCATAAAGTGTGCCATAAGACAACATGCACGGTACATAACTCCCGTCATATATTTGTCTTTGTGGAAACCAAACATTTCCTTCCACAAAATGTATCCAGACCATAGACGTTCCATGGTATCAGGATGATCCATCTTGTAGTCTGAAGTGGCAGCAATGAGAAACTGGTTGAATGATTTCAGTTCTACTGCATCCTCTTCAGTAGATCCAAATCCATCAATATTCAAGTTAAGTTCTCTGAGAACTCTCTCTATCCAGAGTGATACTGGTTCATCAAATACTACACCCGCACGAATCTCATCAACCTTGTTGAGTTTCTTACGTTGAGTATTCAGAGCATAAAAGATCTCTGCCTCAATCTTCTCACATTCCTCTAGAGTCGCATTTTCATCATGCTCATAAACAAATGCAGGGAACTTGACACCCTCTTTACCTGCTCCTGAGAGGAAATATAGAACTGCCTTGTGCTGCCCATCAATCAACCAGTCACCACCATTAGGTCCAAGTGACTTAGGACGACGTGCAACTACTGCAGGGACGAGAAGTTTCAGATCTAACTTCTTATACTTTTTGATAGAAAAGACGCTCAAAATACGCTGATAAAGCTTCGATACCTTCAGAAGTCCAGGATCGACATAGTATTCGATAATCAGTTCTTTTCCAATGTATCCGTGCTCAACGGATTTTACCAACTTGGTATTAGAAGCAAGCTGGTGGATGTAATTAAAGCTATCCATAAATTTCTCCTTGTGAAATTTGTAAATGGGTGTTTGGCGTCAACAATGTGAAGTAACTTCTTGAGTTGACTTAGTAATTATATAGGTTGATTAGAAATTTGTCAACCTATTGGGGAAGAATGTCACGGTTTCCCAACGCATTTCATACTCTCCCAGTAGAAAGTCTTCCATGCGATATGCTTCCAATTCGGAAGGATCGTCACAGTATTCTAAATGATCAATGGTCTCACTTTTCCAGTATTTGTGTCCATTCTTGTGCTTGAGATCACCTTTAACCATTTGAAACATGTGCCAGAGTTCATGTAAAAGAGTTGTGCGATATAGAGTATTGTCCATATAAGTCTGAAGTTCAATCAGAAAAGTTCTAGGACGTGATGGAATGTCCTCTGTAGAACAATATCCAACCACAGATTCTCTCTTCAGACCACGATGAACAACATCAATCGTGAGTTGATAGTTTGGTAGATACTTATCTACAAACCAGGATACAACACTCTCACACTCCCGCTTTCTATAACCATACCCACTAGGGCAGAGAATACTCTTGCTGACCAATGTAGCATCCATACGAAAGATGTTAGAAAGAGGAGGCGATGAGCGTTATTATACATCAGAACTTGTTTAGCATCTTAATAGTCTCAGGATCAATGTTATCCTTGATTCCTACAGACCAATAATCGTTTTCATCTTCAAACGGATCAAACTCTTCTACTTCGGTGTACTTGTCAAACACGTCTTGTTCGTAGGCGAGATCGTCGTACATGTGCTCCTTTGGTTGAACTCTCATATAATAACCCCCCTCAACGCATCCGTCAAGGGGGGTGTGCCACTTTATTGAACTGTCACATCAGACCTTCATAATGAAGACTAGTGAGACCCACTCAGGTTGGTTATCCCATGACAGTGTTGCTTGTGTGCTGTTTGAATCATAAACCTGACCAGTTGCACCGCTAGTTGATTGACCAGTACCAGAGATTTGCAGAGCATGGAAGTGATCATATGCATTATATGGTCCAAGTGAACCTCTACCCAGTGTGTTACCTGCAGATCCAGAATAAGATCTTCTAGGATCAGTTGTACCAGAAAGAGCATGATAACCGTCACCATTAGAGTCGCCACCACTACCAGGACCACTTCTTAGTGTTCTGTTACCATTAATATCGTAGAATGGTGATTGATCAACAGCAGTATATCCTTCTGTTGTACCTTCAATTTCAATTCCACCAACTTCACCATAACCTTCACCAAACTGAACATTTTCACCCGCAGCGTTAGCAATAGCAAGCGCTCCATCTTGACTACCACTAAAATCATGGTCGTGATTTAGAATCGTAGGTGACAGTCCGTGAGTGTGAGCAGGAATTTCTGGTCTGGTTAGTTCGTGACCACCAGAGATAAACTCTCTTGTTTGCTCATGAGCACCACCTGTTTGATTAGCACTCAGCATACCTTTGACAAACTTATCTGTCATGTTTGGTGCAACTGTTGTCGTACCAAATCTGTTGTTATATGTACCACCATCACATAGAACATATCCATTTGGAATGTTAGAGTTAGTTCCAGACCACATAATAACTGCACCAACAGGTAGTGCTTGGTTCATAATATCATCACGAACTTCTGGTGAGAAGAGTGTACCAGCAGCCTGAGAGAAACCATTGTTTAGACTGAAGTTTCTGTAGACATTATTGGTGTTGGTTGGTTCCTTAACTCTGAAGAAATAGTTCTCATCAGTTTCACCTTGGAAAGATGCATAGCATACATGAGTATTAGGAATTGAGATGCCACTATTTGTTCCACGGAAGAACATATCATCTTCTAGGTATAGATCAGATGACATTACAACAGTATCACCGAACGCAGAAACATATCCAGGTGCAACATCGAATGAATAAACACCACCACCAAGTTCACTGATTCTTGCTCTTGGAGCATCTTGGAAGTATGCAACTGATGGTTGTGTCAGTGCTCCAGAAGCACCAGAACGTGACTGATCGATCCACATAACAGGAGATCCATCAGACTTATCAATACCAACCAACCAATCATTAGGACGTGTAGATCCTGCTTTGATGTAGAAGTTGGAGGTACGTGCAGAGTTTCTGTAGTAACCATTGATACCTAGTCTACCTTCAGTTGGTGTATCTCTATCCTCAAAAGCATACAGACCACCAGTCTTTGTCATGCCTGTTTGATACCAGACACCATCAGTTTGACCAGCAGGATCAGGTAGGAAGATCCAAGATTGGTTGTTTGATGTAGCATCAGCACTCATCGCAGCAGATGCTTTGTGTGCAATATCACCAAAACTTTGACCATGAGCCCAGGTAACATCTACCAATAAACCATCAGAACTTACCATGTTCTCAACGATGTCACCAGCACCAGCAGCGTGCATCGGTGGACGTGTAGTCAAAGACCAAAGTGTGGTGTCTTTTCTTAATGCTAGATCAGTATCATAAGTTTCAAATGTGGTCTCACCACCAGATGTTTCAGTACCAACTGCTCTCAAACTTACGTTATTTGTAGAGAACAGATCATGAACACCACGATAGTCACCAGTATTTCTTACTGAGAAACCATTACCTGCACCATAGAATGTAACCTTCTGAGTCTTAGTTCCAGCATCTTTAGGTGTGTTGAACTGAACACCACCTAAGAACTTAGTTGGACCTCTAACAGATCCCTTCTGTCTAACAGATGCATCTTGGTCAGAGTTTTCAACAGTTAGTGAACCTTTGACAACTAGATCAAATACATCATCTCCAGATGATGCACCTTCTTCATCACCAACAGGAATGTTATCCTCAGGTACAGCAGAAACCTCTAGAATTGCCTCATCAATAATCTCAATCGCACCAGTAACAGCATTAATCTTCTGGTTACCAACATATAGATCACCCTGAGAGTTCAGACCAGAATAGAATACAACACCAGCATCTTCTTTCTTAGCCTGTGATACAACAACCTCACGATCTGTCAGTTCACGTTGTTGCTTAGCAGGGAAAGCAGTTGAGTAGTTACCTGGACCATAACCAACATATTCAAATGTATGGTTACCAGATCTGACAAGTGATGGTCTGCGAAGTTCAATCTCAATACCAACATCTTCAGTTCTACTTGAAGAACCACTTCTTAGATAACCAATAGGAAGGATTCTAGACTGATCTTCTCTACCTCTTCTTGCTGAACCTTCACGCTCTACAGTGATGTTTGAAATTGCAACAGAGGCATAGTTGTTATCCGTCAGGAAGGCAACTGCTGCCTCTCTGGTGATTGAATTAGTTCTAGAGTCAGAATAAACATAACCTTGGATTCTATGATCTGCAACTGACTTAGCAACTGGTGCATTACTGACAGGATTATCAGCATCCAATGCAGGATATAGTTCAGCAGTGCTCTGACTAAACTTAAACTTCTTGAACCAGTTTTGTGAAATAGATCCACCATCACCACGAACCATTCTGTCGTGATCAACCTGAACGTCTGCAAGTAACAGTGTTAGATAGTAGACACCATCTTGTACTCCAGGAATAAAGTCCTGAACCTCAGTGATGTCATAGATGTAATAAGATCTTTCATATTGATTATAATCTCCAGGATTACCACCATCCCATGTCTCAGGTACATATCCATCAGGATTAGTTCTCAGTTTCAGAACATAACCAAGGAATGGTGGGCGAGCAGACTTGAACTCTTTGGGTAGAACATATCTGAATCTGTATGTTCTGTCGTAGTTTGTTCTAACGTCTCTTTGACGATTTAGTTTTGCTGGTTGTGTTGCTTTAGGTGCTTGATCACCTTGGAAGTCTCCTTCACTCAAAATAGCATCAATAACCTGGTTATTTGCTGTCTTAGTAGTTACAATCCAGTTACCAGCAGTTCCTGTTGCAGTGTCTACAGGATTAGAAGCACCCAGTGGATTCAAAGGATCATATTGTAGTGGGCATCTTGTGATCCAAGGTGCAGCAGACCACTGACCAGAGTTAGCAAATACCTTTACTTTTCCTGCTGCAGAGATAGCACCTAGAGTAATCAGGTTTCTATCATTATTTGCATCATCAAATGTAGCAACAATTTTGAATCTTGATGTGCTAGTTGGATATGCATAATAGAACTGAGTTTGAATCAGAGGACCACTCGACAGAGTTGGCATTGTGTCTGTCGCAGAAGATTTCACGAAGAAGATAGGTTGACCCTTATCAAATCCATGAGGAATCTCTGTTGGTGATATAGCAGATGCATCATTAACAGTAATAAACTCATTAGAGTTTGTACTGGTAATGAACTCAAATGATGTAGGAGTTGGTCTCATATCTGAAGTCTTTTGAATGACTTTCAGTTCACCAGTTGCTGTAATTGCACCCTGTGCAGTAACAGTCTTAGGTGGGTTATCAGTACGAACGTCAATAGGAGTACCTGCTCTTGCTTCTTCAATAGTTTTAGCAAGTTTGAATTGACTATCTCTATTTGAAATAGTTCCAGATGGACCATTCCATCCCTGACCAGAACTTGTCCATCTACCACCATTTTCTGAGATGATATAGTATGTGGTGTTAGGTTCAATACCATCAGGTAAGTAACCCATCTCAGACTCAATTCTGACTGGTGTACCAGTTCTCCACTGGTGAGTTTGACCACCAGACAGAGTACAAACGTCAGTATTTGGATTGACCGTAAATACTTTCTCTTGTACGTGTTCAAATGAACCAGAACCAGTTACGTTAGTTGCTAGTTGTACATTTTTGACAACAGTAATAGCACCCAGAGTCATCTCAACATCTAGGTCTTCATCTTGCTTACCACCTAAAACATACTTATTTTCAAACAGATAAGTTGGTGTCTTATCTGGCGTCTTAGCATTGAATAGATGCAGTTTAGTTCTTGTTGAAGAGGTATTAGATGACTGTACCTTTTGTACGTCGAATGGATACCAGGATAGTTCATCAATGGCAGCCTCATCAATCTTCTTGGGAGGAATAATATGAGTGATCTTACCAAACTTATCTTGTGGGAAAGCCTTTTCACGGAATCCAATTGCTCTCAGAGCTGTGTTACCAAAGTTAGAGTTCGAGTTGGTAATCGAAATGTCACCACCATCTTCAATCAAGAAGTGATCACAGAATCCAACAGCGAAGACAGAAACTGCCTGAATCAAACTCTCATTTGTGATATGAACGTGGAATGTTCTCCAGTCATCACGATAAAGTGCAGATCCTTCACTGTGTAGTGTAGCAACTGTGGTTGATACTTGGTCAGATGGTAGAGTGAATCCTACCTGAGATTCTGTTAACCATGCTGGATCTTTCAGTGGGTTGCCATCAGCATCAGTTCTATTCTGGATCTGATACATGTAACGAACGAACGCTCTATCATCCTTCTGGAGAGAAACACCCGTGTACTGTGCAACAACCATTGACTTGAATCCAGTTGCCTTGGATCCATCAGCCAACATACCACAAATACCAAAGACTGAACGAATCGAACAGTTGAAGATATATGGTGATGCAGAGTCAACAGTATCAATGTCAGCGATCAGTGTTGCTGCTGCTGTAGTATTGAAACTATAGGTCTGTGGAATTGTAGATGCAGACAGAACCTTCTCACACTGAATTGTGTTAGCGTTGATAACACTAGTAACAAAGACAGTGCCATTAATATCACCACCAAATCCAGAACCTTGAGAAGTTTCGGTTACATCCAGGTCTTTCAGAGAGACAATCTGGTTCTTGAATAGACCATGTGATCCTCTTGTAGTAACACTAATTCTATATCTCGATCCTTGAATCAAATTGATAGCAATAGACTCAATTCTGTTGTCTACGTTCAGAGGACCAACAATTCTGTTCTCCTGCTGCCTTGCTTCAATCTCACCTTCAGCATCAGTGATAGGATCAATAATGTCAATGTTAGAGAAACCTCTAGCAACCTTTGCATAGTACAATCCAAGATCATTCAGTTTGGTGATCTTAGTATTTGCTTCATGAAGTGCAGGTGCTGTTGTACCTAACTGGTTTCTATATACAGTGATTCTGCTCTCTTCAGGATATACTTTCTTGACTCTGACAACCTCTCTCGATGAGGCAGTAGCGTTATCAATCAGCAGGTAATCTCCCATGAAGATTCTTGCCTGCGAACCACTGTTGATCTTGTTTAGATAAATGTCAGTAGCAAGAGGATCATTAACTGCTTGAGTACAAACAATGTCAGCAACTGACATTCCATTGGCATACTCAAAACCAGTGATCTTATGGTGCGATCCAAGACCAGTTGTACCACTAGTTGTGAGTGGTTGCTGAGTTAGATTCCACTCATAGTTTGCAGAATACTTAGAGAACTTGACTGTATCTGCAAAGTCATTAGTTGCATATCTATAGATACCACCAGTTTGAGTTGGAATAGCATCAAAGATAGAGAACTGCCAGAAGTAACAAGCACCAGTAACTCTAAAGAACGCTGCTCTTCCTAGAGTCTGATTAAATGCTTCTTCTACATATGCTCCAGGTTGTTTATAATCAGACGTACCATATCCTACATTATTGGAGTCAAGATACTCCGCATACATTGGATCAGGAACATAACGAGGTCTGATTCTTGTCTTACGAAGGTCACTACCAATGATGGAAGTACCTCTAGGGATGACTACACCACCCTCAGTAGAGTTGAACTTATATAAATCGTTGGCATCATCAAAGATATTAAAGTTAGATCCATCCGTCAGTTGAGGAACAATCGGTTGACCACTAATTGTTTGGTCAGTGTTCCAATAGTTTGCATCTTTATCCCAATCTACAAAGAATCCAGGTCTGTTGTCAATCCAGTGATCTCCTGGTGACAATAGAATTGAATATTGATCGTACTTATCATTTCCCTTATCTGGACCAGCAACGTATGAAAATCTTGCGACTTCAAGTAGTGCTCTCTGAATAGTTTTGAAGGGTCTTGTTGGTGAGTTACCTCTGTTAGAAATCAGGTCTGATGCGTTGAACTCACTAGGATCAACATAGAGAAAACGACCTTCAGTAGAACTAATCAGGTTTGTTAGGCGAGTGAGTGACATGCTCTTTATTAGACATACGGATCCTATATGCATATTTATAAACAACAAGACCCTCCCGAAGGAGGGTCTTTGAAGTCACACGGAAGGGATCACTGACGACAGTATCGCCAAAGCCCTATGACGGAATTGAACCATCCTCTGCAGTTTACAAAACTGCTGCATCACCACAATGCTTATAGGGCGTGTCTGTGATAGTCTTGACGTGCTCTCTCACGTCTTTGTACTCTACCGTTACCTTTATTCTTTGCTCTGTATGTAGGAGTTTGGGAATGGCAGTTTGGGCAGATAAACCTGAGATTTTCAGGACTATCATTATAGGGGTTTCCATCAATATGGTCAACCTCTAAACTGATTGGGTTATTGTTCCATTCAGTAATCCCACAGCACGAACATTTATAACCGTGTGTATCTGTGAGATATTCTCTCAGTGCTATTTTACCAGGCTTTTTGCCTCCAGTCAACCACTCATCAATGCGTTGTTTCTTTTGAAACTCTTGTTGACAAGTATTAGAGCAATACTTACCAGTTTTATTTGCTGGATTGTATTTAAACTCTGTTGAGCAATGAGAGCATTTACCTAACATAGTAGACCTTTTTATTTTATTTATAAGGTCTACTAGGTTAGGCAATAGGAGTGGAGAGACTTGAACTCTCACGGGCACAATGCCCAACAGATTTTAAGTCTGGTGCGTCTACCGATTCCGCCACACTCCCAGTATAATTAGAAGGTGACGTATTTTAGGGTGTTTTCATCAAGCATCTCACGACACAGTTTGAGAACATTCATAAACTCTTCTGATGTCTCACATTCTACCACACGTTCATTACCCTCGTCAGAATAAAGGTAGAACTTGCGCTTTTCCAGATCGACAACAACCTTGTTGAGAACGTCGTTTTGCATCGTGTCCCTTGATTACTCCGTAATTATACCACGCCTTTGGGTGGCGTGTCAACCCCCTAGTTCAGGTAAATTTTGCTCGCTGTGACCTTGAAGATCTGTCCAGCACTGATGTAGTGGAATCCATTAGGAGTTTTGAAATTTGTTTCAGTTCCATTCACAGTTGTATACATACTCATTCCAACATCATTTGTCCAGAATCCAGCGTTTGTAAATTCAATTCCACCTTTTTCATTCTTTTGCTCTACAGCAACTCCATGTTCTGCAACCATAACAAATATACCCTTTACCTCATGGTCTTGGGCATTTGTAACAGTATTTAGTGAGTTTGATTCAACATGAATAGTATTTGCTGCATCTATGGTGATAGATTCACCTTTCACTACATACTCTTTCTCTGCTTTAGTTGATACAACTTTGGCACTTTCTCTGATTGCTTTACCACCATCAAGATCATACTGAGCACACTTAATCTTTAGGTCTTTGGAAACATCGATGTCCAAATTACCATTTACTTTGATGTGTGAACTATCACCATTTCGTGCAACAAGTTTTAGGTCTTTCTTTGCAATGATTGAAATGTTTCCATCTGCATCAAATTTTATAGAACTACCAGACTTGTGAAGAAACTCAAAAGATTCCTCTCCTGGTGTAGTGTTGAATCTTGTTAGAGATCCATCATAAAATGTTTTGCCCTGAACATATCCAGGTGCTGCTTTTGTGTCTCTAATAGTCATATCGTTATGGGCAATCTACTACTTCTACTTTTTGTTGTAATGCAAGTTTTTCTTGTAGTGTTCTATTATTTTTATTTACAAATCTGATGACAGGTACAACTACAGCACCTTTTCCTCCTCTCCTGTCACCGACAACATTATCCTTGATTATGATTGATGGCGCACAATTATAATTATAACCAGAATCTACAACCTTCACGTCAGTAATTCTTCCTCCACTATGCTCTAAGGAAACTTGTGCTCCATATCCTAAACATCCACCAGTAACCTCTGCATATGGATCAATATAACCCTCACCAACATTTCTAATTTCAACACTTTGAAGAATACCAGTAATGTCATCAGATTCTGCAGAAATAACAATCGTAGTATTAGTTTGATTGGTTAGTGTGTTTGGATCATTAACAGCATCTCTAGCGTCTGGTTGTCTAAGTTCACCACCACACATATTGATACTTACAATAGGTCTTTCTCTGAATACATAACCATTCTCATTTGCAAAAGAAGCAGAAACTATTTCACCATCAACATTGACAAATGCTGTTCCTTTCAAGTAATAATCATCAACTGAGAATCCTGTTTCTGGATCATACATTTGAGTGACAACGAATAAATCAGGAGCACATGCACCATTAGATCCATTTCCATATCCAGATCCACCATCAAGAACAATTCCATCATTTGCTGGATATCCATTACTGTCAATAGGAAGTTCAATACGAGCTCCACTACCACCAATTTCACTAGACCTAGGAATATAGCGAGAAGAACCTATCTTCATGTTCTTCGTTTTATCTCTCTTGTATCTAATCCATGTACCCTGAATCAGTGGTGCTTCAAGATTTCCAATTAGAATTTCTCTAGTGTCCTGGTTCCAAGAAATTGCAGTTCCCTCGATACCATATGTTGGACCTTCACCCGCACTACAAGATACATAATTGTCAAGAATACCTAATTTAGACAATAATGTAGCAGCTTCATATGCTTGTTCTGGACTACCACCACCAGCAGCTAATGCTGCTTCTACACTAGTTGCACTGGCAAGAAGATCTGGAAAATCAAGTTGATTCTCTGAAAAATTCTGTTCAACAATAGCAGTAATATCTAAATTACCATTGACAACATCATCAATAACTTCTGAGCAAATAAATCCTTCAATAATTTCACCGCTATCAACAAATTGTTCTAAAGATCTACCAAACGAAGATGAGGTATATGATGGTGTGAGAAGTTGTCTATTGTCTTCAGCATACGTACTCACATTAGGATCAGAACAACCACTTTCTGCAAGAGTATCGGCATCAATAGGATTCTCCATAAACTGTTTTGCTGATTCAAGTGCAGCGGCAGTTTGAGTATCATTAAATGATGGGATTGCAATATCTTGTGGTCTCATGAATCCTTGCTTACTATCATAAACAAAAGATCTGCTACACTTGATCAAATCTTTATCGATACATCCAATAACACCAAGAATTGACTTTGCAAATCCAATTACAGAACTAATAATTCCGTTGATAGTTCCAAGAAGAGATCCGACATCAGACAGAATTGCAGTCAATAGATCACCAACAATATTAAGAGCATTAGTAACAGAATCTAATGCTTTGACTAGAATGTCACCCATCGCCTTACGGATGGCACAATTCGCCTGACGGAAAAATTCAGTGGGGGAATTTTCAATCTGATCTAAAATACCCTGTAACATAGAATTGAACTGCGGAAACAAAGTTTCCAACAGTTGTGTCTCCATGATACATTTAATAGTATTCAATGCTTCATCAAGAGATTTCTTGATGCCCCTGATAGTCAGTGGTTTTGGATTAGCAGAAGCACCATAGATCTCAGGATATTTCTTTGCAATTTCCGTCTCTGCATATCTGATAATAGCAGAGAGTGGATTCTTCATGATGTCAGAAAGAACCGTCGAATAATCATTGACCTTTGATTGAATATCTAAAACTTCACCAGTTCTTTTATCAATCCACTTATTTCCTGCTTTAGTTGCATCTGATAGAGAATTACTAAACTCCTCAAGTTTAGCAGCCATCTGATCCATCATACCCTCAGATGAACATACTCCGTCTCCTCTATTGACTTTGTATGTTTCATCAGACTTACGCTTCTGGTCTGCCTGACTACCTAATTCATCCTCTGAAGTACTCTTTGCTTTTGCTTTACCAAAGTCATCACCAGATTTTGCTTTTGGTTCTAAATGTGGTTGATCATTTGTTTTATCTGCCGATGGACTGACAGGTTTCTTACCAGCATTTTCTGGATTAACATGATCAGGTTTACTCCAAATATTAGATGGAGATAAAAAATTATCTGGATTGACTGTGGACTTTTTATCAGTGTTGATAGTTCCACCCAACAAACCCCAAATGATAGGGATTTGTTGTTCTTCTCCATCCAGAAAAAATCCCAGACACCACTGACCAGGAAGCAACATACACTTTGTTCCCTGACCACTCATCTGAGAGTTTGTAGGGGGATAAAGTATCTGTGCCCATGGTAAATCATCTGATTTGATATTGTTTCTGTCGGAATGATATCCAACAATTCTAACCTTGACTCTGTTAGAATTTTTGGCAGTATCTACAGATTTTTCGACTTGCCCAACCCACCAGTTGAACTTATCTTTACCAATAAAGTGTGGTGATATTAAACTGGTTGCTTGATCCATTTATCAATCTTCGTAAACTAAACACTCTGGAGCACTAGGATTTACATCACAATACATCTCAAGTGGTGTAGGATCATGATGATCTTCTGGATGATTTTCATGATATGCTTCTAAATCATGAAGTTCACCCTCAATATGCCTACGTTGTTGTGGTGAAATGGTTGGATCCTCAAGAATCTTTTTATCTTTTTCGATGTGTGACTCGATGTTTTCCATTTAGGTTTCCTCGTTGTTAGTATCTCTTACCAAGAGTAAAGATGTTCTCATTCCAGTTGATACTAGAGTATGCACTACTGTTGCGATAGTGTAGTACCCAGACTGTTTTTTATCTGTATTTTCTTTTGTTGAGGATTTACTTTTACCTTTCAATACAGATAGGTATATTTTATCCCCAGCATGTAAATTGCTGTTACCATAGATATTTATTTCTATTTTATTAGTAACTGCTAGAGAAGATCTTACTAATTGCTGAGATAGGGACTGTCTTATTTTATCATAACTTTCAGATTGTGCTGCAGTATCTGTATTCTCATACATTTCATTGTTATAAACCTTAGTCATAATTCTAGTTGGACTACCACCACTGGTCGGAGTTGGACCTTTTGCAAGATGAGCAAATGATGAATAAGTTTCACCCAAATCATATATGGTTTCATTATACCTTAGGGAACTTACATCAAAAAATCCAACTAAATTAACTTTTCCTCCCATGATAGAAGATCTCTCTGCATTATCATTTGATAATGTTTTGAAACTTAGAATGTTTCTTGATTTAGTTTCTTCATCCATTCTATCATTTGACCTTGCAGCATTATAAAAGTAGGTTTCTTTCTCTTTCTCTCCTCTAAATGTGTCCCCAGAGTCTTTATCTGGTGCTGCAAATACCTCATCTATTGGTTTGAAATTGTAACCATCAGAAGTTTCCCAAAATAGATATCCTGCAGATCCTTTACCTTCTCCCTTAGCAACATTTGTTGGAATCGATCTCTTACATACGTGCTTGATAATAAAATCAAATGGGCGATCTCTCATGGCAGCAAGTGTCAGTGGAACAGATTTATACTTACCTGATTTCACTTTCTTATTGCTTTTCAAATGTTGAGATAATACAGTAGGAATAATTGCATCTGTTGGTTCTTTCTGTTTGAACAACTTCTCAAATCTACTTTCTAAATTTAGGTATCCTTCAGGAGAAATACATTTCAAAGTATATACCGAAGTATCACCCGATTTAGTTCCAGAAACAATATCATATATTCTAACCGAAACTTCAATTTCCTCTCCCTCTAGCATAATTGATTTGAAAGTCAAATCTACAGTGTCACCCGTCAAAATGGGCAACTTAGTCATCAAGTTAGTATCAGAGTCTGCTGTATCAGATATCAGCAAATTAACCTCAATCGCTGGAGAGGTAATACTTTCTCTGTAAGTAACTGTTGGCACTTTCTGTGCAGAAAGAGAAGTTCCTTTGATTTTAATATTAGAGATTTCAAAATCTCCCGCACCTTTTTGATTTTTTGCCATTATCTATTGACTCCTAACGATAGCATGTCATAAAGACTGTTTGTAATACTTGAAGCACCAGAAGAAGAAGATACGTTTGCATCAGGTGATGCTTCAGAAACTGGATTTACAATACCACCTGGCGATGATCCAGGTGAAGCCTCACCAACATTAGTGGCAAAACTCATTCCTGTGCTTGAATTTGCACCAACAGGATTTCCAAGCATATTGTAAAGTGCATTTGTAAGACTAGGTATATCAGTAATTTGAGTGACTCCAGGTGTACCAGTCATACCAGGAGAAACACCACTAGTAATTGGTTGTGCTCCTGAAGGATCATGAGGTGTTCCAAGTAAACCAGTAAATCCACCTGCCATAAGGATATTTCTAACCTTCAATGAAAGTTGTGGTTCTTGTCCAACAGGAACCTGTGCAGCAGGAACGTCAAATGCTAACCCACTGCCATGATAACCCCTATCTCCAGGTCTATCAGTGGATCCAATACGAATATTGTTTCTTCTCAATAATGCCATTGCGGCATTTCTTTGAGGTTGAGTTCTAAATGCGAGGTGTTCATGGTAGTTGCTGCCACCATGGTCAGCTCTATATCCAGAGTGACTTTTATCCCCTGTCAAATATTCAATAACTTGACCACCTTGCTGGAATCCAGCAATATTTTTAAATGAACCAAATGCTGGTTTGAATAAATTAGCAAGTGGACTACTACCTAGACCACTAAAAATAGAAGAAGATCCAGATGAAGTTCCAGATGAAGATCCAGATCCCTCCCCACTAATATATGCAGGACCACTGCTAACACCCTTTTGTTTCATCAATTCGATCAACTTCCGAGGATAGCTAGGATCTGTAGCATAACCTTCAGACTTCAGCATCGCTGCTGCTTCATTAGGACTACCAGCATTGTTGACACCCCTATATGACTTGTAATTCTTATACCACTGAGTCACAAGGTGATCAACGGCATCTTGAGGTGTGTCAAAGTTCTTGAAGTTAGCATTGACATAAACGCTTTTACCATTGATAACTTCTCTAGTTCTATGATTGGTTGAAGATTCGCCGCTGGTTGCTTTGATTCCGAAGAAATTATTTTTACCAGACAAAGCTGAGCCCCATCCGCTTTCGAGTGCCCACTGAGCACTAACGAGTTGAGGATACTTTGCACCCTTCTCCTTACCCCACTGAGTAAACTTATTCCATCCCTCTTGTCTTGTTACTTTTCCACCTTCTTGGAATCTAGGAAATGCACCAAAATTGATAGCGTTTAGTCTTTGTGGACCAATAGCAGATACTGCTTTTCTATTAAGGACATACTCACCACGCTCAAGATAAGCAGGGACACTATCTCCAGTTGGTTTACCACCAAAGATTTGACCACCTCTTGCTTTCTTGACCGCTGCTGGATCAGCTGGAGCAGATCCGTCAGT
>Ga0255772_10001649_pt1 | contig 22163 bp, 13 predicted proteins | sample 071ome_34_FD_179970 | JGI IMG/M metagenome (GOLD analysis project Ga0255772, IMG submission 179970) | Coastal salt marsh microbial communities from the Groves Creek Marsh, Skidaway Island, Georgia - 071411BT metaG (version 2) | ecosystem: Environmental > Aquatic > Marine > Intertidal zone >...
TTCATATATTGTCCAATACTTGTTGCCAAATGTACTTTCTACACCTATATTTATTGATGGCTCAACTAAACTGTAAATCATTATGTCCGAATACTGAGCCACTGAATATGACACCTCGTCAGTTAATTGATCATCAGAACTAAAAATTGCCTCGTCTGGTAAAACGTCACCAAAATCGGCATATTCTGAAAGCGGAGAAAATTCCGCTAAACCAATTTCGTAAATTTCTAGTTGATTTCCTTGATGGAAACCTGCAACCTCTTCATATAGCCGGTTGCCATCATTATAACTCTCACTAACTGAATTAACATTTGCATCGATAGGTTTTATCAATAATCCTGTGTATTCGATACCAGCAAATCCTATTGTAAGGTCATAAGATAATGGAATACTAATTTGTGACCACTCTTCCATAAAGTCAAAAAATTGTGAAGCCCCTCGGACGCCAGAAGTCCCGTAATCTAGCAATTCTCTAACAAGTGGATAGAGATCTACTTCTGATAAAGTCAATATATCAGAAAGAACGAATGAGTTTGAGTCTGAGTAATCCTCGGAGAGATACGCGACTTCGCTTAAATCAATATAATCATCCCAATAGTATATTGTTTTACCAAAGAAGTCTATCGCAGGCTGACCTGCATAAACTTGTTCAGAAGATACTATTGGCACATCTAAAGTTTGCCAATAGCCAACATCTACCGAATAATACTCAAAAGTCAGGGTCGGTTTAAACTGAATGTTGTGACTTGTATCGATATTTTCCAACGAGAAGATCGAGGTAATCGAATTTGAATCGAAACTTGTTGATGTTACTAAATCCCAAGAGCCTACTGTTCTGATTTCAAAATCGTTACGAAGTCCCAGTTTGAAATAGAAATCAATTCCTGGAGCCTTGTATATGTTTGATTTATCCCAAGATGAAATAGCATCACTTGAATCAGCATTTACTTTCAATTTATCATTCCAAATGCTTTGACTGCCAGAAAATGGGTCTGTTGCTTGTAATCTTTGACACTCCTCGAAGCCTTTTCCATAGTAATCCTCAACCTCAAGACATACATCATGTGGTTCTGTATCGTGAAGATATAATGTCATATCACAAGATTCGAAATCATCTAAAACTTCGTTATCCAGTGACCATTTGTAATAAACTGAACCACCACCAACATCATAAGTTTCGCATGCATCTAGGTATATTTTTTCATGCATCAACAAATTATTTTTGGGTGCACCAACAAACAACTCCCCAGCAGGACCTTTGTTCTCAGTTAGTGTTCTTTCGAGCAAGAAATCACCAGCCCCACTGTATCTTTCTACTCTGACTTTGTAGTATCCTGAGTAAGTGAAAGTGTGGGAAATATACTCAACGATGTTTTCACCCTCGTATGATCCTTCGATTACACTACCACTTGGTGACAACAGTTCTAGATCAACATCAAATGGAACACCATCCCAATCATCTGCAGTTTCTGATAATTTTAGGAATATTCTCGAGCCAACTCTATCTGAAGAAATATAGATGTAGTAGTCAAAATGTGAACTCGAAGATATTCGAGTTTCTCTATAGTCGTCCCATACTTCGTAATCTCCTTCTGAAGTGTAATCACAGTCAAGATTACTGTAATAATTGCTTGATGAGGTTGTTCTCAAAGGCGCATAGTCAAAATCACATTCATCATAGTTTACTGCTTGAACTGCAATATCAACAGGAACTAATGATAATGAAAAAATAGCAATTAAAGACATGATTGAAATGCGTTTCAGGTGCATCATTACTACTAAAATGATGGGGGTTATGAACTTATTCATCAATAAAATTTAATTTGCTTTGCCTGTTTTGATGTACTTCTAAATTTCCCAACCTAAACCCAATCAATCGAATTTTCCTATCTGATTCAACAGATTTCGCAAATATAGAGGAAGCTAAGGACGAAAAAATATCAACATCATCCATTGCAACTGGGATTGAGTAGCGAAATGTATATGTTTCAAATCCCTTGTATCGGATTTTGACTTCACACAACCTTCCAGCTATACCCATTTCATGTGACCTATGCATTACTTTTCTAACCAATTTGATTAGTTGTTCTATTACGATTTCATAATCAGAAATGTCGTTTTCAAAAGTGTGTTCTTTGCCAATAGATTTTCGACTTCTTATTGGGCTTACTTCATCACTAGATTCACCATCATAGACACTTATTATCCATTTAGCAAATCGTTCTGATGTAAATCTCGACATTGCTATCTCGCCCTGCTCATACGCCTCATTCATTGTGTTAACTCCCCATTCGGACAATATTGTCGCGGTTTTTGGTCCGATCCCAGGGATTTCTCTTACCGAACGACCGTAGAAAAAATCTGTAATTTCATCAGGTAAAGTTCGATGTATTCCCTTTGGCTTATTTTCCTCGCTTCCCATTTTTGCAAGAATTCGTGTAGAACCAATGCCAAATGACGCAGATAATCCTAGCTCGTCAAAAATTTTCTTTTGTAAATCCTTGGCAATTGCTAATGCTGTATCCCAATTGTTACTACATTTCTCAGTCACATCTAGATAAGCCTCATCAATACTTGCTTGTTCAAATTTATCTGCTGAATTTGCCAATATATGCATAACTTTTCTACTTGCTCTTGAATACAAACCTCTACTAGATTGCATGTAATTACCTATACCATGAGGTGGGCCAGGACATCTTCGCCATGCCTCACTTATTGGCATGGCTGAACGAATTCCATACTTACGAGCAGGATAATTGCAAGTGGACACTATGCCTCGACCTGCACCATTTTTGGGGTCTGAACCTAATATCAAGGGAATATTAGGATCTAAATTATGATGGAGAGTTTCCACTGCTGCAAAAAATGCATCAAGGTCACAGTGGATGATTATCCTTGATGCCATACAAGTGTTCCGGAGGCGGAAGTTATTGAGTAATTTCATTCAAAGTAACTTTTGTTTACAAGGGTAGAAGGGATTTTACCGTTTATACAATCTAAAATGGCATTCGCAATATCTATTCCAACCCTCTGTTGTGCCTCTAAGGTTGCAGCACCAATATGAGGAGTCCCGTGGAAGTTGGGGTGTTGCAATAAATCATATCCTTCCGGCAGGGGTTCTGATTCAAACACATCGAGCGCAGCACTTGCAATTGTGCCATCATTCAATGCGAAAAGAAGTGCATCTTCGTCGATTATTCCACCACGAGCGCAATTCACGATATGATTTCCGCAAGAGATTCCTGATTTTTTACCCGGCATCAGTTTCATTCTCTTTGAATTGACTAAGTGCTTTGTTTCTTTTGTCAGGTTGCAATGTACCGAAATGTGAGTACAAGTTTTGAATAAACTATCTATGTCCTTGTGCAAATATGCTCCTTTTGCCTTGGCTACTTTAGGTGGAAGGTAGGGGTCATAAGTGTGTATTTCCATTCCTAAATTCTGTGCGACATTGGCAACACCCTGAGCGATTCTACCAAAACCGATTAGCCCAAGATTTTTGCCATTCAATTCTGTTCCTTTCATCGCGCTCTTCTCCCACTTTCCATCTCGTAGACTCCTGTCAGATTTTGGAATGTGTCTAAGAGAAGCGAGAAGATGTCCGATAGTCAATTCAACAACTGACTGTGTAGATGCATTAGGTGCATTAACCACCATAATTCCTGCCTCTCCGGCAGCTCCTAAATCGATGTTATCTACTCCAACCCCTGCTCTTCCTATAAATTTCAATCCTTTGCTTTTAGAAATAATTTCGGAATTAAGTTTCGTTGCACTACGAACGATAATCGCATCAAAATTTGAAAGTTCACCATCCAATAATTTATTTTCCTCGATAAATTCTTCCACTACTTCATGCCCTGCCTTGGTTAAGACTGAAACCGCCTCAGGGGCCATTCCATCGGTGACGGCGATTCTTGCCATTAAACAACTCCTGAACGAACCTAATCCATGAACATTCTTGAATGGTGAGTGCTCCCGTTAGTTTGTGGCATCAGAAATTGACTTCGGAGAAATTCTGATTGCCGTTGGAATTCTAACGTTACCTCTTTTGCTCGCACTGCCTGCTAAATTGCTTTATAATACCACGATTTTAGGTATTGGACCCGCTGAAAGAACATACAGGTCGACCGTTCAAAAAATACTTGACGCCGGGATGCAGATTGAGCAATTTAGAGAACTTCTAGACGATGAAGCGAGAAGATTAGGAATTCGTCCTAGCAGAGCTAAATTAAACGAAACTGACATGCTATATCCCTTATCATTAACTCATTTCTTACTTATACCGATGATATTCATATTGCCATTCATAGCAATCGTATCTCTGCCAATAATTATTTTAGGCATACCAGTCTTATTCTTGATGGAAATAATTTTGATCCGAAAGAAAATTCTGATCAAGGGAATTTCACTGCTCGAAACGTGGGGTGGCAAGCAAATCATCCATATTCCGGATGCAGGATATAACCACTGCAGTGGTGACTCAAAAGTTCTTGATGCATCCAATTTAGCTGTCCATTTTCATAACGTCCCAAGAGTTGTTTTCATCGGACTTTTCTCATGGTTAATCATTCACTGGATTCTTCGTCTTGATTCTGTGTTTTATGAATTTTTGATAGCAGGTGTATTCTACATCCTTCTGTTAGGAATTGTAGGAATTATAACTACAGCTTTGGAATCGAATCTCATCATAGTCGACCCAGCCAGAGGAAGAATAATTCCTGTTTCTGATTGGATAGATTCCTTACTCACTCCAGTAATCGGTGTTGGTTTGCTCTTCCTGTTAGGTCGAGATTTGATGACTGAAGCACGGGATGGAGGAAATACACAACTCTTTGCTCTTACGGTGTTATTGGTACTTTATTGTGCGACTGCGGTTGGAGTAACATTTCAGTGGGGTTACAATCGCTGGAATGGTAAAAATGTTAGGAAAGAATTTGAGCAACAAGTTATTGATGAGTTAAATCCACATTCGTATGATTTGACAAGGAATAGAGGTAGAATACAACTCAATGTCAGGTCAACCATGGCAGAAAGGTCAGTAATAGCAGATAACATTGACGGAAATCTTTCTTTCAAAGATTTAGACAATTTACCTTCGGCACACGAAGACATTGTAAGAAAGCCCAACAACCCACTTTAATTCAACCAGGGTATCTCTTCTGGTATTTCCGCAAAAATGTTAGCTGGTAATGCGGTTTTGATTTTAGAAACACTACCTAATCCTTCACTGGTGTCAGATTGCCATTTAGCGTATTCCTCATAGGACTTCATCATCAAAACAGGATTATTTTCCCTATTCCAGCCTAAACTCATCATCTCAGTCCCTGGAGGGTCGTGGCCAGTGCATACCAAAACATCATCAGAAAACCGCTCCAAGACATCTAAAGCTTGCCAGTGAATGTGCACTCTTCCGCTTGGTAAATCATCTCGACCTACACCCCCAGTACCAGTAAACAAGAAATCACCGGTAAATATGTAATTTCCACATTCTATAATCATTGAATCCCCTGTATGACCAGGTGAGAAGTGGAATTTAAATTCAATATCACCCATTTCTATTGTTGATTCTTCATCGACATACATTGTGATACCCAACGAAGGTGTATCATTCCACATGACATATTCACAACCTGTCATTTCTGCAAGTTGGAAACACCCAGTGATATGATCTGCATGGGTATGTGTAGCCATGGCATATTCAAGGGTTAGATTCTGTTCTTCAAGTAATGATAAGTAATCTGCTAAATTGTCCCATACTGGGTCGATGAGTGTGGCTTTTTTGTTATTGTCACAAACAACGAGATAACTCATAGCCCACATTCCTTCGTTCAATTGCTCGACTCGCATGGCTATGCGAACAGGTTGCATTACTTCAATTATTCATTATTGGAATGCATGGGTTCAATAACCCCTGACTATGAGTTTGAAAAGAGGGATATTATGGAAGTATTAACCTATGGAGTATTTGGTCTATTCATTATTGTAGCATTTCTATTAGGCCGTGGAATGAAAAGCGAAAATGACGATTCCCAGTTGAAAAACGAATTAAGTGAGATAATCAACAACTCTCATGAAGCAGTAAAGTCAACACTTACTAGTGAAATACGAGACAGAAATAAAGATTCACGTGATGTGATTGTGACTGTCTTGAAGGAACTAGGAGAATCTCAACACAAGGTGCAAAAAGCACTTGGAGAGGAGCAACAAAAACATCTCGCAGTGGTAGGAGATAATATCTCAAAGTTGCATGATTCAAACGAAAAGAAACTCGATGAAATGCGTAATGTTGTGGATGAAAAATTGCAGACCACATTGGAAAAGAGGATTGGAGAATCCTTCAAACTCGTTAGCGATAGATTAGAAGCAGTCTATCAGGGACTGGGCGAAATGAGAAACCTTGCTAATGATGTTGGTGGACTAAAGAAGGTCTTGACCAATGTTTCTACTCGTGGCGCAATGGGAGAAATTCAAGCTGAAAGGATAATTGAACAAATTCTTGCTCCATCACAATACGAAAAGAATGTCAAAACACATCCGAACTGCCGTGGACAAGTAGAATTTGCTATCAAAATGCCAGGAAAAGATGGAAACATGGACGAACCTGTATGGCTACCAATAGATTGTAAATTTCCAAAAGAGGATTATGAAAGACTTCTAGATGCGTACGAAGAAGGAGATAAAAAACTCATTGAGAAGGCATATTCGACATTCGAATCGAATGTAACCGCAAAAGCAAAGACGATTCGTAAAGAATACGTATCTTCACCACACACGACCGATTTTGCAGTAATGTTTCTCCCCACTGAGGGACTATATGCAGACGTTGTTAGGAGGCCGGGATTATTCGAAGCGCTCCAAAGAGATCACCAAATTGTAGTAACGGGTCCTTCAACTCTTGCAGCATTCGTTAATAGTCTACAAATGGGATTCAGAACTTTAGCATTAGAAACTAATGCAAGCGAAGTTTACAATGTACTTGGAACTGTCAAGACTGAATTTATAAAATTTGGAGAACACCTCGGTAAATTGCATAAACAACTCAACACCGCTGCAAATACAATTGGTGGTGATGGAGAATCTATTCAAAGAAGGCTAAGAGCAATGGAACGAGCGTTAAAGGATGTTGAAGCTTTAGAAGCGCCGTCGAAAGAAATCACGGGACTACTCGAAGATTAATCAATAGAAAGTTACCCGCATAAATCATGGAACACCCAATAAACGTGCTATACCTTGAACATGATGGCAAGGTTTTGCTTGTTAATTCAGACGGGGAAGGTCCGAAAATTCCGGTCATGAATAACACTGGAGAAACTAAATATCGATTCCCAACAGAAGAAGAAGTCAAAAAAATGGGTATCCAATGGAGCGTAAAGAACAGATTCAACATCCTTGGATTTGAAGTTTCTAAAGCACATCCCAATGTAGAATGGCCAGAGCATTGGGCTTGGAAAGATGAATGCATAAGTGACGATTCCGTTCACCCCATAGCGAGAGAAGCGATTTACCGTTCAATACATCGACTTGTCTCTAAAGTCATGATATTGAATATTCATGATGAAGTGCTTATGGGTAAAATTGAGCGGGGGCATTTCGTTGGCAATTGGACCCTACCTGGAGGCTATATGGACCATGATGAGCATCCAGCCGTTGGTTGCGTAAGGGAAACGTTTGAGGAAATGGGAATCGACATTAAGTTAACAGATGATGCTCCAATCATTACTCAAAGAATCTTCACGAATGAAGGAATTTCTTTCGTTTCTTTCACATATAAGTCAGTATGGAACGGTAATGATTCAGAGATTAAATTGAAGGAAAATGAGATTTCAGAATTTGCATGGCTAAGCAAGGATGAAGCAATCTCAAGAGCTGTTTCTGGATTTGATATTGCAGCACTTATGCACCTATGATCTTCTTTGCTTCATCAAGGGAATCTTGTAATCCGTCAGGGTTACTACCTCCTCCTTGGGCAAAGGTTGGCCTCCCACCGCCACCGCCATTAATGTGACCTGAAATTGCACGGAGTATTTCGACTGCATTGTATCTCTCACTGGCAATTGAATTCTCAGTACAAGCAACCATAATCTTACCTCCACCATCACGACTCCCTAGAACTGTTAATGTTGGATTTTCTGAGTCAAGTGTCAATTCTTTTAGCATCTTAGTCATCTGTTTTAAATCTCCATCTACTTCCATAATTACCACCCTTACTCCATCTATATTTGCGGAATCACTTCCACCACCGGTAGTTCGCAATCTAACTATTTCAGCTTCCAGAGATTCTATTCTCTTTCTTTGGTCCTTCCATTCAGTAAAGAACCTAGTTGCTGTAGATTCTAGATCATCAACAGGAACTTGGAATACCTCTGCCGACCTTCGTAAAATTTCTTCTTGGTTTCTTGCATAGCGCATTGCAGCATCACCTGCTACAATGGTCAATCTCTCAACTCCATCCTGAACGGCATTACTCCTTACAACTCGAATTTGACCTATTTTACCTGGTTCGTCATGGTGAGTTCCGCCACACGCCTGAATGTCGTGATCTGCAATTTTCAATATGCGTATTTCGTTGCCTTTGGGTGCTCCCCCTTGATACAAGTCGAAACCAAACTCCATGTCTGCTTCTTTTCTGTTGAGTGAAAATTTCTCCGTTGTTGAAACGTTTCTTACAATTTCATTTGCCATTTGTTCGATTTTATCCAAATCATCCCGTGACAATCGACGATGGTGAGTGATATCCAGTCTTGCAGACTCCACTGATTTATTCGCTCCAGCTTGATAAATATGTGGACCGAGGAGGCGCCTCGCAGCTCCCCCGACAATGTGGACCGCTGTGTGGTGATCCATGAGTTGTCTTCTTCTAACTGAATCAATTTCTCCTTCGACAGAATCCCCGATATTTAGGGGCCCGTCAGTTAAATGGAAAATAACCTCATTTTCCTTCCTCGTATCTAGTACATTAACAATCCTCGATTCTGAATTTAAGACACCATGGTCTGCTTCCTGACCTCCACCTTCAGGATAAAAGCAAGTCGAATTCAAGACTATGGCGTGGGTAGCTTTTTTTGGTATGTCAGTGCCTATAAGAGGCAGACAATCTATAACCTCAGATTGGAAGGCGAAATTCATTACATCTTCGTAGTAAAGCGCTTTTGTTGGGCTGATTTCAGGAATTTTATCTAAGTATTTTTCACTGGAAACAGATTTTGCAGCTTCCTTGGCCATTTGAGCATGTCTCTCAGCCATTTCAGCATTAAAGCCAGTTCTAAGTTTGACATCTGTCCAACCAAGCCCAATCGCGATATCAATTACCAAATCGGGGGCAATTCCATGGCTATCGTTTATTGTGAATAATATATCATCAGGAATACTTGCTGATGTCATTGGCAAATCCTTAATTGCTGTTTTAACAACCTGGTGGCCCTTTCTTAGCATCTCGTTATATCTATCTTCTTCCCCAGATAAGATTGTTAGTAATCCCTCTTTGGTTTGCTTCATTCTAGTTTCATCATAATTCGATTCAAGATGATTAGTAGCAAGTTCTGATAGAGAGACATCAAGGCCCAAATCATCCCGCATCCTCAGAACTCTACGTGCAATCATTCTAGCCAAATAACCAGCCTTTGAATTTGAAGGCACTAATCCATCTCCTAGCATGTTGGATAATGCATGAAGGTGGTCAGGTATCGCGTATATCTTTGATAGTGGCTCTGTAATGCTCTCAAACAAATTTGAATCTATTTCATAACCTCTTTCTGCAAGACGCAAGAGGAATAACTCTTGCATTCTGTCACCATCACTACCAACTTCTATATTCATTATTCCAAATAACCTACTCATTTCACCCAGTAATGAATCTAATTCTTGTTGGGTCATTTCGAACATTTGCGCAGAAAATCCTGCTTTTTGTTTTAACCAAGAAACACTTTGAGGATAAATTGCTTCGTAGATCGTGGGTGTTCCAGCAGCAGCCCAGCAAAATCGTTCCAAACCATAACCTGTGTCAATAATCTGTAGTGGCATTTCAGAATATTTGATTCCTTTAATCTCTACTGGACCATCTTCATCCTCTTCCAAATTCATAAAAACCAGGGTAGCAAGTTCTAGTCCTCCCACAATGACCTCTACTGCAGGACCTGCGTTTCCACCACCTGACCAAGGATTTTCAACATAGGTTATCTCTTTAGCATCAATACCAAAGGTTTTGCATAACATGTCATGACAATACTCAACACATTCCTCCATCCAGTAAAACATTACACCCTCTTCTGGCTTGTTAAACACGTGATGTGCCATCATTTCGAATGTTGTGAGGTGTCTTCCAGAACGGCCTACTGCGTCAACGTCGTTCAACCGAATACAAGGCTGTGATATGGTTAATGGATTTGCTGGAGGTTCAACACTTCCAGAGGTAACATGTGGCTGGAAATCGGCTATGCTGGCGATTGTCAAATGTATGTCGTCTCTCCATCTCGCAAGTACGGGATATGGTTGAACTCTAGTGTGTTTAACTTTTTCAAAATAAGACAGAAAGGCTTCTCGCATTGAATCTTTGAGTGGTTTCCCAAGAATGTCATACCCAGATATTATTGGATTGCCGATAAAGGTGTACTCATCTTCTTCGGTGTCTCCGCATGTGTCCCTTGATTCATCACATGTCCAAAACCATAAGCCACTGACTCTACACTTCTTTCGAAAGTAACCATTGTCTTTGAACACTTTAAGTTCAATTGGTGGCAGACTCATGGCACTCAACTCCTTACGGACAAATACTCGGGATGTACAATAAGCCTTCAAATCATCCCTAACTTAGCATAGGAATGAAGTGTTAAACACTCTAGGATACTTGTGTCGGAACAAGGATGGAGGAGTCATCTTTCTATCGAAAATGATGGAACCATGAGAATTTCAAAACATGGCAACATGAATGTGGATGCTATGATTGTTTCAAATCCTGACCATCTCGCAAGGAGTACAGATGATCGTTCGATAAACCAACTTCTCAACATTGCAAGCATGCCTGGCGTCATAGGTGAAGCTTGGGCGATGGCTGATTGGCATTTCGGATATGGATTCCCCATCGGTGGAGTTCTGGCGACAGACCTGAACTGGGGTGAAGAAGGAGGAGCAATATCCCCTGGAGGAGTAGGATTCGATATTAATTGTGGAGTTAGATTAGTTGCTCTTGAATGTAGCATTGATGATATTCCAGACATTGATAGGCTTTCAAGACGACTTAATGGTCGAATCCCGTCAGGGGGTAGTGGAAAAGGTGGCTTGGACATATCAGATAGGGACCTCGATGATATCTTACTTCGTGGTAGTGAAGCAATGGTCGATTTAGGCTACGCATATTCCGAAGATTTGGAAAATATTGAGTCAAATGGGGCCCTTGAATGTGAGAACGGAGTTTCTGAAAGAGCAAGAAATCGAGGCATTAAGGCATTGGGAACTCTTGGTTCGGGAAACCATTTTCTCGAATTACAAACCGTTGGAGAGATACATTCTGAAAGCAACCACGGGCTATTCGAAGGTCAAGTAGTGTGCATGATTCATTCAGGAAGTAGGGGGTTGGGGCACCAAGTTTGCACCGACCACGTAAGAAATTTAGAAAGTAAATACAGAAATCGCTCAGGTATATGGTGTAATGATAATTGGGGCTTTGAGATTAATGATAGACAATTAGCAGCTGCACCAATCCATAGCAAAGAAGGTGAGAATTATCTTGATGCGATGAATGGTGCTGCTAACTTTGCATACGCAAATCGAAGTGCACTTACTCACAGGTTAAGGCAAACCCTTGCCGCAGAATTTCAAGTTGAATCTCGTCTTATTTATGATGTAAGTCACAATATCGCTAAAATTGAAAATCATTCAATTGATGGAATAAATTGCACCTGCTGTGTACACAGAAAAGGTGCTACAAGAGCACTTCCAAATCAGCCAGTTTTAGTTCCTGGAGACATGGGAACTGCCTCATGGTTATTAGAAGGAAGTTCGACCAATAAAGCGTTTAACTCATCTTGCCATGGAGCAGGAAGAATATTGTCACGTTCTCAAGCGAAAAAAGTAATCGATGGACAATCATTGAAGAAAGAATTAGAAGCAAAGGGGATAAGAATTCATGCAAATACACCAAATATTCTAGCGGAAGAAGCACCTAATGCTTACAAAGATGTTGACGAAGTTATTAGTTTAACAAACAACGCTGGCTTAGCAAAACCAATCGCTAGAATGAATCCTCTCGCAGTAATCAAAGGGTGATTACATACAGTAATTCATTCGGTCCTGTCCAAATGACGGTGCGGCGCCTGATTCCACACCATCAGGCTCCTCACATATAACCGACAATAGAGTGTTAACCAATTCTTTTAGGTCGTTAACTTGTGCCTGTAGCTCTTTTACTTTCATTTCTGTTTTTTTGCTCTCGCTCAGTTGTTCCATGTGCATCCCATCTAGAGAGGTTGGCTCTCTAGTTACAAAACAATAAAACAGGCTTTAATTGATTTCGGTTATTTTTGTCACAAAAACTGGATTACTCAAATCCAAGAAACAAACGAGTTGTTAGATTACAATCATTCGCTGGGTTGTTGATAATTTGGATCTGCAACCCATTCGTTTGCGTCTTTGTCAAAGACCCATCCTGGATGTTCCGATTCTTGTTGACCTGGATTCGTTTGAGCATTGTCTTGAACTCCTCCGTTTGCTTCTGTTTGTCCAGAAGATGCCATTGTATCGTCATGCGTTTGTGGTTGAGAAGGAGCTTCCGTTGGTAGAACTGGTGCAACCTTCTCCTCCCCATATTCATTATCTACCCATTGGTTACTCTCATCATCTTCATAGAATATGCTATCTTGGTCTAGGTTCTGACGGCGGATTAACACCGTTATTGCGACACCTGCAGCACCAAGAAGTACAACTAGAATCGATATTGTGAAGATTAGACCTGTAGTACCTGATTCTGCGGATTCTTGACTAACCACTCTTGGCATATCTGTTTCAACTCCCAAATCACATGTCGCTGTGTTGCCATTACCTACACAATGTGGGATTTGTGTATTATCTAACCATAAATCCATACCAGTTATGTTGATGTATATGTTTTGGGAACCATCCTTGTAGGTTTCAAACTGAATAATCTGCGTTTCAGCAGTCTGGCCAGGATAAATTGAAATTTCCTGTGTTTCGTGAGCCAACCATGTTCTTTCCGGCCCTAAATCTTCATAGAGTGTTACAGAAATTATTCCTGTTTTAGTTCCAAGATTTCTCATTTGAACCTTGATTCCTAATTCCTCTCCTTCCACTATTTGATTTGCTTTAGGCAAAGTGCCGTCAGCAAGTGTAATTTCTATATTTGTAACCGTAATGTCAACTGACAATATGATGAAATCTGTATTCATTGCATCTATCATGGAAAGACCAGTTCCTTTGCCGACATTACCAGCTCTATCTACTACATCAATCCACCAAATCAATTCATCACCATCCTCTAGGGTCACATTGACTCCTTCAGTAAAGTCAACACTACCAGCATATGTCCAGATATCTGCATTTTCGGATACAAATGGAATCATAGCACTACTTTGACCATTAGGCAATATCAAGCTGTTTCGCTTGAATGCCCAATTTACGGCAAGGTCTCCTGCAGGCATACCGCCCGAATCAATAATCTGAAGAGCAAATTGAATCAACTCTAATTCCTCGTTGTCGAGAGTTAATGGAACCTCTGAGAATTGAACTATTGGCCTAACATCATCCACAGTTATCATACTCTGCACCATTGATGTATCAGAACCAGGGGAAACTATTCCGATTATGGAATATGAAACTGTTAAATCACCATCATTCAGTGACCGAGATGGCAAAATCATTCCGGACTCCCAAGTTCCGTTCTCCTCAACATTCGTACGATAAGAAAGGAGTTCGTTGCCATAATAGGTCTCAATTAAAACTTCCAAACCATCATCTGGCAACAATACTAATTGCACACCAGACTTAGAGTAATGAACGGTTCCACTTACGGTCAAATCATCTCCAGGTTGGACGTAGACGTGATTTGGAGAACTTGAGGAAATAGGTGGGGTATTGTCGACTATATTTTCTATTTTTAGTTCCAAGTCGTTATCTAACTGCCAATATAACTCACCAATATTTGTCAAAACTGTAACTGGGTTGAGGTCATCGTCATCAAACACAACAATCGAGGGTGTTCCATATTCACCCATTGAAGAAGAATCGAAATCCCAATCTAGACTAAATCTCCACTCTACGATGGAGTAACCGTCGTCTATTGTTTCAACAACTTCGTGTAATGTTAATTGTGATCCATTTGGAGTATAGATTTGGCCATTTCTTGGCTCCCATGTCATTACACCCTTAGTTTCTTCATCAGGACCAAGGAGATTTACTGTGATTATATCGATTGAATTTATTCCATTCAAATCACTAATCTGCATAGAGAGAGTATGCATTTGGCCTGCTAACAATTGTTCACTGAAAGAGTCAAAACTTAGCTCTGTTTGCGGAATATTAGTTGGTTCATTTACTGCAATTACAAGAGTCGCCATATCGTTTTCGAGACCTGCAGAACCACCATACATCAGAGGTAAGCCCGCATAGTCAGTACCGGTAAAGAATATAGAGAATTTCGCATTCATATCTAAACCTGACACATCAATCCCTGAATAGGTCAGAGTTCTTTCTCCAGAAACTCCCTCTGGAAGTGTTTTGGTGATCGTCTGATATTCAGCATGGTCAGCCTCACCGTTGCCGTTGGAGTCGTCCATAACTTCTCTCCATGTGTGCATGATTAATTCGCTACCCAATGCTTGGTCATCTGTGATTGTAACTTGTAACGAAAGTGTTGTTGAGGGGTCCCAAGTATAGCCATCAGCAGAAACTAATTTCTGTCCAGTATTGACTTGGAGGTTACTCACGTATGGCGATTCTCCATCTAACTGAATGACAACAGGTGTGGTTAATGTGGCATCTTGTGCACCAATCGCACCTTGAATCGGTCCCAATCTTACAATGTATGGAGTTAGGTTTGCAATGGTTTCACCTTCCGGTAACTGAACTAAACCAGTCCACTGGCCGTCACTTGTTGAGTTGACTGCAATTGCATCTCCATCGATATCAACAGCTACCACGAAATCATCAATCTGTGGTCTCATATCGGCCGTATTTTCAAACTTAACAGTGCCAGAAACAGAGACCAGACTTCCCTCTTTGGCGTAGAATGGATAGGACGGCGAGAACATATCTGATAAGGTGTGGCCATACAAATCGACGACGTTCCATGAGTCTACCAACAAGTCATTTTCAACGGCCTGAGTACCAGTGCCTCCCGAAATTGCCGTGGCTGGAGAAAGACCTTCTCCGTTTGCGTCATATCCCTGAGCAGACCAAACTATAGATTGAACATCATCATAATTCCACGAAACATCAAATATCCATTCGACGACTAACCTTCCATTAACCTCTGAAACTGAAGAATTGGTGTGGAGTGTTAGTAAACTAGTTCCATCATTTTGTGTAAAAGTTCCTCCTGAACCAATGTCTGAGAGGATTATTTCTATTGATTCACCGTTTGAATCAATGCCTGTAAGATGTATTTCAGCAATATTCTCATTACCAAACAAATGATGATGTTGGGTTGTAAATGATTGGGATAAGCCGTTTGGATACCATGTTTCTGGGACAGTAAACGGATGGTTTGTTATCATATTTTCATGGTACACACCTCCATCGATGCCGACTCCTCCAGCAGTAGCCGCCCAAGTAAGAGGAATGTCCACTATACTGATTTCACCATTATTCGAATTTAGTTCGTGATAATCTTTCACTACTTGGCCCAGATTCGATACGTTTTCTGTAATCGTGTAGCCGATGGATATCGAACTTATACTGTACTCTGTGGATAAATCTGTCGTCACATCGAAGTCGAAGACATTCCAGATTCTACCAGAGTTATCTGATTGATTTGAACTGGCATGTAGATTTGGATTTGCGACCATAAACGTTGTAGATTCCCAAGTATTTGTTGTAAATTGGTATATCGTATTTGAACCGCTAGATATGGTAAGAGGACTTATCTGGTCTATCGGATTTATACCTATCAGTAGACTTGTCAAGACTGCATCATCAGGAATTATTACCGAAAAAGAATCATTACCAATCGCAGTAAATTCCCGAGTTGTAGTTACATCATTAATCCTAGTTTGCCAACCATATGAGCCATAAGCAGGGTCAGCGTCGAATCTCCAGTCAACATTACCATCATTCGCAAGGTCTATGCTACCCTCATGCGCAGGTTGTGCAAAATATCCTTCAATTGATAGGCTTTCAATGATAGCATTAGGAGCCATAGAAATTTGCGGACTAATATGATGTTTCATTCCGCCTAAATTCAGAGTCGAATTTGGGGAATTAACTGAAACCGTTTGTATTCCAGAAGTAAGTAAGCTAACTGTCGTTTGTGTGAACATACCATTCACCATTGCTGCAGAAATCGGTCGAGAGGAATATCCTGAATCTCCAGCAATCATTTGAGTTGTTGCTATGTTGTTTTGCCAAGATCCGTTGGAAAGGCGTGTGATTGATGAAGGTATAGACCAACCATTTGAATCTCCAAGGTATCTCGTTGCTCCAACGGATAATGCCTTTACAACAGGTGTGTAATATTCGTCTGAACTACCCAACATCAACTCGAGATATATTCCCGAGGAATGGGAGTCACGGTCAACACTCGCAAGCGAAATTGGAAATGACAGATTTTCATGCCCAGGTATTATTTGTCCGGATGAGTCATGAATGTTAACACCGTACCAAGTACCATTTGGAAGATAAATATCAGCGTCAGCAAATCCATAGCCCAGGTCGTGTGGTGAAATCAGCGGAGACATCCAGTTTCCTTCCGTTAGGAAATAATCGACTTCCATCCCTATATCATCAACATACCATCCTGGTTCATCTAAGAAAGAATCAGACATCATTCTAAATTTGAAAGAAACGTTATTTCCTGAAAGGTTTGATACATCATAGGACATGTTTATCCAAGGGATTGTAGCGGTTGAGCAAGAGAAAGCGCCTGACTGAGTAACATATTGCCTTCCATCCCAAACATCTGTATTTACGAAAGGTCCATTGGTGATTTGGCCATCATACCAGGTTGTATTATTGGCATTGTTTACATATGCTTGGTTCCAAGTTCCGTTGTTTACCGACACGTAAAGTGCTCCACCATCCCATCCATCTTCCGCACACATCCAGTGCTTCCAGATGAATCTGGCACTTGCCCCGAGTGGAATATAGTACTCGGGTGTGATTAACGAATTGTCACTACTGCTATCATAAGTTCCACATTGTGTAGTAGCGAAACCTAAACTCGCAGATGGATACGAACTTGGTCCACTGGTGTAATTAGAACATAACGCTCCGAATTCCCATCCTACTTGGCCTGCTACATTTTGCACTGTCCACGAACCAGGTGGAAGTGCAGGAGAATCTTCGAATCCGTCTGTGATTGATAGACCCCCTTGACCAATTTGAATAAATGACCAATCATCTGTTGCTCCGTTAATCCCATAATGGTTAGCTGACGATGAATTATCTAAGTCGTATGTACTTAGCGCAGTACCATTAGCGTCAATTACTTTGAACCAATCAACAGTTAATCCTTCGTAATTATCTTGCGGAGAACCATATTGTACCGAACCATCTGTTTCAACGACGTATCGGATTTTTGTGCTATTGTTTGTGCCAACCATCGATGTAGGAATAGCAAATTCAAGAGTTACGAATCCACCTGATTGATCTCCTGTCGTAGTACCATTTGGTAACGTATATCCACTTCCAGGTATTGCTCCAGTTCTGCTTCTACAGCTGGTCGTTGTGGAACCGCCCGAACCGCTTGATGAAATATCTGTCCATGATGTACCATTATTACTGGACATCTCAATACAGAAGTTGTCGTAAGTGGAACCTTCTAAATCCCACTCTAACCTTGTTTGAATCTTTGCTCCTGCGGTAGTTCCAGAAAGGTTGACATCTGATTCCATCGCAGCTTCAGCATTGTTACTGTAAGCACATGTACCTGTGCTTACGTAACATCCATGATGCCAATATCCGACGGAATTTCCAACATTTAGAAGTTCGATATCATCAAGGAACCAACCGGGTCTTGGCGTATTGTTGCTGTCAGTCCACACGTTGAATCTAAATTGGATTGTAGTCGCATTCTGGATTCCAGTAAGGTTATCCAGATTGAAAACGGCATTTGTCCATCCGCTGTGATTACCATCTCCAAAGACACCAAACCCACTTGAATTAGCCCCGATTGGTGTTGAAGCGTTGTTGGAAATAGTATGTGGATAACCGCCATTAGGTTCCATGTACGTCCAATTTCCCGCATCTAATTTGTATTCCACCCATGCGCCATCTAAGGAATCGAGATGGTGCCATTGAGCAAAACTCAGATTGAACATATTGATTGGATTAGGTAATGTTACTGTCGGGGTTATGAGAGAGCCAGAAGACCCTGATTGCAATGCTTGTCCAGCCAAAGTAGCCGCTACGACACCACCCGAAGCAGCAGTAGCAGGGACGTTCCCATGAGCAAGAGTTTGTGTTGACCCAGAGATAGTCCCATTCAGTGTAGAAGGATTTGATGGCGCCCAAATGTTACCCGTAGTGGTCCAAGAATTCGAGAATTGTAATACTGCAGAGGCGAATGTCTCAATATTTGAAACTGCACTGTCAGTAGAGAGAGATAATGCACCAGAAAATTTGTCCGATGTCGTATTAGACATCATTCCTGCAGAGAAATTAGCGGCGGTGCTGTCTGAATTCCAAGTTAGTCCCGACCCATCTTCCAAATATCCGCTTTCATCTACGTGCAACCATGCATCGATTACGGTTGCATTACCGGGCACTTGGAATGCATCTGAAACGGAATCGTTAGTCCCACTGAGGGACGAATTACCATTCCAGTTGCTCATTCCTGCGGAGGTGAATCCTGTGAACATCATAACTGTTAATAGAATCGCTGCTAATGGTTTTGACGTAGTTTGCACTATACCACCGTACCCTACGGGGTACGCCCAAACCTATGAACTCTACCACTAGACTATCACTGCAAAGAGCCACCAGCGAGGATCGAACTCGCGACCTCCTCATTACCAATGAGGTGCTATACCACTAAGCCATGGTGGCGTATCCGTGGCGACCTCCCATTTCGATATAACCGATTCGGAGTAAAATTTCTCCCTTTGGAACCGTTTCGGTTAAACGGAGGATGTTTCTCGCCAAACCGTAGCCGAGATCGCATAGCCTGGTAGTGCGCGCGACTGGAAATCGCGTGGGCCCGTCCCTCGGGAGTTCAAATCTCTCTCTCGGCGCCTAACCTCTTTCCGAGAAATGTTCCTATTCTCATCCATTTTATGCTGAAACTATACCAGTTCACTAACAGTTGTTAGAACTACATTGATTGTTGTTAATTCTGTAACCACTCCGTATATGTTTCTTACTTGAGTCCACAAGTCTGTCATAATTCACCTGCATAGAAGTGCAGGGTATAAAGAAACTCGATTGACCTTTGAGATTAATCCCCCTGCGGGGGATTATCATTCTGTGACTACTGTCACTTCATGAATTTTATAAACCAGTGAAAAATATGGTTCAGGAGTTCGTGGTTCTCCATTGGAATATGTGAAACTGATTATTACAGTGTGTTCGCAATCCCTGTCTGAAAATGGAAGGAAATTGATATTGTTATAGAAACTTCCTGATGAGGTATATCCTTCATATCCGTTGCCACAATCTGTATCAATACCTATCCCATTATTGGAACCACCTACATACAATGAGATTAATTCAACAAACTCGCCTGAGTTAGTAGTGAATTCATACATCAAATAACAGTAATCATCTCCCGCTTCCTCGCATCCTGTCGGTGTGTTTTCATCCACCATACCACTGACACTGAACATTCCATTTGATTCATTGTTTAAGGTTGAATCTGTCACGTCATCATGGGCTTCTGCATCACCTACTGCACCGTCAAAACATCCGGACAATGGCAACAAAATTACAAGCAACAATACAAAAATTTGGTCTTTTCGCATGTCCTATCGGTTTCTTCAATCAATCATAAACGATTCGTGATTATTTCTTGAACAAGCACCATAATGCAGGTTGATTCTTCTTCGCCTGAACCTTCATGCAAACCAAGCCCATTCCTCTCAAAGCCTCGATGTTGTTACCACATATTTTTTGAATTTTTCAAATGTGATAATTACAACATTACGACCGAAATGACTCAAAGGGGAAATGCTTGCCCCCCACCATGGCGGACGATGTCGTTACAGAATCCGCCATTTTAGAGGATGAGCATCAAGGGATGCCATTTCGCCTCAGAGACATCGAATTGGACAAGAAATTTGGAGAGCTCCACACCTCATTAATCAACTTTGACAAATTCCGTAAGGAGTGGAAATTTCAATTTAAACTGATCAAACATGAGTGGGGACAACCGCACTTCCTGACATTCTTAACCGGAGTTACAGCTTTTTTACTCGGTGCAATATCCCCTGAGATTTATTCAGGCGGAGATTCTACCGCTACTGGTATAGATGGATTATCAGCAATCTCCGGATTTTCGTTCTTCCAGTTGATTTTATCTGGTATTCTCTGGGCTTGGTTTTTCGTACAAATATCGGTTAACTTCCCAGTCATGAAGGGACACATAGTGAATATAATTCTAATTTGGGCTTCGATTTTCGGCTCACAGATTGTACTACACATCCAATCACCAAATTTCCCCTTAGGATTTCAGTTCTCTGACGCCTTAGGTGGCATAATTCTTGCATCTGTTGGATTATTTTTCACATACTTTTTCTGGAAGGCGGTTACAGAGACGAGAGACCTCCACGTGCAGGAAAACCATGTCCACACTGATGTCAGGATTATGGAGGAAGCAATGGCTGAACACAGCCTTTTTGCATGGTCATGTTTAGTGTTATTCTGGGATGCTATGATGTTGATTAACGGATGGGCTGGAGCTCATTTCATCGCTGACAGAGTTGTTGAAGACTACACAGTATATTCAGTACACCTCATTACAGGTATTATGCTAATCTATCTATTGATGCACATATTGTGGTTCCCGCAGAGAATGCTGGGTGAAACTGCGGAAATCAAGACAATGGCGGCCTTTGCAGCAGATGCTGATTTACTCGATGGAATAATTATAGAAAAAGAGGGTCATTGTCCGTCATGTAACACAATAAATCCTATTTCAAGATCTCCAAGTGGTGAGCCGTTAGTCGATTGTCTGACTGAAGATTGTAACCAGCGCGGTATTCCCAATCAAATTTGTGAGGGTTGTGATAAAAAATACCCATCAAGACACACGTGTGTTGAGTGTGGCGTAAACAGCCCAGTTGTTGATTTCCTGTCCGATTCGGAGGCATGGTAATGTTCAACCACTTACGTGATGATTTTCCCACCCTCAAGGGGGAAAATGCACCAGTATACCTCGATAATGCCTGCATGACGTTGAGACCCACTCAAGTCATCGAAGAAATCAGGTCTTATTACGAACAATCACCAGGCTGTGGTGGTCGTTCAGTTCATCGTTATGCAACTACTGTTTCGAGAAAGATGATGAATTGTCGCAATACGCTAACGAAATTATTTAACGGCGATAACCCAAATGAAATGATTTTTACAAAGAATGCTACACACTCACTAAATCAAGTAGCAAAAGGACTATCATGGAATGAAGGAGATGTAATTCTTACAACTGATAGAGAACACAATTCAAATCTCGTACCATGGCTCCAATTGGAAGAAGAATTTGGAGTTGACCATAGAGTTGTAAAGTCTAACGAAGACAATACCTTCAATTTAGAAAATTTTGAAAACGCGTGCGCTGAAGCAGGTAGTAAATTGCGAATGGTTTCTTTGTCTCATGTAGGTAATTTAGATGGAATTGAAACTCCTGTAAAAGAGGCAACGAAAATCGCAAAAGACTTTGATTCCCTTGTTTGTATAGATGCAGCCCAATCAACACCTCACATGAAGGTTGATGTACAAGACCTAGGAATCGATTTCATGGCATTCTCAATTCATAAAATGATGGGGCCATCCGGCATGGGTGGGCTTTG
>Ga0255772_10001653_pt1 | contig 22146 bp, 32 predicted proteins | sample 071ome_34_FD_179970 | JGI IMG/M metagenome (GOLD analysis project Ga0255772, IMG submission 179970) | Coastal salt marsh microbial communities from the Groves Creek Marsh, Skidaway Island, Georgia - 071411BT metaG (version 2) | ecosystem: Environmental > Aquatic > Marine > Intertidal zone >...
ATCAATGGCAACACCGGTGTGGACTACCACAGCAGGCAAACTGGCCACATTCAACGAGGACAGTTCGTATTCACTACAACTGGAGGCGAACACCAGTGATTCAACGGCCATAACTTACTCAGTGATAGCAGGAAGTCTGCCCTCGGGCATGAGGGTAACATCAACGGGCCTGCTGACGGGGACTCCGGCCACGGTTGCCAAGAGAACTCTTTACACCTTCGTCGTGCGTGCCACGGCCGGCGCCCAGATCACGGACAGGACTTTCTCGATAGACATAGAGGGACAGGACGCACCCGTGTTCACCACGGCATCAGGACAACTGCAACTAGACGACTCCACACGTGTGGGACTGTACTGGGTGTTGGATGGTGAGTATGTCAACTTCCAGTTCCAAGCCACGGATGTCGACAAAAGAATAGGTGGTGAAATAAACTTCGAGATAATTTCAGGAATATTACCGCCAGGTCTGACATTGAGCAGTTCAGGACTACTTTCTGGCACCTGTAAATTGACCGACGATTACTTTGAAGATTCCACAAGACAAATAGCGATGACCTTTCCGATAACAGTAAGGGTTAGCGAAGGAACATCGGTGACCACCCAGGAGAATTCAATATTCGTTTACTCCGCGGCATACTGGAACGTTAACAATCCAAACATCACCACAGACATGACTGAGATCAATGGGTTTCCAATCACGATGGATCACACATCGCAGAGGAGACCTGTGTTCACCACGGACAGGGACCTGGGAACCTTCAGGCATGACAACAATCATGTGATCAAGATCGACGTCGACGACGCAGACTCCACGGGCAATGACCTTGTCTACAGCCTACAGGGTGGTGCTCTACCACCTGGAATGGCGGTTGATCCCAACTCCGGAGAAGTGTTCGGACTCGTGCCGAGACAGAGTGAAGTTACAAAAGATTATTCTTTCACCATAAGGGCCACAAGAACAATGGACACAGGACAACAGGTTTTCTCCGACAAGGTGTTCACGCTGACAATCATAGGAGATATTGACATAGGAGTCACATTCACTACGGCGACCAACGTTGGTACGTTGACTGCTAACATACCAAGCACCCTATCAATCCAATCAGAGTCACAGGAGCCAAATCGTGTGCTATCTTACGCGGTAACGGGAGGAGCACTGCCAACAGGTATAACCTTGTCCCCACTTGGAAACATTGTGGGTACTATCAATCCAAAAGATTTCACAGATTCCACTAGATCGTTCTCTTTCACTGTAACGGTCAGTGATCAATACCAGTCGGCCGCGGCAACCAAAGAATTCACAATCACAGTCAACATACCATACACTTCCATACAGTACGGAAGCCTGAGAGGACATGCAACATCATTCATTGATCAAAATATCTTCTACAACATGGCCCAAGATCCAAACATAAATTCTCCCGAAGACATTTATCGGCCTGAGGATGCTAATTTTGGAATGAAGTTGAAGGCAGAAATGCTAATGATGGCCGGCATAGAAGCACAGACGCTGACCGCACTGCAAGAACAGATGGAACAAAATCATGCACCGATAACTCTTTGGTTCGGTGATATCAAGACAGCAGTGGCCAAGCAGAACGGCACGGTGCTGTATGAGGTCGTCTACATCGACATGATAGATCCATTCGTCAACAATGATGGGGTGGAAACCGGCAACACCACCATGCGTCCAAACGCAGTTGAAAACATGAGGGACAGGATCAAGGCGTTTGGTCACGATGAATGGACTTACCTGCCTCTCTGGATGCAGACGCAACAGGTTGGGCAAAAAGGACCTTTGGGTTACGTGAAAGCAGTTCCAATCCTGTATTGTAAACCCGGAACTTCCGCAAAACTCAAGAAGAGGATAGAAGATCTAAATCTCGATTTCAAGAAAATAGATTTCATCATAGACAGATACATCGTCAGCAACAGCATCGTGTCTCCAGAAACGTTCACCGGTGATGGTTCTACGCTGACCTTCCAACTGAACGAAATCGTACACGAGGAAGACATCTTGGTAAAAGTAGGTTCGACTGTGCAGACACGCGATGATGACGGTGGACTTGATTACCATCTCACACACGACACTGGAAGTCTCAAAACAACCATAGTGTTCAACGTGGCTTCTGTGCCTGCCAACGGAGATGTTATAACCGTGACCAGAAGCAACGATAAATACCTTAGATTTAGGGACATAACATAATGGCAAGTAACATAGTACCAGGTAACATAGACGGCACGTACCCTGTAGCAGGACAAGACAACAGTTCACAGGGCCTACGGGACAACTTCACAGCGACCAAGAACAACTTCACAGAAGCGAAAACAGAGATAGAGGCGTTACAGAGCAACAAGGCAAACCTCAACGCTTCCAATGACTTCTCTGGCAACGTAGTCAGTGACGCTGAACTCAAAGACAATTCAGAAACGGTCTACGCACACGGATCGGCCAGTGGTACAATAAGCCTGGACCATGAGAATGGACATTACCAGACACTCACAACCACAGGATCTGTAACCCTAGAATTCTTGAATTTACCTGCCACAGGCAAACTTGGCAGAATGATACTGGATGTAAACGTTGTTTCAACTGGTCACACAATCACCATACCAAGTGCTGTGCTGGTCGCAGGAAATGTTTCAGGAGGAGATGGCAGTTCAGACACCATTACTGTTCCAACTTCGGGCAGATACCTATATGAGTTCATGAGTCCAGATGCAGGCAACACGATACTGATGCACCAGTTAGGCAACAACTACATCTAATAGGAGGTAGTGATGTATTTCCATCCATTACAAGAAGAGATAGGCAACATGAGTGAGGAGGACATCTCCAAGCGTATAAAAGAACTATCAAGGAAGGTGGCCATAGCCAGGCGTGGACGCAATCCAGAGATGCTGGCTAACTTACAGATGGCCTTGAAGACATATCAGGATGCCATCAGACAAAGACGGATCGAGGAGTGGCACAAGAACAACAAGAAACTCCGCAACGAACCAGATATCGGAGACCTCATAAACATCGACTAGTAAATAGTTTTGATGTCAAACACGTTCAGTTGGAAAACTAAATTCAAATCAATAATCATAGTAGACGGAGAACTTTTCCCAAATGAATATTCAGTGAAGTTATCTTTGACTCCACACACCGCTGACCTGAAACAACAGACATCATATTTCGAAAGATTGAAAAACCTGTTTGAACAGGTTTTCGCAAACACCATCACCACGTGGAGAGAAGAAAAACTGTACTCTGTGCTCAAGGAAAATTCAACCAATAGGTTCATCGAGTTACCAAGACCGCCATATGACCAGATAATGGCCTCTGTGTGTTATTGCAAGGCCAACAGTGTGTTGGAGAGCAACATCACGATCAATGAGATATCTTTGAGTTCGTGGCAGGGAGATGGTATTACCTACACGGTTGACAAAGACAGCAAAGAGCTTATACTGTTAGATAGGCCCGATTGGTTCTCTGACAAATACAGCAATTTTGACCCATGGTGGCTGAGACCAGACACAGCGACTTATGACGAAGAACTTGACAAAGGCATATACACAGGACACTTCAGTTGGAACAACCAGAAGATCACCATTGACAAACAGCACCAGGAACATGCTAAAATATTTGAATTCAACCCCAAGGTGCTAGATGGCGGAAAAGACAAGAACAAATGATCATGGTGATGTAATCTTCTCAGAAGAAGATGTAATAGAACTGATCTACAACAATCCAGAACTTGACATCGGCGAACTTTTCCTCGATGACACTGAAAAGTACAACTCTGCACTCAAAGAACTGGGGTTGGACCTACCCATCTTATCGAATACACCTGAAAGGGAAAGCGTCAAAGAGTTTGACAAAAAGAACTGCGAAAATTGGCACATGCCTGAGAAATACTATCAAATCAATGTGCTACAATGGCTGTTGGACAAATGTCAAAACGATGTGGAGAAAATGCGTGTGCAAATGGAGTATGACCTATTCGAGAAGAAAGATTTCATACGTGTGTTGCAGTTCCTGATATATTTCGTGGATACCCTGAGATCAAACAACATAGTATGGGGTGTGGGCAGGGGGTCCAGTGTGGCCAGTTTCTGCCTGTTCCTGATCGGTGTGCATAAAATAAATCCACTGTTGTACAATTTGGACATCACCGAGTTTTTGAGATGATAAGTAATCAATATAGGAGCATATAATAATGGTAGCAAGACCCACAAGAAAAAGAATGTACAGAACCATGCAAGGAAAAATGGTGGACATAGAGAAACTTAGAGCCGCCAACGAATCGGTACAGGCCGTTGGTAATATGAATGTCAACGCAAGGGGTGATGTTGTAGGGCCAGGTGGAGCGATAGTGACTCCAAAGGAAACAGTAATCAAAAAATACTACGAACGACCTAAAGGCAGGGTGGATGACACACCTGTTAGGGCGAAGACGATACCAGCACCCAAGATTGAGACACCTTCAAAACCGGTACAGAAAATGACACCAGTGGCGGCCAAACCAGCACCTACGAAGACAGTGGCACCACAGACAAAAGTAGAAGCCAAACCAGAACCAACAGTTGAAACTTTCAAGGCAAAGTCTCAACCAGTTTCTAAAAAAGGCATAGACGCCGCACTTGATGGTTTAGAATAGAATCTTATGTCATCTCATAAGAAACTCAGTGAGACCTATCACTGGAGTACGCTTAGACGCGATGAAAACAAGTACCCATGGGGTTGGTTCTCTGATTCTGATCACAAACCCTCGAAGTTATTCTACTCGATCTCGGACAGTTGGTTAGACACGCACCTGTTCCATCAAGTATTCCACAACGACTATCCGGACTACTTTTTGATCAACCGGGCGTCCAGGGGCATGGGCAACAGCCAGATGATCGACACTCTGCGTAACGAGATTGATATGTTAAAGAGCATGAATCTTGACGTGACTTTCCTAGTTGTGCTCACAGAGGTTGGCAGGAGGAACAAAGATTTTAAGAGTGCAAGTCCGGGCGACTTCAGTAAAACACATGACTACTTCGGTGATATCCTGAAAAGACAACACAAAGAAATACAACAGATATTGTCCGGTCACAGACACCACATCACGACGGGATTCATTAGCAACAACTTCAACAGCAATAAATCCATTGTAGACTTTTGTGGAGAAACACAAAGAACCAAGCCGGCCGATGTGTTCACGGTTGTCAGCAACGGTGTTTGGGATTTCCTCAAAGACAGGAGCAACATCTTCAATTTCGATTTCGCGGATGATGTGGGGAAATCACTGGAATTGAAACAATACCTGGAATCACTGGAGTGCGTGGATCACACTTACCATCCTGATCGTTACAAGGTCTATGAGGATTTCCTGGAAAATGTATTTTCAGACTTGAAAAAAAGCAATAATATGTTATAATAATGGCATGGAACAGATAGAAGATTTACAAGCAAAAGGTTTTGGATCACACGGTGGCAAGCAGTACACCGTGGACAGTGACATAACACCGTTGAAAAAAAGGGTGTTGGTGTCTGACATGCAATTTGGTGCCACTAAATCCAAGGGTGGTATAATAATACTAGATGACGACGGCACAGAAGCAGGCATACACCCACGTTGGGCGAAAGTATATGCCATAGGTGACCAACAGGAAGACGTCAAAGTTGGGCAATGGGTGTTGGTCGCACATGGAAGATGGAGCAGGGCACTGAAAGTGAAAAAACAAGATGTTGAACTTGAGGTGAGGATGATAGACGAGAATGACATACTGTTATTGTCAGACGAAGAGCCAGACTTCAACAACAGGCAGGCCGGCTATGTCAACACAGGAGGCATGCCACAGATGACATCACTGCCGGGAAATGATTAAGAAACTACACACCTGTTACGTGTGTAAGAAACAATTCATGGACGCTGTGTACTGGTATGACAGCCTACACGACACCAAGTATGACAAGAGGATAATAAGGCCATTCTGTGGTCCCGCTTGTGCTAACAGGTACAGGGAGATATCAGATGTGAACGATTACCCACAACGGAAGCCACTGCCACGTGGTGAACAATGGCGGATCATACAGGACATAGATTACATAGAATATGAAACAGATTAAGATAAAAAAAGTAAAGGTTGAGATAGACAAACTGGTCACGATGGCGGAGATGGGACTGGGTGTTGAACGTCCTCTGAACAAGGAGAAACGAGGTTGGATTGCAAAACTCAAGAAGGAAGGCGCTTGGGATCCGATACTGGTCACGCCAATAAAAGATTCAGGCTATTACCTGCTGACTGACGGATGGCACAGGGTACAGGCCGCAAAAGGTTTGAAACGTAAAACAATAAACGCACTGCAACTGCCGGCAGATGCTGGATTGAGCATGGCAAAGGCCAACAAGATCCTACGAGACATTGACAGAGAGTATGGTTTCAAACTACATTGTAGCGACATCATAGGACACTGGGCCATGATGGAAACACTGCTAGAGTAGACATTTCACAAATTTCTGTTATAATATACACATGGTACAACGATTTGGTTTCTGTTGCAAGTGGCTCAACAACGAGTCGGAGTTTGGCGGTATGAAAGTCAACGCCAAAGACAGAGAACTGAATGGCAGAAGCACCACGATGCGTTGGCTCAGAGAACACAAGGACGAGGCAGAACAACGGCAGTGGGACATCATGAACCACAACGCCACCGCGGCACGTAGATTGCTTGAACGTGTTGGCACACTGCCACCTGAACGTAGGATGGTGAGATTAGGTAGCGAGATGCTACAAGGATACACAGAGAAGGATTGGAAATCATGGTGGCAACAACCACACATACAAGATCATTGTGAGAGATTGTTTGCGCCTGTTGGTGACATGTCAAGGCGACTTGGTGTCAAAGTTAGTTTCCATCCTGGACAGTTCTGTGTGCTTTCCAGTGCGACACCTGACATAGTTGAACGTAGCATAGAAGAATTTGAATACCATGCGGACATGGCTCGATGGATGGGTTTCGGCAAATCATTCCAGGATGGTTGCAAGATAAACGTACATATCTCAGGCAGACAAGGTCCCGATGGCATACGCAAGGCTTTGCCAAGACTGTCGCAAGAAGCACGTAACCTAATTACTATCGAGAACGATGAAATGGGTTGGGGACTTGATGCCAGTCTCGAACTAGAAAAGGACCTTGCACTTGTCATGGACATACATCACCACTGGATCAGAGACGAGGAGTACATTGACGCAAACGATGACAGGGTCAAACGTGTGATAGATTCATGGCGTGGACAGAGACCAACAATGCATTACTCCTATTCAAGAGATGAACACCTCGCAGTCGCGAACTTAGGCGACAAAACACACACAGAGATGCACAACATCAAGGATCTACTTGAACGTGGTTGCAAGAAACAGAAACTACGGGCACACTCTGATCTATTACCAAACAGAAAGGTAAATGACTGGGCACTGTCATTCTCAGAAAACTTTGACATACAGGTGGAGGCCAAAGGTAAAAACATGGCCACGGAACAATTATATAGACAAGCGAAGGAAACTGCTGTAATATAACACATATGAAAGATTTATGGGTAGAAAAATACAGACCAAAGACTCTGAAAGAGTACGTGGTCAGAGATGAGGCACAACGTCAACAGATACAGTCATGGATAGACGACAAGGCGATTCCGCACTTGTTGTTAAGTGGTGCTCCGGGTGTTGGCAAGACAACACTGGCAAAAGTTCTGTTTGCGGAACTGGATGTCAGCAGTTATGACATACTTGAAATAAATGCTTCGAGGGAGAACAGTGTGGACACAGTCAGAGAGAAGATAAATTCATTCGTACAGATAATGCCTTTCGGAGCATACAAATATGTGTTGCTTGACGAAGCGGATTACATGAGTCCAAACGGACAGGCGGCGTTGCGTGGTGTGATGGAGATGTATCACACTTCAGCGAGATTCATACTGACCTGCAACTATCCCAATAGGGTGATACCGGCACTGCATTCGAGATGCCAAGGCTTCCACATGGAGACCATTGACAAGACAGAATTCACAGCAAGGGCATGTGAGATACTGATACAGGAAGGCATAACACCAGACATAGAGATACTTGACACATACGTGAAGGCAAGTTATCCAGACATGAGGAAATGTATAAACATGTTGCAACAGAATTGCAGGGATGGAAAACTGATGCCACCGGCGTCGGGAGATTCAGGACAACAGGACTACAGACTGCAGATGGTGGATCTGTTCAAACAGGGCAAGATACAGGAAGCAAGGAAACTTGTTTGTGCCCAAGCGAGACCAGAGGAGTGCGAGGAGATATACAGATGGTTGTATGATAACCTGGAGATCATATCCAAAGATGAGGACGCACAGGACAAGGCGGTGCTAATTATCAAGCAGGGATTGGTTGATCACTCGTTCGTAGCAGATCCAGAGATCAATCTAGCAAGTGTGATGATCAAACTAGCGAGGCTATCAAATGGGTAGCAAACACAACAAGAAAAGATACTTCTGTGTGAAGTACATAATTAAACCAGACAAGAAGTTTGACGAGTTCGTTGAACTGTCCAAGAAGAAGATAGGACCCGGCAAGATGCAGGAATACACAGTGGTGCTTGATCTCGTCAACAAGGAGGTCCTGAAGAATGACCTACCAGGTATACCTATAGCACAGAGGGACCAGATCCCCTATGAACGTGTTGAACAGCACTACCGTCAGTGGTACGCTGAAGCGATGGATCAATTCATCAAATAACGTTCGCGTATCTCCTACGCAAGAAAGCCAACTGTTTTGCTTTCCATAGTTTTAGCAAAACACGTCGTCTCCGTCTGTCCTTCTGCTTTCGTATTTTCAGCCAATCCTGGTTCAGCATGTACATTTTCACTCGTTTGTCGTACACCCTCTTTTTCCTCATTTGTTTCCATAGTTTTCGTTGAAATAAAGGCCGCAGTTGTAGGCTTCGTAAAAGCATAAGGTTCCTCGTAGTTGATTGTTGATTGTGATTTGATGTGTCTTTGATGTAGACTCATGTACAATTACTTACATCTAAATTTCCAAAATAACTATGCATATTTTACAACACTGATCTTTAAGGTAAATAAGCACTATGCATGATGTATTAGACATAATCAGAAACGTGCAGTCTTTATATGCAGTTGGTCCCACCCTAGGTATACTGAAGGACTTTGAGAGAGTGATTGACGAGTTGGACGTGTACGTGTTCCAGAACTGGGAAGAGGGCGAATTGCTTTCAGGACCCGTTGATTCTAGACACTTCGTCACATGTTCGTTCATGTGGCCAGCGGACAAGATGCCTGATCCTGCTGGAGGCAAGAGATTGCTAGACAGAGGTTGCAAGGTCACTTACAAACGAGACGAATTATTAAAACCCAGGAAGATAAAAGGACCGGAGGACTACAGACCGGGCACCACAAAGGGCAAGATAGACGCCCACGATATCTGGATCGTTGAAATACGAATGCCAAAAGAACTTATTGGTAATTTCAAACACGGCAAGGACGAGATCGAGAGTCAAGACGCAACTGATGAAGCGTCTGGAGATCTAAATAGCATAAATGACATTTCTTAATGAAGGATTGAAAGCAGGAGATCTAGAAGGAGTTGTATCCAAAAGATTTTCCGTTGACCAGTTCAAATCCAAGATGGGCGAGGACAGGAACATCATGGTGCTCGCGTTCTCTGTGGACGGACAGGCACCTGCCAAGGATCTGGAACGTTTCGCCGAAACTGGGTACAAGGAAGTGCTAGACGCGGACGCCACACCGGGTTCACTAGAGGACGGTAAGCATAGAGTGTTCGTAGAGTTTGCAAGGGTCGAGAAGGTCGACCAACACATCTTTAAATTCCTAGAAGACTTGAAAAAATTAACCAACATAGAAATATTCGAATTTACCTATCACAAGGATCCAACACCCTTCGAGGCATCGGCCAAGAACCTGGCAGACATACTGCCTAGGACACCTATTGCTTACACACAGAAGATACAGGGCATGAGACTGGGCGAGATCAAGACATTCTTTGACAAGTTCCAGATGATGGAATTCAAATTGGACAACAACCGCATAGAAGTAAAGAAACAAGGTGCGGACACACTGAAGTTTGAACTACACGCATTTGGCAACACCAACATGATCATGAACGAGGTCAAAGCGTTCAGACTGGATGAGAGTGCTATGAGCGAATGTTTGTTCTTCACGAAATACTTCGGACCATACCAGATCACAAAAACAACAGAAGACAGATTCATTTTCAGCAAGGGCGGAGAATCCGCACTACTAAGTAAAAGCGGATGGTAAGATTAAGCGAAAATTTCACACTGGCAGAATTCACCAAGAGCCAGACTGCGACCAGGAAAGGACTGGACAACACGCCCGGCGAAGAACACCTGGCAAACGCAAAAGAACTTTTCCAGAACGTGGTGCAGAAGGTGAGAGACAACTTCGGAGTCACGGTGATCAATTCAGGTTACAGAGGACCAGCATTGAACGAGGCTGTTGGTGGTTCCAGCAAATCACAGCACTGCAAGGGTGAGGCGGCCGACATAGAGTGTCCGGGCACAGGCAACTATGATGTTGCAAAATGGATAGAAGAAAATCTAGATTTCGATCAACTGATATTGGAATTTTACACACCTGGCATACCTGACTCGGGATGGGTACACGTCAGTTACAAATCAGCAGGCAACAGGAAGTCTGTGCTGACTGCCATGAAAGAGAACGGTAAAACTGTATACAAACAAGGTTTGATACAGTAATGCCATGCAACTTGTAGAACATATTAAAAAAAACTTTTCAAACACACAAAAACTTAATATCGAGTACGTAAAGTCTCCACCATACCCAAACATCATGTTGGAAAATTTTCTTCCGGAAGAAACTATCAGCGGAATGAAGAATGAGTGTCACAATTTAAATTGGACCAGAGAATTCACTAGAAACGGTAGCCACATGCTAGAAAGACAAGACGTGGATGAATGTCCTATTGCAACACAGGTAAAGAATGCACTGAGTTCGAAAAAATTTCTAAATTGGTTGGGAGATCTTACAGGACACTATGACCTTATACCAGACCCACACATGATTGGTGCAGGTTACATGAGGTGTACAACAGGAGACAGCCTAAAGATTCACAGCGATTTCAATTTCAACAACACATTGAAGTTGTATCGAATGTTGTCTATAAACATCTATCTGAACAAGGATTGGAAAAAGGAATGGAACGGCGATCTTCAGTTTTGGGACTTTGAAAGAAAAGAGTGCAAGACTAGGTATTACCCTAACGCCGGTAATGCGGTTATCTTCCGTCACCACAAGTTAGGATTTCATGGACACCCTGAACCACTTGCCTGTCCAAAAGATGTATATAGGGATGGATTTAGGATGTTCTACTATGTCAGCGAATTAAACAATTACAAAATAGATAAACATCCTCACAGAAGTCTCTATTGGTACGACGAAAAGAACCAGCAACCTTACGACGTGCTTGAAGAAGAATAATTAATTTTTCCCGTAATAGACAACATTGTCCGCTTTAGGATAACTTCGCCATGGATCGAAAATTATAGTGTGTTGGTCGGCACTTATTTGATCTGACTCATGTACTCGCACAACCACATCAACAGGTGTGTCAAAACCATTCACTATCTGTCCCCCGAGTCTGATTACAAAATGTTGAACTAGCAAGGAGTAAGAGCCATCAATCAAAGGCACTCCTGGTTTGTATGAATCGGAAGAGAAATGCACATTTTTTCCATGTGTCAGAATAGCCCTTGCCATGTTTTCTGCCTGTGTTTCGCGGGCAGTCATTATTGCTTCAAACAAATCATAACCTAAGTCCAATTCCTTCGCTAGCCAACGTAGTGCAATATTATCCCTGGGATGGCAACTGCCACCGTCACCCATTCCGGCTTTCATGTATCTTTTACTGATGATCCTCATAGTGCTATTGCCCAATGCCTCTGTGACCTTGTCAACATCCATGTTCCCTAACTTGTGTGACACGTCCTGTATCATGTTGACCAATGCTATTTTGTTACTGATAAAAGTGTTGTAAAATATCTTCATACTCTCTGCCTCTTCGAAAGTACCAATTTCTACACGAGGAAAATTGTCGCACACTTGATTGTAGAAACTTTCAAGCAGTTCACTTCTGGCTTTGCAGTTTGTACCGGCAGGTCCATTCTTAGAACCTATCATTATCATTTCAGGATTGATTACATCGTCTGCAACCGTGCCCATTGCTATCAAATAAGGATTGTAAATCAATTTCGTGTTTGTGACCAGAGGTTGAAGATCACGCCTACAGGTACCAGGTAATACCGTTGATATCAAGACCAGAGTCTGGGTAACTCCCATGTGCTTGTTGCATTTGGTCAAAACCTTCTTAACAGCATCATAGTTAAAATCTTTAACAGGTAGGTTACTGATTGGTGTTTTGCCATCATACCCATCTTCATGCGGTGTGGGAGTGGCAACAAATACAATGTCTCTGTCTCTACATAGGTCTTCTATGTCTTCCCGTATCTCAATTATGTTGCTGTTCTTGTGCTCTATGTCATAACCGGCCACATCAAAACCTTTCTTGGCTATGGCTTCTGCACATGGCATACCTAGTTTGCCCAATCCAACGAAACCTATCTTGATACCATAAATTGTATTCATCTAACTGTAATTATTGTTTCCACGCCATGAGTCTAACAAATATTTTGCTTTAGGCAAATCTATATCCAGTCCAAATGCACGATTGCATTCAATAGCCATTAGGTCACCGTCCTTGTTTAGTAAGTCACTAAGATTGATTTCTAATTTTATTCTAGGATCAGAATCATGAACACACATTAGTCTCACTTCCGGATGTTGAAAAAACTCTTTTTGGTAAAAAATGTCTTTAGATTCAAAAACTTCTTTCCATTCTGGATTATCGGAGAATTTAGTGGCGAGATTGTCGTTCGCTATCTCTTCCGGTATCCACCTTTTCTTGTAAACAGTGTTGCCATCCCAATGATAGAAAATCTCGTCACGCCTTTGTTTCAACCATTCCATGCTGTGCTTATCGTTCAGTATCCTTAAAACACGTCCTTTAAACCATTTTGGTAGGTATGGCTTGAACCATGGCATCACCAACACTTTATCTAAGTTAGACTTGTTATGCTTGTTAAAATTTTTCTGCACTTCTTCCTCAGTTAGATTGTCTCCCCTAGTGAACGGCAGTTGCCTGGTGTACCAATCCAACTTATATGGAAAATGCGGCTCGTTCTTCATGTGTTTGTTTTTTCCAATGATGATTTTTTCGTTCACATATTTGGAAAAATCTGTGTCTATTGATTCATGCCATGAATCTACGTTCTGGCTCAACTGGAGCATTGTGCTTAACATTTTACCACCTGCTCCAGGAGTGTATTGACACCATATCCAATTATCAGTTATACTCATGCATATAATTATAGATATGTACACACAAGGTCACAACGAACTGAAGATAGACATAAATCGAGTCATAGACTTACCATTCAAAAGGTATCCATTACCTGATCTATCGACCTGGAATGCCGCCAAATACTATGACAAGGACAAAATCACTGACAGTCTATGTTCAGATAAGACTGCTGAAGAGCATGGTCTTGATTGGAAATGGACAGATGCGTTGAGGATTGAACAATGGAAGATATGTGCTGTTGCGTTCTATAAACTTTCGCCAGGACACGTGACACCATGGCACACTGACCATTTTTCTAGATTCAGTGATCACTATAAAGTAAACAAAAAAGATGTTGTTAGAAGATTGGTTTTCCTACAACCATGGAGGCCTGGTCAGATATTTTGCATCGAAGACGAAACGATTACAAATTGGAAACCTGGCGACTGGGTAGAATGGACCAGTGAACACTCTCACATGGGTGCTAATCACAGTGATGGTGTACGATATACCTTACAGTTGACTGGCGTTAGGTAATTCGTTTATCCCACAACTTAGAAAAACACAGTCTGTTTGTTTTCCCACCTCTATTGTATTCGTCAAAATTTCCTTTTTGCCCTAGGCCAAATATTACGCATGAAGAAGGAGCAACACCCAGTTTGGCACATGTTTCGGCCTGTTTTGTTTCATACTTGTTGTACAACCAATTGTTGTCAAATTTTTTTATAAGTTGATGACCTACATTTACGCTGTGCAGATTTACATAATCATTTTGATTGTATGCAAAAAGGCTGTCGTCATAGAAATCTCTACGTAATCTGATACCTATCCTGTGTGCTTCAACAGGAAAAATTTTGCTTAACGATGTTGTTATTGTGTGTATGCATTTGTATGACAAATCGAGTTCACTGATGTTTGACACATTGATGTAGGCAAGATCTAGCATAACAGGAATGTGTAGGTCCTCGCATTGTGTCAAAATATCGTAAAAATTATCTGGTGTATTGCCTGTGTCCGAAAAAGGACAACTTATTACTACTACATCACCGTCCGCTAAAGGTTCATCGCCTATCACTGCACTGCTTTTAAAATAGTTTCTGGCCATCAACCAGTGGTAGAAATATTCTCCCTTTATCAACCTTAATCTTTTGTTGATGTGTTGATAATAGAATTGGCCAAAAGTTTCCGTGGTTCCTGCACTAAAATCTATGTGTTGGAACTGTTCTAGTCCTTTGAAATCTTTATTATTGCAAAACCATTGCCTATAATCATTCAAAAACTCTTTTCTATTTCCTTGCCTGTGATCTATACATTTCAAGAAAGCAGTGGATTCAACATCATGTATGCTCCATGCCCCTCCATATTTCTTGTCTCTCAACGGTGGTAAAACTGATTTCTGTTCCATGCACGATTACTTATAGGCTTGTATTAATACAATAAATATTCACGCTCTGCGATAAAAAAATAAAATGCAAGTTTCTACCTCGAACGAATATGATCAACTGAAGTCAGTTATGATCGGTAGTGTGGAAAAATTTTCTTGGCCCGTTGATGACAAGGAATTTGAAAGCACTATAGCACGATCCACGTTTCCAGCAGATTTACCAAAAGGCAATTTACCGGATTTTGTTTTAGATGAAGCCAGAGAGGATCTCGACAATCTTGCACACACTCTGCAAAGCAGAGGAATAGAAGTTGTAAGACCGAGTATATCTGCTTCTTCGTGGGCATATTCCGCCAGGGACATCATATTGACAGTGGGTGCCACAGTGATAGAGTGCCCAACTCCGTTCTCGAGTCGTTCAAGAGAATTAGATCTGTACCCCGAACTCAAACAATCAGGAGCAAAGGTAATCAGGGCACCCAGACCGACCACAGCAGATGATCCGATGTTCGACGCCGCCAACGTACTCAAGGTGAATGACAAACTTGTTTACTCGTTGTCTCACTCCGCCAACGAGGCCGGTGCAGAGTGGTTACAACAACAGGTGGGAACAGAATTTGAAGTTATAAAATGGCGAGCAGTTGAACACCAAATCACACACATAGATTCAACCCTGCTTTCGTGTAGAGAAAATACTGTGATAGCAAACGGTGCCAGGGTAAGCGTTGACACCTTGCCTGCCTTCATGAGAGACTATGAAATAATATGGGTAAATGATTGTGCTCCTCGAGACTTCCACGTGTTCCCTATCGCTTCTAAATGGATTGGAATGAATGTTTTATCTTTGAATCCTGAAACCATAGTGGTTGATGAGATACAGAAAGACCTCATTCAAACCTTAGAAAAACACAAATTTGAAGTGTTATCTTTACCAATGCGCCAGTCTAGAACGCTGGGCGGTGGATTCCACTGTGTGACCTGTGATGTACACAGATCCTGACAATAAATACGTACATTATGTTTTCAAGTATTAAGATGATATTCGCAGTACTCCTAATAACTGGCATAGCCGGTGCGGGTGTGTACGTGATGAAATTACGGGCGGACAACGCCACGCTGAAGGCCAACCAGATCGAACTGGAACGGGGCATAGAGTCACAGACCAAATTACTGGAACAGCAGAAGAAGGACTTCACGGCCATAATGGAGAGCAACAAGAAGCTCAACGCCTTGGTGATGACGTTCAAGAAGGACCTGGAGGATCTGGACAAGAGATTCAACAAGGGCAAACGAGACATCGGCAAACTGGCCATAGACAGGACGGGAGCCATTGAGAGGATCATCAACAAGGGTGCTAACAACGCCGCGAGGTGTGTGGAACTGGCGTCCGGAGCCGAGAGGACGGAGGAAGAACTGAAAGCAACCAAGAAGTCGGAGATAAACCCGGAGTGCCCATCACTGGCCAACCCGGCGTATGTACCATATGAATAAAATTTTAGCAATAGCACTGATACTCCTACTATCCGCCTGTAGCGTGGGTGAGAAACGTGTGAAGATATTCTCTGTGGAGGAGCCAAGGGCCAAATTGAACCTACCAAAACCCGAGGCACTGGACCTGGAGAAGGTGAGATGGATCATCATAACTTCAGAGAACGCACAGGAAGTGTTCGCCAAACTGGAAGCGGAGGGCATAGATCCCGTGCTGTTCGGACTGACCGACAAGGACTTCGAAATGATAGCGAAGAACTTCGCACAGATAAGACAGAAATTACAGGAAACAAATAATCTTTTAGAAGAATACAAAAAATACTACGAGGAGACGGAATAATGTGGACGTACAGATGTAAATTGAAGAAAGTGATAGACGGTGACACAGTGGACGTGGACATCGACCTGGGATTCGGCATATGGCAGATGAACGAGCGTGTGAGGATCATGGGCATAGACACACCTGAGTCAAGGACCAGGGACAAGATCGAGAAGAAGTTTGGCTTGGCGGCCAAAGCGAGACTGAAGTCACTGCTGGGACCAAAGCCGGTGCTGAGGACAACAATCAGCAAGAAAGGTGAGGACATGAAGGGCAAGTTCGGCAGGGTGCTAGGCGATTTTGTGATCGAGAACAAATTAGTGAGTGAGATCATGTGTCGAGAGGGACACGCGGTGGCTTACTTCGGTGGTGCAAAGGCCGACGTTCAGAAACAACACATGCGGAATCGTAAGAAACTGGTAGAAGCAGGCGTCGTCAAGGGCGCGATCGAATAAATACGCACATAAACGAGGAGACTTATGGAACTATTAGTGGCATTAGCAATGAAATTTTGGCAGTGGACGATACTGATCGCTGTCGTGATCATTGGAGCGATAATCAATTTTACAGATAAAAGAAAAAAACCAAATTTAAAATTCAACTTCAAAGGATTCCCCGAACTGAAACCCCTACCAATCAAAACGAAAGGCAAGGGATTCTGGAAAGGCATAGCCATGTGGTTGCTCTCAACACGTAATTGGGAGATCACAAAAGACTGGAAATACAACATCGACGGTACAGAGTATGTGATACCGGCAGGCTTCCAATTCGATGGTGCCAGTATTCCTAAGTTTCTCAGGACGTTCTTCTCACCGGTAGGAGTTCTATTGATCGGTGGTCTGGTGCATGACTATGCATACAAGTACAAGACATTATTGGAAGTGAACAAGAAGAAAACAATGGGTGAGTTGAATCAGAAGAGAGCAGACGAGATATTCAGAGACATCAACATAATCGTCAACGGATTCTACACTATGAACTACCTGGCATATTGGTCATTGAGAATTGGTGGCTTCGTTGCTTGGAACGGACACAGGAAAAGAAATAACAAAATACCGGAGTTAAAATAATGGCTGAACAATTGAATGAAGACAAGTTGATAGTAAAAAAAGACAGCATGATCAAGAAAGGTGCCCGGGATGGTTGGGAACTGATCAAGGTCATCTGGGTGTTCCTGAGAGATGAATTACCACAGTTCCTTTCAAACTGGAGAACAGTTCCAAGGATAATGATGGTGCTGTACGGACTGGTGTTCTACAACACCATGGAGTGGTTCATGACACTGGAGAATCCAAACAACGCACAGGCAGGTTTCGTGTCTGTTGTGGTTGGTGCTGGAGCGGCCTGGTTTGGACTTTACGTGAACGGTAAGAAGACAGACATCAAGAAATAAAAATAATTACATATAGATGAAACTATATGAACCTTTCAAGTTTCTCACGGATGATGAGTGCGATCACATCGTGTCCTGTGCCAGAGACAATATACAAGTCGGTACCACGCTTGGCAGATCTAATGTAAGAAACAACAGAGTATCTTGGTACAAAGACAGCACAAACTGGTCAAAATGGATAGAAATGTTCAATAAGATAGATCCAGTAATTGACTGGATACAAACACCACAAGTGGCTTTTTACGGTAAAGGCGAACATTATGGATGGCACACGGACACATGGTCAAAGTTACGGACCCATGTGAGACACTTTACACTCACATGTGAACTCCAATCGGCACCCGGTGCCAGGTTAGAAATCATTGACAGGGAAATAAGTCTCAATAAAGGTGACGCGGTTATATTCAAACCACAAGATAAACACAGGGCGATTTCACCGACCCAGGGAGAACGTGTCAGTTTTACCATATGGGCCATGGCACTGAACCTGCACAAAAGTTGACACAATACAAATATAGTATAAAATTATAGAAAATGAAAAATTACTATGACATCCTGGGTGTGAATGAAAAGGCCACTAGTGCCGAGATTACCAAGGCATTCAAGGAATTGGCCAAGCAACATCACCCTGACAGGGGTGGTGACAAGGACAAGTTCCAGGAGATCAATGAGGCACACGACACACTCAAGAGCTCACAGAAGAGGCACGACTACGACACCATGAGAAAGTTTGGTGGACGGCGTCAGGGCGGCGGTGAACACCCTTTCTTCAATGAAGACATATTCGGAGATTTCTTTTCAGGTTTTGGTGACACGGGTGGATTCAAGTTCAACTTTACGGGCAGGCAAGGAGATGAAAGAATATTCCGTAACGTGCGACAACAACCGAGGGGAAACAGGAACGTGCAGGTGAGGATGGCAATCTCTATTAAAGAAGCCATGCGGAATAATGAAAAAACAATCAATTATAAACTGCCATCGGGTCGCGAGGAGTTCGCCACCGTCAAGATCCCTGCCGGAGTTCAACACGGTGTAACTTTCAAGTTCTCTAACATGGGTGATGACAGCATAAGGAATATCCCACGTGGAGATCTCATGGTGGTGATGAGTGTGCTTGATTCAGACGGATACACACGTAAGGGAAATGATCTCTACACAGACAAGACCATAGACTGCTTCCAGGCTGTTCGTGGATATGAATTCAATCTCAAGACACTGGAAGACAAGGTAGTCAAAGTCAAAGTTCCAGCGGGCACACAGCCGGGCACTCTGCTGACCTTAAAGGGTCTTGGCATGCCTGTACACAAGACATTAAATATCCGTGGGAACCTGTATATCAAGATACACGTATTGATACCGCAGTTGTCGGCACATGATTTAAAGAAGATAAAGGACCTATGATGAGAACAAAAAAGAAGTACATACACGTGAACCAACACGTGATCCGGGCCAATAAGAAGCACGGCACCAACGATCCCGTGATCACCATTAAGCAGGGTTCCAAGAACACCTACTGCCATGCAGTGGAAATCAAAGGACCAAGCAAAGTCATATACGGCGGCAACGATAAACCTTTGCTGAATTGTGGTGCACGAGTGGTGATAGAGACGGAAGCAGATGTGGAGATCGTAAAATGATACAGTTGTTCCAATATCCGCACGAGACACTGCTACAGACCAGTACACCGTGGACAGAGAATGATCGTATCGAGGGATATGATGACATCGAAAAGTTTGAAACAGACATGATAAAACTCATGCTGGATGAACGTGGAATGGGACTGGCCGCAAACCAAATTGGCATTACCAAAAGATTCTTCGCAATTGGTCACGAGTCATTTGACACATTTCAAAAACATGCTATAATTTGGAATCCACAGGTGATAAACTTCGGTGAAGAGAAAGTCATTGACGTGGAAGGGTGTCTGAGTTTCAAGGACATCTTTATCAAAGTAGAAAGACCAAAAACAGTAGAAGTACAATATGAAACAACACAAGGCAAAACAAGATTCGCAAGACTCAATGGCATGGAGAGCAAGTGCTTCCAGCATGAACTCGATCACCTTGAGGGTATTACGTTTAATAAGAGAGTCTCTAAATTACGATGGCAAATGGCAAGAAAATAAAGAGACCCAAGGAGACTAAAGCATGGAAAATTTTGAATGGCACATACAAGACAGTAACCAAGGCACAAAAGGATGTGACCAGGCTCATACAGGCCATTCAACAAGAATTGGAATGGGACGACAAGGACCTACAGACTTTTACAAAAATACAAAAAGGAATAATAGATTGGAGTGGAAATGTTAGAAGCAAACGAAGGACTAGAAAACATATTCGAAAATGCCGTTAAGGAAGCGGAAAAGAGGAGACACGAATATGTCACAATCGAACACGTGCTCCTGGCACTGATAAAAGACGAATCTATTGGCACAGTCTTGCACGATTTCAAGGTCAACGTGAGCATGTTGATCAAAGACGTTGAGGACTACCTGGACACCAAGTGCAACGACATTGTTGCCAAGGGAAAGGAACCCATGACCCCACGTAAGACGGCTTCACTGGAGCGATTGATGAATCGAGCGTTCACCCAGGCACTATTCCAAGGCAGGCAGGATGTATCATCGATCGACATCTTGATATCTATATTCGCGGAGAAGAAGAGCTATGCGGCATTCTTCCTCAAGAAGCACCAAGTCAATAAACAGGACCTGATGGATCTTGTTTCAACGGAGACCATATTGGATGAGGGCATGGCACAATTAGGCAATGCAGGTAACCCAGGGCAGGAGCAGAAACTGAGGCCAAACCAAGCAGACAGGATATTGAAGAGCTACTGCGAAAACCTAAACCAGAAATACTTCGACAAGAAGATAGATCCCGTGATAGGCAGAGAACAAGAGACCGAGGACTTAAAACAGATACTGGCAAGAAGGAACAAAAACAATGTGCTTATAGTTGGTGATCCTGGTGTTGGAAAGACGGCGGTTGTGGAAGGACTGGCCAGAAGGATAGCCAAGAACAAGGATGATGTGCCTGAATACCTCAGGGACCACATTGTATGGAGTCTGGATGTTAACAGTCTGATTGCTGGCAGTAAATTCAGGGGAGATTTTGAGGAGAGATTGAAACTGATAGTCAACGCACTGGACCAGAAGGGCAAGAGCATATTGTTCATAGACGAGGCACACATGATAGTGGGTGCTGGTGCGACAGGACAGGGAAATAATATGGACATGGCCAACATGTTGAAACCCGCTTTGTTAAAAGGTACAATCAAAGTTCTCGCTTCAACAACCTGGGAAGAATACAGGAAGTATTTCGAAAAAGATAGGGCACTGATGAGAAGGTTCCAGAGACTGCAAGTCGGAGAGCCATCTAAAGAAACCGCAGTAAAAATATTGAAAGGTGTGAAGCAATACTATGAAAAGTTCCACGACTGCACGATCACAGATGAGGCCTGTGAGGACGCAGTAGACTATTCGACCAAATTTATCGCTGACAAGAAACTACCAGACAAGGCGATTGATGTAATTGATGTTGCCTGTGCAAGATTAAGACTGAACGGAGTTAAAAACGGTAAGATCGATCATGACGAGATCATACACGAGATTTCAGTAATGACTGGAATCAGCATAGAGCAATTATCTCAGAAACAGGCAAGTAATTTAAAAACACTGGAAGAAAAAATGAAATTACAGGTTTTTGGACAGGACAAGGCCATCAACACAATCACAGACAAGATACTGGTTGCCAGGGCAGGATTGAAGAGTCTGACCAAACCTGTTGGATCTTTCTTGTTCCTTGGACCAACGGGTTGCGGTAAGACAGAAACTGCCAGACAACTTGCGAAGACGCTAGGTGTTGAACTGATTAGGTTTGACATGTCTGAATACCAAGAGAAACATTCTATCGCCAAACTGATCGGATCACCCCCGGGCTACGTGGGATATGAGGACAGCAACATGGGAGGTGGTATGTTCATCAACGAGGTCGAGAAGAATCCACACGCAGTAGTGCTGTTCGACGAGATTGAGAAAGCACACAGGGACGTGTCTAACATGTTATTGCAGGTAATGGACTACGGTACAGTGACAGGATCTAATGGTAAAAAAGCAGACTGTAGGAA
>Ga0255772_10001669_pt1 | contig 22051 bp, 25 predicted proteins | sample 071ome_34_FD_179970 | JGI IMG/M metagenome (GOLD analysis project Ga0255772, IMG submission 179970) | Coastal salt marsh microbial communities from the Groves Creek Marsh, Skidaway Island, Georgia - 071411BT metaG (version 2) | ecosystem: Environmental > Aquatic > Marine > Intertidal zone >...
AAGACGGAACCTCATATAGATTCGGTCTATCTATGGGATGGAATGCTTCTTCGAAGAAGCGACTGTTTGATTAATTCAAACTAACTGTGTTGAAACCCTTTCAAGCCTGGCTTGGAAGGGTTTTTTTTCAATTAAAAGGCGATTAGATTTTTACTGGATTCAACGCTACTGTCATAGACTTCTCTCCCGAAATAATTGCTTTAGCTAATTCAAAATCTAGTACATCACTCTCAGCAATTTCTTTTCCATTCGGGTCGGTGATAACAGCCTTGATTTCTCCTACAATTTCATTAATATCATACGCACTAATGAAGAATTCGAACGTTATTACTTCAGGAAGGTTTCGTTGTCTACGATAACCCATTGCATTTCCTTCGAGATTTTGAATCTTAACGGCAAGAGTATCATCCCTAAATGTGTCAACCTCTGTTAACTCAACCAAGAATGTAGACTTCCAATTCACAATTTGAACAGGAACATTGATTTTTAAGTTCATTCACTGTCAGTTTTACCTTTGTCCAACTCATCATTGTTGACTTCATTCTTGGATGACTCCTCGTTGCCTAAAGCATCAAGTATACCCTTTATGGCATTAGATTGGTCAAGTGTGCTAAAGCCCATCTTTTTGAATGGTATATCAAAGGTGGTGTTGTCCTTTAAATGCAGACGATAACCTTTGTCATAGCTCTCACCTTTGGAAACGTTTGAAATCTCAACTTCCCCGAAACGAGAATTATCGCGGTATGAAATTGTATGAGTGGTAATGATTAACTCATCATTTCGATCTCTAATCAGTTTGAAGAGTCCAATCAAAATTGGTAAAAGGGTTAACGTAACGAGATAGGCCAAGGCAAAATAGTAATCGACTTCACTCAAAGCCTCTTTATCGAGGAGAGTGAATAAATAATATCCAATCCCTAATGAGATTAAGAAGGATAAGAGTTTCGGCCATTCTTTTGGGTTGTATCTAATTTTATCATCTTCTACTTTTTTGCTCGTAGCTAGTAACATCAAGGCAGATCCTGAGAAAATAGATACTATACCTGTCCAAACAAGCGTCCAGAGTCCAAAAATGGTAAATACTTTATATAATAAGTAAACGTAACCAAGGATTAAAAGTCCGATGAACGCTATCCCAATAGCACCTAAAGTTTTGTTTTTCATAATTAAGATTGTTTAAATACGGCAACCATGTAGGATGTAGTATAATCGGGCTCCGCGGGAGTAGCTCCTAGGCCAAAACAGCCGTTTTGACCTGGCGCTCCTTTGATTACTGTATCTACGTTTTCTAATCGCACGTATTCCCATCCCTGGGAAGACATATCATTGATTAGTGCATCGAGTTGGTCGGCTACAGCCTTTGTGGTATCCGACTGGCTAAGCTTAGCCACGAATGGAACAACTTTGTAGTTCATGGTTTTAAAGATTTTATTGACTATAAGATATTAAAACTTTTGATAGTTGATTATCTTTTTGGGACCAAAACAAAAACCATGTTAAAGAGACTGTCAAATTTACTATTGCTTTGTCTTCTGACTCAAGTATCGCATCAACTGCGTGCTCAAGAATCTGCCGTAGATATTTTAGTCAAATGGAACAGCTACCATAATAATAAGGCCTCAAGTGGTTTTCAGAACCTTTATCATGATTCCGTTTTCTATTACGGTAAGAGTGTATCAAATGATTATTGTTCAAATTCTAAGTCAAAGGCTCTATTAGGAAAATCGTACAGTCAATATCTGCAAAATGTACAAGAGCGATCAATGGGTAAGTACTTCGTTAAGCTTGACTTTGAAAAAGTGGTCACTTACAATGGTAAAACCACTTCCTATCCTGGTTATCTCGTCTTGCGTAGGGGAGAAGAAGGATTGAAAATTTGTGTTGAAGGCGATAAGCTTACCGATGGTACACTTACCAAAAAATACAGGTCAAATATTCCAAAGGATTACATCACAGGCGATTTTGACGGGGATGGACAGTTGGAGAAAGCATGGGTTGTACAACCATCATTTAAAAGCTATGATGAATGCGAAGGGAGGTGCACAAGTAAGATATACTTTTCAGATTATTCAATCCCAATTATCACTTATGATGGCAGTATAGATTTGAATATCAATAACCTTGGTGATCTAAACAATGACGGGATAGACGAGATTGGTGCAGAAAGGGTGTGGTTCCAGAGTACTAGACAATTTTACTCCGTTTATGTTATGTGCCATTCCAATTGGAAAGAAGCGATAGTAGTTGATATTCACACAATGGAATCAACATGGCCTATCGTTAGAGCTGTTGGAGAGAAGATAAAGATTAATGAAATCGTGGATTCAGCAGAGGAGGGATATTTCGAAAGAACACATTTAATTGACTTTCCCGATGTTTATTAGTTCCTGTTCCGATTGAAGTTGGTGCAGTAAGAAGCCCTTTCTCAATATCCGGTTAAAATATGTTTGATGATTGGACTGCATGCCTTAGAGCTATCAATTTTTAACGTTTAAACAAAAATGAAATACAGGTTAAATGAATCAAATACTCATCAAGGTTAGTCAGATGGGGGACTGGTTTAAATACTACACTTTTTTTTTGAGTCTACGCAATTTTAATATTTTGCTCATATGTAAAGTTGTCTGTTAAGAACATTTTACAGATGCTAAATTTCAAAATTTAAAGCCGGATAAGATTGTTGTTTAAGATGTTTAGTACCTTAACCAGACACAACAAGACGTAAGTACGGCGAGAGATTTATTGTAAATCCTTACTGGATAAGTCCAAAATAAAGCCTAATTTTTAAAGAATATTAATTTTATGTTGTCTTTTAATGTCTTTAAGCAGATAGAATCAATCAATAGGTTCTTGCTTCCCGATTTTAATTTTACTGAGAACGCATTTAGCGATTATAAATCAATCAAATCCAAATTATCTTCAAAAGTGATTGAAGAAAAATTGAATATTAATTCAAATCAGTTACAGCAGTTTGAATTAGCATTACGATACTTTGATAAACACAAGGACGATAGAAATCTAAAAAATATATCGACTTTAAGGCTAATAGGGTGGTTAGAGACGATTTCTAAAACAACCGAGGAAGACTTTAATGTAAATGTCGACAAAATTATTTCTGATGAAAATATAGCCATTAAGCAAGTAAGAGCATTAGAATTACTACTTAGAGACATCATATTAACACATACAGGTGGTAAGGATAGTTTGTTAGCAGAGCTTCATGGACTATTCAAATCCGACATCATTAATAAATGGCTCAATAACGCAGACGAAACTGGTGTATTATCGGGCACTACTTTCAGTGAATTATCTTCGTTGTTTTTGGATAAAAGAATATTTAATCATTATGATGATTTATTTAAACATGAAAATGCCTTAAAATATGATAAAAATAAAATAAACTCATTAAGGTTTTTTCTTGAGGATATTAGAGTTATTAGAAATTCAATTGCGCACAATAAAAAAATTTCTAATGCACAGATAGAATTACTCAATTCTTATTACGCAGAATTAGCAGATATTATTTCCATTGGATATAAGAATGGAGTAACTAAGGTAGATGCGAACAAATATAATAATGCTAGCCAAGAAGAATTAGATTCTTATGCAAAAAATATTACTGAGGATTTGAATGAGGTAAAGCAAGGTGTTAAACTACTGCATGATGAAGTTAGTTCTGGTTTTAATAAAGTCACGTCTGATACTAGTGACATTAAAACTACCACAAAAAGTAATCAACAGAAACTTAACTTTATTAGAGTAGGTGTTGTGGCTTTAATTCTTTTGGCTTCTAGTCTATTGTATTTCTCCATGCATACAGATTCAAACAGTGAAGACATTAAAGATGATTTGCACGATGTGAAGGAAATAATAACCGGAGATGCTGAATTGAAGAACATGAGTAATTCGGGAGATCTGAATGTAGTCAAAGATTTAAATGATAAGACCGCCGAATTGGAAGCAAAACGAATAGCTATCATTTATTTTGACAATACATCCGGGGAGGCGGGTTTAGACAAGTTAAGGAAGGGTTTGGCCGGAATGCTTATTTCAGACTTATCAAATGTCAATATGATTGACATAGTGGAGCGCGATAGAATAGAAGATATTTTAAATGAACAAAAGTTAAATAACTCGTCTATTTTCGATCAAAATAGTGCTAGTGAGATTGGAAAACTTCTTGGCGCAGAAATCATTTTGACTGGCGCTTACTTTGAAATGTTTGATAGTTTTAGGATAGACGCGAGGTTTATTGATGTGGAAACTGGAGAAATCCTCAAGGCTGAGGGTGTGGATGGAGTGTCGAGTGAATTTTTCAGACTCGAGAAGCAACTTATGTGGAAGATCATTAAGAATCTTGATATCAGTCTGACGGATGTAGAAGTGAAAACTATTAATGAAATGGAGAGTAAACAGCAGGTTTCTTATGACGATGCTTTAGCGTTTTCTCGAGCTTTGGATGAGAAAGATGCCGGAAACATTGTTGAGGCAATAGAAATATTGGAGAAAATCATCGAAGACAATCCAAAATTTCAGGCTGCTTATGAAGAAATGGAGAGATTAGAACCCATGAATAACTCTAAAGATATAGTGATATGAGAATACTTGTTGTTTTATTAACAGCTCTGCTTTATGTGAATCCGGTTTGTTCGCAAGTTAAAGTGGCTATATTGGATTTCGAGAACACCAGTGGGATTGTCAAATATGACGGCTTTGGGAAAGCATTAAGTAATATGCTAATCACGGATCTAAAAAATTCAATCCATCCTAGGAAAGTTTCTTTTTTAGAACGCTCACAATTAAACAAAATATTGAGTGAGCAAGATTTACAGAAAAGTAAAAACTTTGATAAGGAAACGGCTGTCACATTTGGTAAGCTTGCTGGTGTTCAGTACGTATTGATTGGCAGTGTCTATGTTATGGACGGCACATGTAACATTTCTTCGCGCTTAGTCGATGTTCAGTCATCAGAAATAATACATGCGAAAGAATCTAATGGAAATATTTCTCAATGGCTTACCCTAAAGAGTACCCTTGCAAAAGAATTATCGTCCGCAATGAATAATCCAGTTACTCTTGATGAGCAATATTCAAACTCTGATGTTTCTGAGGGTACAATAAACCAATATGCTAAGGTTATTGATAAAATAGATCAAGGTTCTATAAATGAGGCTCAAGAATTGGCGGAGGCGTTGTCTGACATAGCTCCTGATTTTAAATATTTTGATGAGTTGTTGATAGACATTGAGGAGTTGAAGAAGCAGGTGATAAAAAATACAGAAAACATAGAAGTTCTAAAGAAAACTGGAGATATCGTCTTAAATGCTTCCACTTTAGAAGAATTAGAAAACAATTTAACATCAAGGCTATTATCCAATGAAGAAAAAGAGGATATAATCAAGAGTATTTTAATGAATTATAACGTGCCTATTCGCAAATATGCCGGATGGATAGTTGACTATGATCAAAATACTTATGATTTAGCTATGCGAGAACGCTTAGATTATTGTGATGAATTAATACCGTCAAAAAAAGCAAATTATATTCAATTTATTCGTCTTGATTGTGCTATGTTTTTAGGGAAATTGTATAGTTTTGATCATTTTAACTTTATTGGAAATCCTGATATTATAGTCACAAAATATCTATTGATTTATATAGATATATTGAAACGTCAATACGAAACACTGTCCTTGTCAATATCAGAAAGTGAATTTATATATCTAAACCTAAATGATATATCGGTTTATAAATTTGGAAAAATCAATCGTTCAAGAGGTACTCCTGATAGTTACTTACTTTCTGAGGATTATAAAGAACTAAAATTTGGCGTTGTTTCGGATTTTCTTGACTCACACAGGCAATTTACTAATAATGAAGATTCAGTAACTCAAATTTTATTAGGATGTTACCGTAGAAATTATGACCAAATTATAACGTCGTATGAATATGTAATCTGGAATGAATTGTTAATGAGAGGTTATAAAGGTGTTGAATATGGGATTGATTGGTATGGCCAGTCTGCTATTTGTGAGGTGGATGATTTCGATAGATACGACAAGGAAAAATTGTACGAATTCATTAAACGATATGATCTCCCCTTGTTTTTGGAAGGCGACAATCTAAGGGAGATTAAGTTTCCGGTTAAAATAGCTGATTTACAAGCGAATGAGTACATTATAAGTGATTTTTATACAGGAATATATAGTAGCAGATATTTCTTTTCTATTAGTGAGGATAATATTTTTAATGTTGCGGGCGAAAATGATTTTCGTGGTTTAATTAAATCATACGTTGATAATATCGCGAGAATTTATTTTCAATATGAATCGTTGCATCATAACGCTATTGGTAATCTGGCAGTAGAGAAATTTATTAGCAAATATGAGACATTTGAGGATTTTATAGAATTCAAAGATTATTGGGAAAAGTTTGATTATCCTTCAATTCAATATAACTATGATAATTTTATATTTTGCGATTTTATTCCTGAAGGAACACATGTAGTAGTCTGTGGTGATGAAAACATATTAAAAGAACTTATAGTTGTTAATTCTAAGGGGCTATTGCAGCAATTTGAATTAGCTCTATACGACGAAATATTGGATTTCAAGAGTGTTAAATATATGGTCGTTGATCAGCCAGAATTTGAAATTTTAGATTTGGTCCCTAGTCATTTTTCATTTCTAGATTCAGACAAAGGATTGTTGTTGAGTTCTCAAATGGAGTCAGCTATTTATCACATGAATAGAGGTATGTCATATTCGCAGAATGATTCGAGAATTGGCCAACTATTGTCCTCTATGAACTCAAAAATTGAAGTAAAATTAAACGAAATACAGTTAGCCTTCCCTGAAAAAAAAGCTGCCTATAAGATACAACAGGAGGAAAATCTTAGACGTGCAGCGGTTAGGGAAGAGTTCTATGAAAATTTGTTTTTCTTCTACAAAGGTGATGTGACTCAATTACTCAATTTGTCTGAGGGAGATCTAGAACATATAATGAATTGGCGAAAAAGAGCAACGGATGATGTTTTACTTGACTTTTTTAATACTGCGTTTAATCAGTTGGTTGAATTCGATCCTGGGGGGCATTACAAAGATGAAAATATCAGTAGGGCTTTAATTTATAACACGATCGTATATGAGTATTATAGAAACATAGAAAGTTACTATCAAGAACCAAATGAATACCTTAATGATACGCTTAAACTATTATTTGACAATGATCAATACTACAGCTTGTATGCAAAAGAATATGAAAATGCTGCAAGGATAAATACAGCACATGCATTCCTTGTTTATGGATTTAACTTTGGAAAGACTGATTACAAGACCGCTCTGAAGCTTTATAAAATGAATCTAAATTATAAGTTTGGAGAGAACTTCAATTTTTTAACGAGTAAGGAAATGATAGCGGCGGATTTACATGATTTAGTCAATCTAGGTTTGATTGATGAGAAATTGATGAACTACGTATTAAGTGGCCTAGAGGAAAATTAGAATAAATTCATAAGCCCTTGGGTGGTAGCTAGTAATTATGCATAAGAATAAGTCTATACTATTTTCATTTTTCCACCTTGGAGCGTCTGAGTTAGATGAAGTTCGGAATCTACGTCAGGATAGGGAAAAGTTTCTAAAATTCGAGAAAGACCGCTACTTTGAGTTTTTGAATGATGACATACTTCAATTAAACGATGCATTGGTTCACTCGGTTTCTAGTTCTAAATCAACAAATCTTAGTTTAGACTCAGAAGGAACATTGAAAATACTCAATCTTAAGATTAGTCTCATAATATTTCCTAGGCAGTCCAATGGGGTTATGTTTTTCGAATACGATTGGGTTTCAAATGAGGAAAACCCTTTACACACGATTTCCGATTTAACATCTTTGAGATACTTTGGGACTCAGAAAAAGTATAACAGACAAGAAAATCTATTAAAAGTTCAAGGAGCGGATGACGAATACTTATCGTGGTTAACATTGGCTGAAAGAGAAGTAGGTAATCAGATAGGTAATTTTAATTATTATTCGAATAAGCTTGGTAGAATTCACTTATTGAATAATACAGTATTCAATAGGTCAGAGGAGACAGATTTAGTTTGTTACAATGCATTAAGAATAGTTTCAAAAGCATCTGGAAGTCATGCGTTACATCAAGATCAATTCTCTTACTCCGACCCTAGAATTTATTCTTTCGCTATGAATGAAGGCTTAATTTTGAGTGAAAAGAATAGAAGTGCTCAACAACTTCTATCTAAATATTCACCAATCCTTTACCAAAGCGTTTTTATTAAGTTAGGCTTTACGGATGTGTCTTATAAATTACTTGCTACCAAAAGTGATTTGAGGATTAATCCAAGAGCGGGCTTATATGATCCCAATAAAATTGAGGGCTTAAGGGAGCTTAGGAAAATCTTTTTGCTTCTTAAGTTTACTTCTAAGATCCCAATATCAAATTATCATGAAATGGAGGCTTTTAGAGCGTATTTGATGAAGAAATTTAGCAGTGAGATAGATTTCGACGATTTTAGTAACTCCTTAGAAGATTTATTCGAGTTTCTTCAGGATGAAAGAGATAGAGAGAGTTCAGAACGTGAAAGTAAGATTGGCTGGTTATTGGGAGTCCTTGGAGTTACAGGCTTTGTATCCTTTATCTTTGATTATGTCTTCGTAAACGGAAATGTAAGGTTGATAGATTACTTGAGTGGACCAACCACGTGGTTTCCTTTGTTGTCCTTTTTCATGGTAATTGCGTTGCTTTATAGACTTAATAAATAAGTTATGATTGAAACAATATTAAATGAGGATCATGTTTTAATAAGAATTAGTACTTCCAACGGAAGTGTGAATTCGGGTATTGAATTTGTTGGTGATGCAGGTAAGTCGGCTTGGCATGAACTTAAAATTAATTCGAATCAAATAGAGGATTTCCTCAATAGTGATAATTGGGATTCGGACGTGGATTATGGTGAAAAATTGTGGGAAAGTGGAAACTTCGCCGTCCTACGGCCATTGGAGGAGTTTGAAGATGGTTGGGACTTAAGCACACGACTGGTTTTTAAATATAACGATTTGAAGTGGCATATTGCAGAGTGGGAAGTTGAATCTATAGAATCGGAATTTGAAAAATTTCATAATCGTTAAATGTTTAATTACAAGGATTTAAATGAGGCACTCAACGAATTAGTACAGCAAAAAAAGAAATCAAGGAGAGAGCTGCCAATAGGTGTCGACGGTTTATCTCAAGGTAAATTTTTGGAGTCCAGGCATTTTCATTTAAGAGAGATTCAACGGGGGCTGGAAAAAAGTTTTTCATCCAATTCTCCATACCGTTTCGGTGAGCTATATCAATTATCGCGAAGTAAGAAAGCGGGAGGAGTAAGACATTTGTACGTGCCACGAATTAGGGACCAGGTAGTTTTTAAAGCTATGCTCAACATACTGAAGCAACATTTAAAAGTCACTTCATTATCGCCCCGTAGTACAGTAATTGATTTTCACTCTTATGCAAAGCTATTTGATGAGCCTTGGGTTTTACGAACTGATATTTCCGATTATTACAACTCAATAGATAGAAATCAACTGCTTATCGAGCTTAAGAAAGTTAGTGGTGTCAAACCAGAACTGCTGACCTTATTGGAGTACTGGTTTTCGAATATAGCTTACCGCGATGCTATCACAGGTAAAAGACAGTTTTTAGAGACTGGGCTTCCACAAGGTGTGAGTTTGTCTTCCGTTTTAGCAGAGTTTTATCTAACCTTTATAGATGACCAAATTGGAACAGGTTATTTTAGATATGTAGATGATATAATCTATGTTGCTGAAAGTAGAGAAGAAGCATCTTTAACGCTCAAAAAGTTGCGCGGATTGATGCAAGAAAAAAAACTTCAATTATCTAGATCGAAAACTAAAATAGCCCCATTATCCTCGGGTGTAGATTGGGTTGGACTGATTCATTTTTCCAACAAAATAATAGCGCCTGAGCACAAATATGCAGAGTGGAGAAAAGGAATGACTAGAGTTTTTCGAGAAGTGCGAAATGATCATCTACGAAGTGGGTATAATGAGACTAATAGCCATATGATCAAAGAAATTATTTTCAATAGAGCACTAGACTACATTTTAGGCGAGAATAATAGACGTTTATATTGGTTTCAACTTATAAAGGATGAGGGGCAGTGGAATGAAATGGATCGCTTCATCCATGGTCAGATAAAATTCACTTTAAAGTATTTTGGTTTGAAGATAAATGAGGAGGATAAACTACCTTCAGTAAAATTACATTTGTCTCGAGTTAAAAGGATGAAGCCACCAATTACCGATTAAGGGTTATGCGCCATTTATATTTATTGCCGATTAAGGGTTAACAGCGTGATGTGGTTTCATCCTAAAACTTGAAAATTTCGGAATTTTCATTGTAGTATATATGAGGGTCAAAGCTCACGTATTGCGGTTGACTAATGCCAGTCGCTCGACCATCTCGAATTAACCCAAAATCCTCTTGAAGAACCCATGCAATTGCTTTTTCAGATTGTTGATAGCATCCTATTTCTACGTCGGTTTTTACCAAAACTTTGAGTCCTTGTCCACTCGGAGTGATAAACGCTGAGCGGACCCAAGGAACTTGGGATATTTGAGCCTTAGCATGCAATACGTTGGAAATATTGTCAATATCGAAACAAATTAAACCTGTGAAACAAATCAACTGCTTCTTGGTTCGTCTTTCAAAAACACCTGTTGGAGTAAAACAAGGAAGGTTTTGTTTGAGAGATAAATCTTCACGTGCTTTTAATACAATTTCTTCCCAGGTGCCAATTCTAATGGCTTCAATGATGAAATCTATGCTCAAAGTTTTAGAAGGCACAGTTTCCCTAATTGAATTATAAAAGCTTACATTGATAGTTGACATCAAACCATAATTATGATTAAACTTTCTTGGTCAAATCTAGAGCTATTTAATGAATGCCCGAGATGCTTCTATTTTGAGATTCGCTATAAAGTTAGACGACCCGCGGGGTTTCCATTAAACTTTAACAATGCCATAGACGGCATGATGAAAGATGAGATGGATTTACTACGCCAAAAAGGTGTCGGAAAACATGCGATAGAAATTTCAGGAAAGGAATTTGTTCTTAGTCAAAATATGAGTCTAGGAAAATGGCGACAATCCTCGCATGGGCTTAACTATCAATGGAGTGAAGACTTACTGCTCAAAGGGGTTCTTGACGATGTTTGGGAAGAGCCGGGAGGGAGTTTGGTAGTAGTTGACTTCAAATCGACCGCTACTGTTAGTACTATGTCATCTTTGCCTAGATGGTCCGATAAAATTAAAAGACAGCTTTCGTTCTATGCTTATTTACTCAAACAACTTGGCTATGATGTTTCTGATAATAGTGTAATTTTTTATGTGGTCGGTAAAATCAAAAAAGATGGCCTTTTAAAAAACATGGAATTTGATTACCACAAATTTATCGTTCAGAATGATATGACGTGGATAAATCCTAGAGTTCAAGAAGCGTTGGCTACATTAAAAAGTAACGGGGCTCCTGAAGGTAGTGAAAGATGCGTTTTTTGCAAATTTGAGCAACGTAGACAAAGAGTGTTTAAGTCTTCCGATACACCGGACGCCCCGTAGATTTTTCCTAAATTTAATCTCTAAAAATGAAAGTACTCGCCTACTCAATAATGGTATAGGGTGAATCTGAAAAATAGGTTTTAGTCTACTAAGGCTTCTAACCGCGTGTTTTCTCCAAAATTTTGTTCCACCCATTCGTCTTGCTCGTCATACCAATAGCCCATACGGTCGAAAACATCATGGTCGTAGACTATCACGTAGAGTTCGTTTTGACGAGCGAAATCAGCCATTTCGTTCCAAGCATCATGCGAGTTTAATGTTTCATCGTAGTACTGGAAGATTAATTCAATGTTAGATTCTTCGTCCTCAGGATCCTCCTTGATTTCTTTAATAGCATTAGGATTACTTATGACCAGCGGCATGAGTTCTTTGCAAGATTGAAGTTTGTCCTGTTCGTCACTCCAGAATGAGTGCCAGCTTACCGTTATCATAATTATTGGTTTTTTTGATATAAAGGAAATTTACAAATTTCTTCCGTCTTCAAAGCCTTGATTATAGGCTTTCTTTTTGGCTTGACGTATTGCTAATCCAATCCCAATGCCACCAACAAATGCGAAACAAAGTTCTGCATAAAAATTCTCAAATTGAGCACTTACGAGGAACATACCTGAAATCATTAGAAAATAATAATTTTTCATTTTTTCAAATTAGGTTTAATGGGTACTACATATTGCATGGGAATTTCACAGGTCCAATCGAACTCATCGTTATTACAACCTAATCCCCAAGCACTGCAAGTTCCGTGGCCATTGCTGTTCTTATTATTAAAGATATCACCTACGGCAATTTCGAAATCGATCCAATGGAAACGCTCCTTAGGAATATCTCGAGTAATGCTTACGGTCCTGACCCTTTCGAACTCTTTACCCAAAGTTGGGATGGGAAAATCTAATTCATCTGAAGCGGGGATATCCTCCATTTTAATGTTACGGATGACATCCAGATCAAATAATTCAGTACCTCTTTTTGTAATGTTCCTAGAATTAACAAATAGTCTTCGGGAACCATAAACTGCAAAATGGAAGTCTTGATTGTAATGAAGCGAATCGAGATCAACATACTTATTCCATAGGAACCATGCTAGATTGAGCTTCTCTTGATCACTTAGGTTGTTGTACTCGGCTTTGGTCATTTATTATAAATTCTCTGTAGATAACTTGATTATCTGTTCTAAGCTTTGTCATTCCTGGGTTGAACTGCACTAAATCCATATCAAATGGGTTATTTAACCATCGATATCCCTTGATATCTGTTGGCCCCCTTGAATCCATGGTGATAAGTGGACCTCGTAAATAATCGACTCTAAAAACGCCGTAAGGTAATTGTTGATGGACACCACTTAATTCAATTAAAGGAAACAATGATAGTTCATCATCAATGTGTGTTCTGGTGAATGTATGTCTTCTTCCCTTATCTCGAAAGATCACTTTAAAATGTTCGTCAAGGCTATGGAAAAAGAACTTTGGATGTTTTTGCATATGATAAGCTTCCAATCTTCTTTTTCTCAATTCATGTATATCCATTAGAACTTCTGAAGCCGCCTTCAGATTACCGTTTTTCGATTCGATAATATGTTCTATGTCGAATAGCGTTTCGCTCACCCGAAGTAAAAGTAATCCGTGTCCGTAGGTGCAAAACTGCATAAATTATTACTTCAAGATGATAAGGCTTAATTCTAGCCGGTTTTCTAAGGCATCCTCGAGTGAGGGAAAGAAGTCTATCATCGTTTTTTGCTCCACTTCATCCACGGTAACCTGAAAATTCGAAAGATCACTTTTCGAACCTTCATTGGGTAGGATATAAGCGACCATTTTCTGCCGATTTTTAAAGTAAATCACCTTATAATACAACTGTGGGACTGCTACTTTATTACTTCCGATTGTAGAAAAGCCAAAATTTATAATTGGCCCAGTCACCACATATGTCGTATCGTAAATATTACTCCAATCACGGATTTGACTTTCAAGTTTTCTCCATATTCCGCGATTAAAAGAAGAAGATTGAGGAGACATATTAGACATATAAAAGCTTTCGGACATGGCTAATTCATTCATCGTCATATCCCCAGCAGGGACAAGATGGCCTCTGTCATATCCGGAGTCCTTATAATCACTAAGAAGTGCAGAGGTAGTCTTTATACTTGGGTCATCTCTAAAATTGTTCTTTCTCTCGGTCGCTCCAAAACAATCCTTACAAATCATGTGAAACGTCCATTCCGCCTGCTCATATTCTTCAACATAGCTAAGTGCATAGTACTCATGTCGGACGACTACTCCTAGATAGGTCGAGGGTTCTAGGTTTTGGGCCGTTAATGACCCGAATGCGAGAAAGAGAAGAAACAGCTTTTTCAAATCAATTCGAGATTGAGTATACCATACCAATGACAGTTGAAAAATCTAATGGAAGAAGGTCTAAATGCGGATCGGAATCGAATCGTAAAGCAGATTCCACCTCAAACTCTAGTTGTTCGCTAATAGGGAATTGTAAGGATAACTCCCCCAACATTCTATAATCATTCAAATTTGATAACGCAGGTTGGCAATAAAGCGTAAGATGAACGTCAACGTCACTGACCTCAGTTGTAATACTTGCGGCTAGATTACCCCTAAAAAGGTTCTGGAAAGATTCATCCGAATAGATTTCATCTTCTTTGAAAGCACCTGAAGTAAAATTGTAGAGGTATTTTTCTGTTTTGAATCGATTTGCAGTATTCACGCCAAACAAGGTTCTACTCTTCAGTGCAAGAGCGGAATTAAACTGACTTTGGTAGAAAAATTGGACTTGTAAATTTTTGGCTGCCGTGTAGTGTAGTCTAAAGTTTGTGAATCCAGTAGAGTATATGGCGTTGCCAGATTCTGACGCATAGTTATATCCGCCTAAAAACCAAGCTTGAGTTTTCGAGTTAATTGTTCGTCCTAGACCAAGTCCGGAATTAAGGGCTGTAAAAACACCGTTTCCAGCTGCAAAAGTACCTTGTAGTTCCGTTGTGGCGGACCATACCGAGTCGATGGGTGTAACAAGGTCATAAGTATTGACTATGGTTTGAGCTTTAGTTGACAGGAAGCATAAAAACGCAGAAGCGAATAAAACAGGTCTCATGGTTTGATTTTTTTTCTAATTTACACAACAGAACGAAACTAATACCTATGAACGCTTTGATCATTTCTGGTGGCTTTATCCTAGCCGTTTTACTCGTTATTTTTATTCGGGATTTCACTCAAAAGAAAAATAGTGTGATCCGCAACTTCCCGGTAATGGGGCACTTTAGATACATTCTGATTAAACTGGGAGCTCCTATACGTCAATATCTCATTGCCAGCAATAGAGAGGAACTCCCTTTTAATCGTAGCCAACGGAATTGGATAGATAATAGCGCTGACGGTGACAATAACTATGAGGGATTCGGGACAGATAAAGACCTATACAATCCTGGTCATGTATTTATTAACCCTAAGATGTTTCCATATGTCCCGGACGAAGGACACGTTAATATTAAAGATCCTTCGTTCATTCCTTGTGCAAAAGTTATAGGATCTCATAGAAATCGAAAGATGCCGTTTAGACCATATTCTGTAGTCAATATTTCTGCGATGAGCTATGGTAGTCTAAGTGCCAACGCACACACGGCATTAAATAAGGGGGCCGCACTTGTTGGATGTTATCATAACACCGGTGAAGGAGGGTTGTCGCCATATCACCAATTAGGCGGTGATGTAGTGTTTCACATAGGGACAGGCTATTATGGGTGTGGAATAACGAAAGACGGTAAACGGTATTTTGATATTGAAGCGTTTAGAAAGCTTGCCTTGAATAAATACTCCAAAATCCGCGCGATTGAGGTAAAGCTCTCTCAAGGAGCAAAACCTGGTAAAGGGGGAGTGCTTCCGGCTTCAAAAAACACGAAAGAAATAGCTGCCATTAGAGGGGTAGAGCCGCATACGGATGTCTTATCGCCTAACCATCACACTGCGTTCAGCAATGTAAGAGAAATGGTAGACTTTATTGAATATCTAGCGAACGAGACAGGTTTACCTGTAGGAATCAAATCGGCTGTTGGTGATTTAGGGGCTTGGGAAGAATTAGCCTCAATAATGAAACAAGAAAATAAAGGACCAGATTTCATCACTATAGATGGTGGTGAAGGTGGCACAGGTGCTGCGCCTCCAAGTTTTGCGGATCATGTCGCATTGCCATTGGTTTTTGGTTTTAGTGAAGTCTATGGAGTATTTCAAAAGGCAGGTGTAGCAAATAATCTAGTATGGGGTGCTTCTGGAAAACTGGGTTTTCCTTCTGAGCTCTTAAAGATCTTCGCAATGGGCGCAGATTTTATTAATGTTGCTCGTGAAGCAATGATGGCTATTGGCTGTATACAAGCCCAGGAATGTCAGACGGGACATTGCCCAACAGGTATTGCTACTCAAAGTAAAAGGCTTCAGCGAGGACTGGATCCAGAGTTTAAGAAGTTACGATTTGCACGCTATATCAATACCCTACGAAAAGAGACGCTTCAAATGACGCATGCCTGTGGTTATGAGCATCCATGTCAAATTCAGATGAAGGACGTAGATGTGAGCTGTGGTGATAATAATAGAACAGTCACCTTGGAACGTGCCTATGGCTACGTCAAGGAAGAGGTGGTGTTTAACTCTATGAATGATTTATTTGAATGTAGTCACTTGGGTGGACTAGAGAAAAAAGAGAATATTATGAATAGGGGTAAGCATTAATAAAAGTGATGAATCAATTCTTTATTCTTCCACCCCGCTTTGGATTCGTATTCAACAAAAAAAATCTTAACGTCTGCCTGTGAAGCATATGAGACAAAGAATATTTTTTTATCCGCTTTCGAAGAATATTCTTCAAAAAACCAAAGGCCTTCATTACCTTTTGCTTGAGAGGAATATTTTACTTTACATACTAACAGGTCCGCTTGAGATTCAAAGTCAACCACAAAAACTTTCACTTCCGCTTGACTTTCATATTTGGTCGAAAAAACAGATTGTGCTTTTCCAACGGAAGTCAGACCTATTAAGGCTACAACTAATAAATTTCTCATAATCACAATGATAGGACAAAAAAGAACAATGTCGTTTCTCGCAGAACCCACAGATGTAAATTTCAGCGGCAAAGTCCATGGAGGTGAAGTCATGCGATGGATAGATCAGGCTGGCTATGCATTTGCGGTACAATACTCTAAAGGGTATGCGGTAACCAAGCTTGTGGATAACATCGAATTTATTAACCCAATGAAAATTGGCGATTTGGTAATTATCGATACTGTGTTAACTAGAGTTGGTACAACTTCAATGGGATTTAAAGTAGAGGTATATTCAGAGAATTTAACCTCTGGTAATCGTGTATTGAATTGTGCTTGCAATATGGTATTCGTCGCAGTTGATGAGAATGGATCTAAAAGAAATTTAATTTCTCAATAAAATGAAGTTTACAGTAAATACATATGGATGGGAGATAGAAGCTGTTGGTCATAAACTAACTGATAGTCAATTCGATAAAATCCAAGCTTTAATGGAAGTTAATGGATATGAAGAATTGACGGAGGTTAGACATGACTTAGAGTCAGAATCCATTATTGCAGATATTTATGATCCGGACCTTTTTCATTTATCCGCCCCCTTGGATAATGAAACTATGAATTTTATAATTCTTGATGAATTAGGAAAAGAAGTGGTGACATTTGATTTGTCCGATACAACGGATGTATATGATTATTTTGGTGATGATCTTGATCCTGATGAAGAATTTGGATCAAATGATCATTTAGCAATTCCTGATATGTTAGGTTGTGAAAATATACTTTTAATATACGATGAGAATAAGGGGGGGTTGGGAATTTTCGAAATAGAAAGTAACGAATTACCTAAGCCAGAGGATTTTACATATCGAGGTGGTTCTATTGGCACCCCTGAGTATGATTTAGATTTTGTCGCACAATTGTTTTTCAAAGGAAAGCTCATTGAGCCAATTGATTACTTAGACAATCGTGGAAAAGCTTCCACTGTGGAAATTTTTAGAAAGGATGGCTCATCTATTTCTTAATAGTCCAAATACCCTAGTTATCAAATTCAAATGTTAGTATTAAAACATTTACCATTCGAACCTAGCCCTCCTGTATTAGGACAAGCAGTGCCCTTTCTAGTAGAGGGTAAAGGTTATGGAATTCTTTATGGCCCACCGTGGTTGAATAAAACAGATAGGGTACAAAAACTTCGTGCTAAGAGATTCAGGAAAGTAGTCATGTTCCGGAAAACGCCGGTCTCAAAATCACGTCCGTATTTTCCATTTCTAAAAACAAGACCACGGATAGTAAAGGCGGGAGAGACCGTTTGGATTGTTGCTAACAAGCCCAAAACAAGGGTAATGCTAAGATCACTTCGAGATTTTAAAAAGTGGTCTTTTAATTTGAATCCGAAGGGTGTTGTCGCTCAATCACCTAGGGTGGAATTGGATACAAAACCAGTAAAATCAAAGGTTAGTTACAATTCTTTGGCTCAAAACGTTGAGTTACTAAATCATCAGCCCATTCTAAAGAAAACCGAGATACAATTAACTGATGCTCTCAAGTCAAACTTTCAAAGTTCTAAGTTGAGCCTTAAGAATACGTTTTTAAGTTCTCAAGAAATCTATAAATTAAGCCAACAAAATAAATAACCATGTCAACTTCAGATTATTTAAGTGCCAAGGAAAATGTAAAAACATCCAGATTCACCAAATTTCTCTGGTGGTGTGCTGGAGCGGATTCATATTTTCTTCAGAAATCACCAAAACAAGATCGCGTGAAATACGCGGGTATTGGAGGAATTGTATTTGCAACCGGTATGCTTGCGATGGTATCAGGATGGTTCGCATTTTTTACAGCGTTTGGCCAAAAAACCATGGCTGGTCAAGGAGAAGAGACACACAGTTTACTTTTCTTAATTGGAAATGGCGTCTTCGCAATAGCTTGGGGGCTAATGATTTTTAATCTAGATAGATTCATCGTATCGAGCACTGGTAAGGGGGATGGTACAGATAAGGTTACATGGGGAGAGTTTGCTCAAGCTATCCCGCGTATAATCATCGCGATAATTTTAGGGCTTGTAATTAGTAAGCCACTCGAAATTAAAATCCTTGAAACTGAGATTAATATCGAATTGAATAATCTTCAGAATGAAGAATTGGCAAAATTTGACAAAGCCACTAAAGAGCGATTCAATGCGGATATTGCAGTAATAGATGATCAAATTAATAAGATTGAGTCAGATAGAGATAAAATTGTTGTTCGTCAACAAGCCGCGGAACAGGAATATATTGATCAAATGCAAGGCCGTGCAGGTGCTGCAGGTTATGGTCCAAGAGCGAAACAACTAGAGCAACTCAAATTAGATTGGGATAAGAAACTGTCTGATTTCGATACTAGAATGGGACCAGATTTATTACGCTTGAAAAACCAACGTGAAGAGAAATTGACAGATATGGATGTTGAACTCACGCATAACAAAGAGAAAATAAAAGGTCTAGATGGGATTTTAGCAAGAATGAAAATCGCCCATGAATTGAGTCTAGCACTATCTATTTTCTTACCTCTAGTCTTCTTATCGATTGAAACAGGTCCTATCTTCTTTAAAATGATGATGACGAAAGGGGCATATGATTATATGGTAGAGAATTACACCTTGAAGACGAATATGGAGAATGGTGTCATTCGTACCGAACATCTCTATGAATCCAAGGATGGAGGGCCAATTCTCATGGAGAAATACAGGTATTTAGAAGTGGAAGCTATTCGTAAGGAACGCGAAGACGCTCTAAATGCTCAAAAGGAGTTGAATACAAAGGCAATTTCTGATTGGAAGAATAGAAAGCTGAGTGAGCTAAAAGATCGTCCAGAAGCATTTTATAAGGACTCTGAAGGGGAAGCTTAAGATTCTGGGCGTTGCTAAAATTAACATCGAACATAATAGGTTTAGAGCTCGAGCTTCTTCAGGGGGTTGATGCTAGGGAGAAAAGTGTATACAATTCAATTAGTATACTCTATTTGGCAATATTGCTATTAGCTGTAATAGCAGGAGCTTATCTCTTCTACATGATAGATGACCATTTGCTTTCAATTATTCTTGGAGGGATTGTCTTCTTATTCGTTTTCAGTGCAATTTTCAGAGTACTTCTAATTACAAACAGAGATAGCATATTAGATACGTACACAAGTACTAGTAAGTTAGTCAATCGATTGCCTACAATGAGTGGTTTATTAAGGCTTGTAATTGCCTGCATATTTTCACTAGTCTTGGCATTCCCTGTAGCTTCAGCAGCTAATCACAAAATGGTAATGCGTATTTCAAATGAGAAGACTACGGAGATTAAAGGTACTATGAATGGCCAAGTTGAGTTGCTTTCCATGGCATCGTTAAAAGAAGATCTTGCTCACACACATTTCCCATTGACAGTATTTGAAGAGTTAATCTCCACTAGAAAAGTAATTCCTTGGCTGATTCTTGTTCTCGGTATTGTTTTGACTCAACAATTCATGCTTAACCGAGCCAGACGAGGCAAATCCTTTTTGTATCAATCGTTAGCCAAGGAAATGTACGTTGATATAGTTTCCAGTGATTATCGCGAGACTATTGAGTATGGCTTTGCATTAGCTCAACAAAAATTCAATGCAGAATTAAGTAAGGAAAGGGCAGACCTAGATAGAGATGATATGTATCCTCCTTTTAAAGTGATTCCGACTACTCTGGAACAAGATTACCTCGACTATGACAAGAATGAGGAAACCATTAAGAAGGCTCTTGGATTATGATAAAGAAGTATACATACTATCGAGGAACATTCAATTCACAATTCTCATTTCCTGAAGAGATAAAACCAAATACTTCTTACAGTAAAGGTAGTAAAGGGAAGTTTTTTGGACTATTGTTTGAAGAGAAGAAAGAGCTCGTTAATGCAGTTCCTATTTCAAAGGAGGAATATGAAAACGCAATATTTTGCAGTAAAGATGCGCAAACATGCGAATGTGCAATTCATAATAAAGGTGAATCATTTCCATTTAAACAGTCAAAGCAAATCAACATAGAACTAGATTCTAATCGAAATGAAGCTCCAATAAGAGTGGATATCGATGAATTTATTCTAGTCTTTAACAGAGATGCATCGAACCTACGAACGAACAGTGGAGATTTCCTTAGTTCCAAAGAACGAAGGGGAAAATTATCGGCCGAAGGGTTCATTCGGGTGTATGAATTGATCCCAGAAAACCCTGAGGAAAAGAAGGAAATCATTAAGGAAAAACTTAAACCAAAAAGACCAAAAGCTACAATTGACATTGGTGAGAAAGGCGGTTGTTTTAAGAACAAATCTGGAACGGGTCTAGTAGGAGGGATAAAGAATGGATTGTTTGGAAACTCAGCCACTGGATCTTCTGGATGTTTCGGGAGTAACGGGCAGGCTTTTGGTGTACCTAATTCAGGTATGTATGGAAACAGGGGCGGCTGTTTTGGAGGTCCTAGCGGCGGTTTAGGTAACGGAGGAGGCTGTTTTGGTGGCCAAAGTGGCGGCTGTTTTTCATTGGGCTGGTTATGGCAGTTATTAAAGTGGTTAATGTTCCTTGGTTTGCTTTTGTATTTATTGAGCATGTTGCGCACTTGCGATATGACCCCTCAAGAACGAGTTGTTTATGTTCATGATACCATTCAAACGGTGAGAATCGATACCGTAAATGTCATAGAGGAGACGACTGTAACCTCAACAGACAAGATTTCGTTACCAAATGTTCAGTTTAAAACAGACAGTGATGAACTCATAGAAGGGTCAATGCCAGATATACAAGCATTAGCAGAATTTATGGTAAGAAATGATTCTGTTACCGCTACAATTGAAGGTCATACGGATGATGTTGGTGATGAGGTACATAATTTAGAGCTATCTAAGGCACGGGCAGAAGCAGTTAAAAAAGAGCTTGTTGCAATGGGGGTAGATGAATCTAGGATTTCTACTGTAGGCTATGGTGAGGAACGTCCGAAATCAGGGACAAAGGCTAACCCAGATACGTCAGAAGAAGGAAGGTTATTGAACAGACGGGTAGAGGTTAAACTCACAAATATGGGAAGAACAACAACCACGGAGACGTCTGAAACGACTGAATCGAATCGATAATGGCTTTACATCATTACATAGCAAAATTTAGAGGACTAGCTTCGAAAGAGGAGCGCAAGAACTCTTCAAGAGGTTCGTTAAAGTTTTTAACCCCAAAATGGAATGAAATTGTCCTGTATGATATCGAAAAAGTAAAGTTACGAGACTTTGATGAGGAACGCGCAGGAATCTTTTTTACGCCCATTGAAGGAGTTAAAAAGCGTCACAAGCCCACCATTGTCATTCAAAGTGGACCAGATACTAGAATTGAATCCAAACAGC
>Ga0255772_10001670_pt1 | contig 22049 bp, 11 predicted proteins | sample 071ome_34_FD_179970 | JGI IMG/M metagenome (GOLD analysis project Ga0255772, IMG submission 179970) | Coastal salt marsh microbial communities from the Groves Creek Marsh, Skidaway Island, Georgia - 071411BT metaG (version 2) | ecosystem: Environmental > Aquatic > Marine > Intertidal zone >...
TATGAATACTATTTCAATTCCGATTACACACAAGAAACTGGCACCGTATCTAGAGTAAAGGCAACCGTTTCGGTTTCTACCGCACATGGAATGTTAAGTGGAGATTTAATTAATCTTACAGTCAATCCAAATCTTTCTGTAGGAATTGCTTCCACTTCGGTTAAAGTTATCAGAGATTTATATACCTCTAAGATTCTTATTAATCAAATTGGATTTAATTCTGCTGGAGTGAATACAACTACAAATACTATTACTATTCCTAACCACAATTTATCTACTGGTGATAAAGTTAATTATTCGGCAGATGTAGTATCTTCTGGTCTTTCTACTGGTGATTTTTATGTTTATAAGGTGAATGATAATAATATAAAACTTTGTGAAACTTATATTGATTCTACAAACAACCCACCACTGGTGGTAAGTATTGGTGGAACAGGCGGATCTGATCAAAAATTATCATCAGTAAATCCAAAAATCAATTCTTTTAGAAATAATAACTTAGTATTTGATTTATCAGATTCTTCCTTATCAGGATATGATTTTAATATTTACTATGATAAAGAATTTAAATCAAAATTTGTATCAACCGCTTCTACTTCTGGTTTTAATATTTCTAGAATTGGAACAGACTTAATTATAAATTATGACTCTAATATCCCAGAGAAATTGTACTATGCTATAGAAAAATCTGGTGTTTTAATTCAACCAGATAAAGATGTAAAAAAATATTCCGAAATAAGTTTTGTAAAAAGTTACTATAATGGAAATTACAATATAATAGGGGTTGGGACAACTACTTTTGAATTAATTTTAGATACAAATCCAGAAAAATCTTCATATCTACAATCTGAGTGTGATATATTAGAATATACCACAAATTCTCCAACATCTACTGGATCAATTGACGACTTAAAAATTATTTCAAGTGGAAGTGGATATAAAAAATTGCCAGAATTTAATTCTATAACATCTTCTTCTGGAGAAAATGGTAAAATTTTACCAAAATCTAACAAAATAGGAAATATTAAAGAAGTAAAAATTATAAATCAAGAATTTGAATATCCATTTGATACTACTTTACAACCAAATGTTTTAATACCATCACAAATTTCCATCAAAGATTTCAACACCATAGATGAAATTATAGTTTCTAATGGTGGAGGAGAATTTCTTTCCGCACCAAATGTTGTAATTGTAAGTAATGATACAAGAAAGAAAATTGATTCTGGATTTTTACAATCAAAAATTACCGGAAGTTCTATACAATCAATTGAAATTGTATCAGAACCACAGGGACTTCCAGATAATTCTGTAGAAATATTTACTACCAATAACAGTAATGGCATTACTATTCAAAGAATGCAATCTTCTAATAGTGGAATATTTACTTGTGAAATAACAAAACCATCATTCGGTTTACCAAACCTATTTGATCCAGGTGATGAAGTTTTTATTGAAGGAATTCAAAAATATAGTTCTGATGGACTAGGATTTAATTCTGAAGATTTTGGATACAAATTCTTGACAGTAGACAATTATATAGTAAGTTCTCCATATGATCTGGTAGTATTTGATGTATCTGACATAACAACTAACACTGGAACAGCAAAAACTATTCAGGATGGTTCTGGTATTATTGTAAACAAAAATAATTATCCAGAATTTGAAATTTCATTGAAGAGGACAAAATTCTTAATTGGAGAATCTTTAATTTTAGGTGATAATGAATTAGATCTCATTGTTACTAATACTGAGGGTGAGTATTTAACAATTGATGGATCATATGATCTTTCTGCAGGACAAACTATTATTGGTAAAAATAGTGGAGTAATAGCAACTGTAGATTCTGTCTCAAAATATTCTGGCAAATATAGTGTGAAGTATTCATCAGATTATAATTTAGGATGGTCCAATGAAATTGGTAAGTTAGATTCCGATACTCAAGTCACACCAAATAATGATTATTATCAAAATTTATCATATTCGGTAAAGAGTAGTAAAGAATACTCTACATTAGAGTCTCCAGTTTTTAGCATCCTTCATACAAGTGGAATGAAGAATTTTGCAGATACAAAAATTGATAAAACTTCTAATGTTGGATTCTCTTCTGGTTTAGATGAAAGTATATACTTAAATAAATTTGAAGATTCTTATAGAGTTGATGCCATTTATAATTTTGATTTAACATCAGACTATGAAGTAGTTAATGGAACATCAAAATATTTGAAATTAAAAAATATAAAAACTACAGATTACACAGAATATAGAAATTCTGAAGTTTTAAGCATAGATGATATTAGTAATTTGTTCTCTTATTATGAGGATGAACCTAGCGAATTTTTAAATATTCTAAAATTAGACAATGGAAATTCTTATAATAACTATTTGATTAAAATTACTAATTCAAATAACACTGAAATTCAATTTACTGAACTAATAACTTTAAACACCGGAGATGATCAGTTTATTATACAAAAAGCAAATATTCAAAATAATACCACCTCTTATGGTGAATTTGAACTGTTTGAAGATGAATTTGGTGATACCTACTTGAGATTCATACCAGTTGATGCTTATGACACTGACTATGACTTAAAATTAATTAAAAATTCGTACACATCATCTTTATCTGGAATAGGATCCACATCTATTGGATTTGTGGATTTGATTAGTTCCAACAAAGTTGTAGGACCAAATACATCATCTTCTATTGTAGAGTTAAATTCTAGCAATTTCGAATCTTTGTATGCAAATGTTCAAGTCATAGATAATGCTACCGATGAGATGAATTTTGTTGAGTTGTATGTTGTTGGAATTGGAACTAATACTTTTATATCCGAATATTACTCAGACTCTGACTTTACAAATTCCACATTTACATCAGACTCTATTGGATCATTTGAAGCAAATCTAAATGGTGGAACATTATCCTTAAATTATGATAATGTAACATCAAATACAAATACAGTAAGAGCAAAGATAGTTGGATTTGGAACAACTTCTTTGGGTGAATCTGAATATAGATTTAAAACTAATAGACAAACAGACGGTTCTGAAAGAACTGTGGTTTATCAATCAAATTATGTCACTGGAATAGGTGCAACAACTGTAGTATCTCTCAATAAAAACTTCTATAATGCAGTTAAATCTATTGTTGAAGTAAGTATAGGTTCTACTAAAGCTGTCCATCAAGTAATGATGGTTCAAGATGGCACCAATGTTTATGTTCATCAATCTCCTTTACTTTCTGTAAGTGGTATTAATACTTTCGATACTGCCCTTGGAATAGGAACATTTGGAGGAAATAATAGTGGATCAACTCTAGATTTAACATTTACACCAGAAGCAGAATATTCTTCATATAATTTAGAAATTTCAGCATTTAGTCAATATTTCTATACAGATTATGATATAATCAACACCCCAAAAATATTAGAGTATGGTAGTATTGAAGAGGAAATGCAGATTAAATTCTTCAATTCTATTAATGGAGATAGAATTAATAGAACTAACTTTAGTTTGACTAGTGATGGATTCCCAATTTTTGTTAGAATTTTTGATCCACAAGATACAAATGCTCTAATTTCAACAACTGGGGTCTTTAATATAAACAATCATTTCTTCAAAAATAATGAAGAATTAATTTATACACCAAAATCATCGGTTATCGGTCTTGCTACAACTGCAATGACTTATAACGATTCAACTAGTGGAGTTACTGATATACTTCCATCGACAGTATTTGCAATTGTAAATGATTATGATACTTTCCAAATATCAACAACTAGAGGTGGAACACCAGTAACATTTACAGATCTTGGTGGTGGAAACATTCACCAGTTTGAGATGTTTAATAAAGTTAATAAGACAATTGTAACAATCGACGAATTAATTCAACATCCACTAATTTACAGTGGAGAATCACGCACTTTATCTGGAACAATTGGTACTGAAACAACCTTATTTGAACTTAATAGTATATCCCGTGTAAATCCATCAGATATATTAAAAATTGAGGATGAATATGTAAGGGTTGATAATGTTGGATTGGGAACTACGAGTGTTGGACCAATAACAAACAATGGAACATTTAATCTTGTTCTTGTCGAAAGAGGATTTGTAGGAACTTCTTCCACTAGTCATTCAGCATCTACAACGGTAGACATTTATCGTGGCGCATATAATATTGTAGGAAATGAAATACATTTTGCAGAACCTCCAAGAGGGAATCCGCAAATTGATAGAACTAGTTCCAATTTAAATTTTGATACCTCAACTTTTGCTGGAAGGGTATTTTTAAGATCAGATTATACTACCAATAAAATATATGATGATATATCAAACCAGTTCAATGGAATTGGAAGAACATTCACTCTACAAGTTGGTGGAGCAAATACATCTGGAATTGGAACAATTGGCGGAAATGGTATAATTTTAATAAATGGAATATTCCAACAACCATCAACAGAAAATAATATCAATGGAAACTTTAATATTTTAGAAACAAAATCTCCTGCTCCAGGAATATCCAGTGTTGTATTTTCTGGAGTAACAAAACCAAACAGTGATCCAATAGAATTCTATACGTCAGAGTATGATATTAATGTAAATGAAACTCCAAGAGGTGGAATAATTATTTCTTATGGATCTACTACAGGACTTGGTTTTGCACCCCTTGTAGGAGCTTCTGTAACTGCCATAATCGGTGCCGGAGGAACTATCGCAGGTGTGACAACATCACCTGTTCTGGGATCATATGGATCTGGATATTATGGACCAGTGAGTGTTGCTGTTACTGAAACAGGTCATACTGGGTCACCAGCAACAATTACAGCAGTTGTTGGTGCTGGTGGAACGTTATCATTTAACATAGATGCTCCAGGTTCTGGGTATAATAGTCCATCAATATTTGTTTCACCACCTTCTTATGAAAATCTTTCTGTAATAGGTGTTTCTAGACTTGGTATTGGTACAACAACAACCACAGGTATTGGACTTTCTATGAGTCTTAAAGTAGGACCTGTGGGACAAACTGGAGCAGGTGCAACATACTTTGGTGTAACAGATTTTGAATTTACTAAGATTGGATATTCATTCCAAAGAGGTGATGTATTTAAACCAGTAGGATTAGTCACAGATGGAAGATTAGCATCTCCCATAGAAGATTTTGAAATAACAGTCATTGAAACATATACCGATAAATTTGCCTCTTGGGAATTTGGTGAACTTGATATGATTGATAATATATCTCCTTATCAGGATGGTCAAAGAACTAGTTTCCCACTCTTTTATAATTCACAGTTGCGTAGTATTCAGGCACGAGAAGATAGTAGAGTAGACTTTTCAAGTTCTTTACTTATTTTTATTAATGGAATTATACAAGAACCAGGATTTTCTTATATATTTGGAGGAGGAACATCAGTAATATTTACAACTCCTCCGAAAAAAGATGATAATGTAACAATTTATTTTTATAAAGGTTTAGATTCTGATGTCGTATCTGATGATGTTGATGAAACACTCAAAGTGGGCGATGAGGTTCAACTTCTAAAAAATAATTACATTCAAAATTCTGTTGCCCAAGAAAAAAGAGTTATCACGGATTTAACTTATTCCGACAAATTTGAAACCAATCCATATATTGGACCTGGAATAGAATCTGACGAAAATAAAAATAAACCATTATTGTGGATAAAACAAAAATCAGATAAAATAATCGGTGGTGAAGTCATATCAAAAGCAAGAGATTCGCTTAAAGCTTTAATATACCCAACGGCAAATATTATCGGTGATATTTCTGTTTCTGATGATTTTATATTTGTTGATGATGTTACATTATTCAGATATGAAAATGATGGCGGTAGTTATGCTGTACCGTTTAACGGATTAGTTGTAGATAATGTAACGGTTGGTGTTGGATCTACTGCCTCGGTTGATTATGTTGAATTTATATCAGACTTTAATATTATTCAGGGAATAACGGGAGATGTTACTGGAATCACATCAATAACATCTCCACAATTAGGGATAGAATTTGCAATTAATGACATGACAAATCTTCAAGTTGGATATCCAATTTATATAACAAACACTAATGTTGGAAGTGGGGTTACTTCAATTAATCTTACTAATACTGAAATAATAGCAATAGGAACAACATACTTAGATAATATTTACAGAATTCAAGCAATTTCTAATACTGGAGGAAGTACTGGTATTATTACATGCTATGTGGATTCTAATTCAAATCTAAGTGGAATTGATACAACAGGAAGTGTAAACTATCCTGTAGGAAGATTCTCTTGGGGAAGAATATCAAATCCCACTGGTTTAGAAAGATTGAATCCGATTGGAATAGGTGTAACAGGGAGAGTTGTTTCTGGACTTTCTACATATCCAATAATTATGAGAAGAGGTGGAGATGTGACTTTGAGAGGTAAAGGATCAATTTACAATATATAACCCTACAAAATCTTTATAAATATCTAAAAAACTATTAATATGTCTGCTTTAGTAACAGATAAATTTAGAATTTTTAATGCAGGTAATTTTGTAGATTCTGTTTTAGATTCGAATAATTCTTATTATGTATTTTTGGGTTTATCAAACCCAGAAACTCCCAATTCTGGATTTGGTAGGACTACATCTTGGAGTGATGAAGGTGAAACCCCGCCAAATCCAACAGACAACCTTCAGTATATGTCTCATTATAGAGACACATCACTTTTTGGAAAAAGAGTTACATCTGAGAATATCAGAAGAGTTGTGAGAAAAGTAGAATGGACTTCTAATACTCGCTATGAAATGTATAGGCATGATTACAGTGCCAACAATAGAACTCCAAACTCAGAATCTCTAAGACTTTACGATTCTAATTATTACGTAGTCAATAAAGATTTTAGAGTTTATATTTGTATTGATAATGGGTCTTCTGGCGAGAATTTGAGAGGAGAAAATTCTAAATTTGAACCAACATCTACAGATTTAGCACCATTTTCTGCAGGAAGTGACGGATACCTTTGGAAATACTTATTCACAATTTCTCCAAATGATATTATTAAATTTGATTCCTCAGAATATATTATTCTTCCAAATAATTGGAGTTCTTCGGAAGATGCTGAAATATCGAGAGTAAGAGATGGTGGAGATTCTGATGTAAATGAAAACCAGATTAAAAAAGTTTATATAGAATCTGGAGGAACAAGCGGATATAGTGATGGAGTTTATAATATTTTAGGCGATGGTGAAGGAGGACAGGTAGAAATAATAACGACAAATGGTGTAATTACCGATACAAATGTAGTTGCTGGAGGGAAAGGATATACTTGGGGTGTTGTAGATTTGCAAAGAAGTGGAACTATTGCTTCTCCTCCAGCAAAACTTATCCCCATTATTCCACCATCTAAAGGTCATGGATATGATATTTACGAAGAGTTGGGTGCTGATAGAGTTTTAGTTTATGCCAGATTTGATGATTCTACTAGAGACTTTCCCACCAATACCCAATTTGCTCAAGTAGGAATAATTAAAAATCCAAAAGAGTATTCTTCTGGAATTACAACATATACTGCATCCACATATTCTTCTCTTTATTCTCTAAAACTGGATGATTCATATACAGGAAAACCAACTATAGGGACTAAAATAACACAATCTCAATCAGATACAGACATTGCGAAAGGTTATATTGCTTCTTATGATAGTGATACAAAAGTATTAAAATACTATCAAGATAGATCTTTGTATTTTAGCAATACTGTAGACCAAACTGATAGAAATGATATAAGTGTTGCATCAAAGATTGTCAATTTTAATAATACTAACAGTATAACTTTTCAAGATACTTCATCTACCAGTGTTTCTTCAGGTTTTACTGGTTCTGTTTCTAATGGTGTTAATTTGGGAGTTAATTTTACTGGAGGTCTTGCAAATCCAGAGATAAATAAAAAGACAGGGGATATTATTTACATTGATAATAGACCAACTGTCGAAAGAAATATAAGACAAAAAGAAGACATTAAAATCATTCTGGAATTCTAAAAAAGATGGCACAAAAAACAGACTTAAACGTTAATCCATATTTTGATGACTTTGATGCAGATAAAAATTTTCATAAGGTCTTATTTAAGCCAGGATTTCCAGTTCAAGCTAGAGAACTAACCACTCTTCAATCCATTTTACAAAATCAAGTTGAAAGTTTTGGAAGTCAAATTTTTAAAGATGGATCGATAGTATCTCCCGGAAATATATCATATGATAGTCAGTTTTATGCCGTAAAGATAAATTCCAGCAATTTTGGAGTTGATGTTTCTTCTTATATTAACAATTTTATAGGAAAAACAGTAACAGGTCAGGTATCGGGAACCAATGCAAAAATTCAACTGGTTGCTCCTATTGGGGGGAATGTAGAGGATTTAACAATTTATGTAAAATATTCAAACTCCAACAATAGTTTAAGTTTTTCACAATTTCAAGACGGCGAAGCATTAATTGCGAGTGAAAATGTTACTTATGGTAACACTACAATTAATGCAGGAACACCATTCGCAACATTAATTGGTTTAAATGCAACTTCGATTGGATCTGCGGTATCAATAGGAGAAGGAATTTATTATATTAGAGGAAATTTTGTAAATGTTTCAAAGCAAACTTTAGTATTAGATTATTATACAAATACGCCTTCATATAGAGTTGGTTTAAAGATTGAAGAAACGATAGTCAATGCAAAAGATGACTCTTCACTCTATGATAACGCAAAGGGATTTTCAAATTTTGCAGCTCCTGGAGCAGATAGATTTAAAATCAATCTTACATTAACCAAAAAAACATTAAGTGATCTAAATGATACTGATTTTATAGAATTACTTAGATTAGAAAATGGTAAGATTAAAAAAATTAATACAAAAACAGAATTCAACAAAATTCAAGATTTTCTTGCAGAAAGAACATATGAGGAGTCTGGACATTATTCAATAGAAGATTTTGATATTTCTGTTCACAATTCATTAAATGATAAATTAGGAAATGATGGTCTTTTCTTAAGCACACAGTCAACTGATCAGAATAATACCCCATCAGATGATTTAATGTGTGTAAAGTTTTCTCCGGGAGAAGCTTATGTTGGTGGATATAATGTAGAAAAAGTATCTAATACTATTGTCGATGTTGAAAAACCAAGAGATACTCAAACTATTACTCTAGAAAACATTCCATTTGAGATGGGTAATGTTTTAAGAGTTAATAATGTATCTGGAGCACCTCAACAAAAGGGAGCGGTAGAACTCTATAACCAATTTGCTGGTGCTGGAACAAAAATTGGAGATGCTAGAGTATATACATTCAATCTAACTGACACCGTATATGAAGATGATTCAACAAATTGGGACTTATACTTATATGACATTCAAACATATACGTCACTTACGTTAAATACTCCTGTAGGTCCATTAGGATTTACGACTTCAACTTATATTAAAGGAAAGAGTAGTGGTGCTAGTGGATATGCTGTCGATTCTGGCACTGGTAGCACTATTTCCCTGAGACAAACATCAGGAACATTCTCTTCTGGGGAACAGTTGATTATCAATGGTATTGATGCTTCTGCAACCGTCAGTGCTTCAATCGTTTTTGGAACTAGAGATATTAAATCAGTTTCTCAAACTGGTGTAGCAGGATTTCCAGCATTTACCGCAGATTCTTTACTTGATACTTTTGATTTACCAAATGGAATTACTGGGGGAACCATCAGTGGTGGTAATACTTTAGTAAGTCCAGGAAAAGTATTTACTGGAGTTAAAGTAGGCGACATTATTCGCTATCAAACAACAACTGGGGATGAAACTTTCAATAGAGTAACCGCAAACAACACCACATCATTAACAATAGCATCTTTAACTGGTGTTTCTGGCGTATTTAATGGAGCAGTAACTAATGGAACTTATTCTTCCATTAAACTTGGAGTTCCTGTCATAAAGAACGAGGATGCTGGTTATCTTTATACAGAACTCCCTGAGAAAAATATTCAATCAGTAGTTCTTACAAATTCAACCTTAGAAATTTCTGAACAAATTACAGGAGAAACCACAGATTCTGGTGGTGTATTAGAATTTGACGGAACAAATCTCCAAGGTTCGTTAAAAGCATTTAACAATCAAAGATATTCTGTTCACTACACTGGTGGCGGCATTGGAACAGTAACCTCAGATGCTTTTGATTTGACTAATGATCAAGTTACAATAACAGGTCTTGAAGGAAGTGAGACAAGTGTTGTAGTTAACGTTACAACTGTTAAAAATAAAATACAAAGTAAAATTAAAAATTATACCAGAAACACAGTTCTTGATGTAATTTATTCCAAAAATAAAGAATCTGGTGTAGGTGTCAATACCTCAATTAATGATGGACTTACTTATAATACAAATTATGGTCTGAGAGTTCAAGACGAAGAAATCTCTCTCAACTATCCAGATGTAGTAAAAGTATTGGCAGTTTATGAATCCCTTGGAACTTCTGATGCCACATTAACTAGATTGCAATTTGCAGACACTTCAATTGTAACAAATGCAGTTATTGGTGAAAATATTTCAAGTTCTACAAATAACACCATCGCCAGAGTTGTTTCAAAACCAACAGCAACTCAAATTGAAATTGTCTATTTGAATCAAGGCAAATTTATTTCCGGACAATCGGTAACTTTTGAAGAAAGTAATGTTACGACCAGTATTCAATCAGTAATTTTAGGTTCATATAAGGACGTAACCTCGACATTTGATTTAGATAAGGGTCAGAAAGAGCAATATTACGATTATTCGAAACTTAAAAGAAAGTTAGGATCTTCTATTCCTTCAAGAAGGTTGAAGGTTATATTTGACCATTATACGGTTAATAGTGGTGATAATGGTGATGTGTATACTATTCTTAGTTATGACAATGATAGATTTTTAGAAGATATTCCCGAAATTGGTCTTAATAAAGTAAGAGCAACAGATACTTTAGATTTCAGACCAAGAGTATCGCAGTTTACTGATATTGACAAATCACCATTTGACTTTGATTCTAGAAGTTTTGGAACTTTGCCAAAGTTGGTCCTAAAACCAAAAGAGCAGTCATCTATAGGTTATTCTTATTACTTACCTAGAATTGATAAAGTTTTATTAGATATCTTTGGTAATTTTATCGTTCAAAAAGGAATTTCTGGTAAAAATCCTAAGGTTCCTGTAAATTCAAATCCAGATAAATTCATGGATTTGGGAACAATTAAACTTCCAGCATATCTTTATAATCCAGATGATGCTTCTATTTCTTTGGTAGATAATAGAAGATATACAATGAGAGATATTGGAAGTCTTGAAGATAGAATTGAAAATCTTGAAAAAGTTACTTCTCTATCTTTATTAGAATTGAGTGCTCAGGCAACTCAAGTACAAGATGCTAATGGCATTTCGAAATTTAAGACAGGATTTTTTGTTGATGATTTCAGGGGGAATTCATTAATTAATTTGGACGTATCTTCTATACAAGTAGATCCAAATGAGCAGGAGTTGATACCAATAATCAGTAGAAACACATTAAAGAGTCAAATTGCGCCTAAAACAGATGTTTCTAGTGAAACATTAGATTTTTCTCAAAACTTTAATCTTTTAGATTCTAATGTTAAAAAAACAGGTGACACAATTACTCTGGCATATGATGATGTTACTTGGATTCAACAATCTTTAGCAACAGAGTCTGAAAATGTAAATCCATTTAATATTGTTTCTTATAAAGGTTTCATAAAACTATCTCCATCAAACGATAGTTGGACGAAAACTGTTAAATTACCTAAAGGAGTAGTCACTTTCTCTGGAAGCACCAAATACATGCGTTCCAGAAACACACAGTTCTTCGCAACTAACTTACTTCAGTCAACACAATTCTATCAATTCCTTGATGGTGAGTCTGGAGTTGATTTTATACCTAAACTGTTAGAAATCGCAGCAGATGGTACTTTAACAACTTATGGTTCTTCTGGTGTATTTGAAGTTGGAGAGACTGTAATTGGATATGATGATAATGAATCTATTATTAGTTTTAGAGTTTGTAACTCAAATCATAAGACTGGTTTCTACAATTCACCTTCAACAACTTTTAGCGCAAATCCATATGATAAAAATGAATCATTATCAACTGGATATAGCCAATCATCAAAAATATTAAACGTTGATACACTCGCATTATCAGAAGAAGCACAGGGTAGGTATTTTGGTTATGTAACCAAAGGCACTAAGTTAGTTGGTCAAACTAGTGGTGCAATAGCATATGTAAAAGATCTTCGTCTTGTTAGTGATCAATTTGGTGATTTGATAGGATCATTCTTCTTGAGAGATCCAAATACAACTCCACCACCAATAGTAAGAATTACTACCGGAACCAAAACTTATAAGTTAACAAGCAGTTCAACTAATGCATCTCCACAATCTGGAAGCAATTCAATATCTACTGCTGAAATAGAATACACTTCTAAGTTGAGAAAAACATTAAATCAAAAGAATAAATTAACTAAAACAACAGATAATTATTACAATCCATTAGCACAAACTTTTAGTGTTGGTGGAAATATTGAAGCACCAGATGTCAATGGTCAAAATGATGATGCTAATGGAGCATTTTTGACCAAATTAGATTTATTCTTCTCTTCAAAACCAACGACAGGAAATGATCCGATACGGGTAGAGATCAGAACAGTTAAACTTGGAACTCCAACTAAAAAAATTGTTGGAAATTCGGTTACTTTAAGACCATCAGATGTTAGTACTTCTACAGATGGATCTACCGCAACTACTGTTACTTTTGATCAACCAATTTATTTGGCTCCAGGAAAAGAATATGCTATCGTTTTAATTTCTGAAACAACAGATGGTTATGAAGTCTGGACAGCAAAGATGGGCGAAAAAACTATTAATACCCAAACTTTACCAGATTCTGAGGCAGTCGTCTATTCTCAACAATTTGCATTAGGAAGTTTGTTTAAGTCTCAAAACGGGACTATTTGGACACCAAATCAAGATCAAGACCTAAAATTTAAACTCTACAAAGCTAAATTTACTTCTGATGTTGGTACAGCATTTTTCTATAATCCACCACTTGATGAAAGTAACGGGTATGTTGAAAAATTGGAAAATAATGCGATAACTATTCTTCCAAAAACACTCATTCTTGGAATTACAACTATTGCTGATAGTGATGGTAATATTGGAATTCTGACAGTTGGAAGAAAAATTGCTGGATCTAATGGATTTGGTTATGGGTATGTTGTTGGACAAGGAAGTTCTGTAGGTCAGGTAACTATCACTAATGCTGGGTCAAATTATCCAACAGGAACGATTGTCGATTTACCAACAACAAATATTGTTGGTAGTGGTTCTGGACTTAGATTGAGTTTAACTGCCGATGCTGCAGGAGAAATCACTGGCATTGCAGCAACAACAGCATTTGGTAATGGATATAAAGTTGGTGATGTTGTTGGAGTAACTACCAATTTGGGTTCAGGTGCTCAGTTTACTATCTCTGATATAACTGGTCTTGATACTTTATACTTATCCAATGTTCAAGGAACAGTTGGTGCTGGAAATGCTTTTGAGGTTGGTGCGGGTGTTAGTTACTACAATGATTCTGGAACTATTGTATCTTTAGGATCTACAGATATAACCAGTGTTAGTGGTGGAACCGATTTAAATAGTGGAAAATATCTTAATGTTAAACACTTTGACCATGGAATGTATTCGAATACAAATTCAGTAATTCTTACTGATATTGAACCAGATACTACTCCAACTACTTTAAGTGCTTCTTTAAGTAAGGATGAGACTGGAACGGTAAGTGTTGCAAGCACAGCAGGATTTGATACATTTGAAGGTCAAACTGTTGGTGCTGGATATACTGGTTATGTTCTAATAGGTGATGAAATTGTTGCATATACTTCGGTTGGATCTGGATCTCTTACCATTGCTGGTTCTGGTAGAGGAGTAGATAATACCATAGCACAACCACATTCCTCTAAAGATGTGGTTTATAAGTATGAATTGGGTGGAGTATCTCTCAGAAGAATTAATGGCGTTGAAAATTCTGTAAGTAATTTAGAAAATAAAATTGATAGTTATAATATTCAGATTGACATGTCATCTAATGGCAACGACAGATCTGGAGATGGCACAACATCTGATTTACCAGAATTATCATTCAACTATAAATCTTCTGTTGGAGGTTCCAGATTAAAAGCAACAGAAAACTTACAATTTAATGAAGTAGTTCCAAGGTACGATATTTTGATCCCAAGTTCTTCCACTAATGTTTCAGCATCTATTAGAACTATTAGTGGTAGAAGTGTTGACGGTTCCGAAACTCCCTTCTTAGATAATGGATTCGAAAATGTTGAATTAAATGAGGTTAATAAACTTAACTCCGTGAGAATGGTAGCATCGGAAATTAATGAATCTAATAAGTTAACCACATTACCAAGCAACAAGTCATTTACTACAAGAATTGTTTTGAGCACAGATGATGAAAATCTCTCACCAATAATATACACCAACAATTCATTGACAGAGTTTAGATTAAATAGACTTAACTCTCCAGTTAGTGATTATTCTGCCGATGGAAGTGTAAATTCTTTACTCTTTGACCCACATGCATCGGTATATGTTTCAAATACAGTAAAACTTACCCAACCATCCACATCTCTTAAAGTTATTTTGGATGCATATAGACATGAATCTGCAGATTTTAGAGTTCTTTATAGTCTAATTAAAGCAGATTCTAGTGAAGTTACACAAGAATTTGAATTATTCCCAGGATACGACAATCTAAAACTAACGGCAAGTGGTTTGAGTGTTATTAATTCTGCGAATAATAGTGGAAGACCTGACGTTATTGTTCCTGCAAGTTTGGAAGGTCAGTACCGTGAATATGAATTTACTGCCGATAATTTGGAATTGTTCACGGGATATACAATCAAAATTGTAATGTCCGGAACAAATCAAGCATATGCTCCAAGAATTAAAAATCTTAGAACAATCGCTCTGATATGATAAGAGTAGAGGGGCATAAAAATCTTTATAGAGATGAAAAAAGTGGTGCCATAATTAATTGTGACACCACTGCTTACAATAATCATATTAATATGCTACAACAAAAAGAGTTACAGAAGTCTGAAATTGATAGGATGAAAAGTGATATTGAGGAGATAAAATCTTTACTGAAAGAATTGGTAAAAGAAAAACATAGTTGAGGACTAATATAAATAGCTATACATGTACTGTAACTTTAAATAATGTCCGTTTATGTCTCAAATATTGTAATTGAGCAGGGATATGATTTTATAACTTATTTTCAACTTGAGGATCCCAGAACTAATACAGCTTTACCATTATCTAGTGCTACACCAGAAGCACAGATAAGAAAGCATTATGGATCTAGCACATCTGTATCTTTTGCTTCATCAATATATGATGCTGATGCGGGTGTTGTTTCAATTGCTTTAACTTCTGGTCAAAGTGCTGATTTAAAACCAGGAAGATATGTTTATGATGTAAAACTGACATATTCTGATGGTGGTGAATACAAAGCTGTAGAAGGAGCAGCATTAGTAAGAGCAGGGGTAACAAGGTAATGCCTAGTATAAACGACAGAATTGGAACTAAAAATGTAATTCGTGTCTTATCCAATGCAGCAGCACCACCTTTAAAATTAAATGGTCTAACAGACATTAATAGTGACAATAAAGAAAATAAAGATGGCAATATTTTAGTCTGGGATACCGTTACTGAAAAATATTATCTATCAAATACCATAGACTCAACAACGTTTGTGTCTACTGGTCTTGTAACTTTTACAAATACACAACAATCAACATCATCATCAATTGGAGCATTTGTTGTTTATGGTGGCGCAGGAATTGGGAAAAATTTATATGTTGGCGAAAGTTTAAATGTAGGTGAAAATGTATTCGTAACAGGACTATCCACATTTTCTAATGATGTTCTTATTAATAATGAATTAAGTGTAACTGGATTAACCACAGTCACTAATGCAACTGATAATGTATTGGGGAATCCAGATACTGGTGCATTACAAGTTGATGGTGGTGTTGGAATTAATAAAAACTTAACCGTTGGTGGAAGTTTTTATGTTCAAGGAACATCAGAGTTTATTGGTAATGCTACCTTTAGAGGTGGGACGATTGGAATTGGAGATGCTGATACTGATGATATTAATGTTGCTGGCGAATTCATATCAAATTTAGTACCTAATGATAACGATACTTATGATTTAGGTATTGATGGAAAACGTTGGAGAACAGGTAGATTTTCTACACTTTTAGATACAAATAATTTATTAGTAACAGGCATCTCTACATTTTCATCTGGTTTAGATATCAATTCTTCTGTTGATATTAATAATAATTTATTAGTAACTGGTTTCTCAACCTTTACACAGTTGATAGATGCCAATGGAGGAATTGATGCTTCATCTGTTAAGGTTGAAGACCTTACAGATAATCGCGTTGTAATAGCAGGTACTGGTGGTGAATTAGAAGACGATGCTAACTTCACGTTTGATGGTTCTATACTCTCCGTTGGTGTTGCTTTAACAGTAACGGGAACTTCTACTTTTAATGGAGGTCTTTATTATACATCTGGAAATTTTGATGGTCCAAATGGAATCGCATATTTTGATAACACCGGAAAACTTATTGGAGCAGCAAGCACAGAACTTGGAATAAGTACCACTAATTATGTTTTAACAACAAATGCTAGTGGATTACCGGTATGGACAACCACCATTGATGGAGGAGAATACTGATGGCAAAACCCAGTAGTAGACAAGAACTTATTGATTATTGCTTGAGGAGACTTGGAGCACCAGTATTAGAAATTAATGTTGCTGATGATCAAATTGATGATTTAGTTGATGATACTATTCAATATTTCAACGAACGTCATTATGATGGTGTTGAAAAAATGTATCTCAAGTACAAGATAACAGATGATGATATTAGTAGAGGTAGAGCAAAAGGAACTGATGGAGTTGGAATCGTAACTACGACAGCAACTTCTACAGGAATTGCAGCAACTACATTCAATTTTTACGAAAACTCCAATTTTATACAAGTACCAGATTCTGTAATAGGAATTGAAAGAATATTCAAGTTTGATACTAGTTCAATATCTGGAGGGATGTTTAGTATTAAATATCAGTTGTTCTTAAATGATCTATATTATTTTAATTCTGTAGAACTTCTCCAATATGCGATGGTCAAATCTTATCTAGAAGATATTGATTTTCTTTTGACCACCGATAAGCAAATAAGATTTAATAAGAGGCAGGATAGATTATATTTGGATATAGATTGGGGATCGCAATCTGCTGGTGATTTTATGGTAATAGAGTGCTATAGAGCGTTAGACCCATCTTCATTCAGTCAAATTTACAATGACAGTTTTGTTAAAAAATACTTAACTGCTCAAATTAAAAGGCAGTGGGGTCAAAATTTAATTAAGTTTAATGGTGTAAAACTTCCTGGTGGAATTGAATTGAATGGAAGACAGTTATATGAAGATGCAGAAAGAGAATTGGATGATATTAAACAAAGGATGAGCACAGAATACGAATTACCACCTCTTGACTTTGTAGGTTAATAACCATGGCACTAAATCCTTTCTTTTTACAAGGATCATCTAATGAGCAATTTCTTGTTCAAGATCTAATTAATGAACAACTAAAAATTTACGGGATTGATATATATTATCTCCCAAGAAAAGTTTTGAGTGTAGATTCTATAATAAGAGATGTTGAGACATCAAAGTTTGATGATTCATTTCTCATAGAAGCATATCTGGATAATTATGAGGGATATGCGCCTGGTAGTGATATAATGACTAAATATGGATTGAGATTAAAAAATGAAATTAATCTTGTTATTTCAAAAGAAAGATTTGAGGAATTTATTTCTCCATTTTTAGTTGCCATAGAAGAAGGACTTAAAAAAGGAATTTTGGATGGAGAAAATAGTAATTATGATCTGAATACGGTTACTAGACCACTTGAAGGAGATTTAATTTACTTCCCATTGGGTGAGAGATTGTTTGAGATTAAAAGAGTTGAGTTTGAGAAACCATTTTATCAATTGGGAAGAAATTATGTCTACGAACTTCAGTGTGAACTTTATGAATATGAAAATGAAGAAATTAATACAAGTATTGATGAGGTAGATTCTACTGTAGAAGATGAGGGTTATATTACAACTTTAAGATTGATTAATTCTAGTGTTAGGACCGCAACAGCAGAAGCAACCATAACATCTGGTGCCGTAAATCAGGTATTCATTAATGATGATGGATCTGGATATACTGGAACACCAACTGTCACCATTTCTCCACCACAACTGGATCAATATGGAAATATTGTTGGAGAACAGGCAACTGCTGTAGCAATAACAACTTCAGTTGGTAATATTCAGTCAATTAAACGTATAGAAATAACTAATGGTGGTTCGGGATATACATCACCACCTACAATAACAATTACTGGAGGAAATGGTATAGGTGCTGCTGCAACATGTTCTATTGGCGGAACATTATTCAGTGTATCTAAATTGGAAATTACAGACCCCGGAAGTGGATACTCTGGTTTACCAACGGTAACTATAAGTGATCCTACAAGTGGAATTACAGCAACAGCAATCGCTAGAGTAAATTCAAGATTTGAAATAGAATCTTTAAGAATATTGAATGGTGGTTCTGGATACACATCAGTACCTACTGTTACTTTCCAATCTCTTGGAAGTGCTGGTATAGGAACATTTGTTTATAATGAGACAATCACGGGACAAACATCAGGAACTACTGCCAAGATAAAAGATTTTAGACCAGTTGAGGCGCAACAAAATGAGTTTAATCCACCATTAGACGCTCAAGTTTATCTAAATACTGGTACATTCTATCCTGGAGAAGTTGTAGTCGGATCAATATCTGGTGCCACATATACTGTTCAAAATTATGATAGGGACAGTTATGAAGATCCATATGACTCTAACGAAGAAATAGAATTGGAAGCAGATTCCATTTTGGACTTCACTGAAAGTAATCCCTTTGGAGAATATTAATGCTAGGAACTTATTTTTATCACGAGATAATACGAAAAACTATTGTTAGTTTTGGTACTCTCTTTAACAATATTTACATCAGACACGAAGATAAAAAAAATAATATAGTTGATGAAACTAAAGTCGGATTATCTTATGGTCCGATGCAAAAGTTTCTTGCAAAGATAGAGCAGCAGGCAGAATTGAATAAGGGTATTGCAATTACCCTACCTAGAATGTCTTTTGAGATGGTTTCTTTGCAATATGATCCAACAAGAAAAACAAGCGTAACACAAACTTTCAGATCTTGTGATGAATCTGGAAATGTAAAAAAGGTTTATATGCCCGTCCCTTACAATATTGGATTTGAACTTAGCATATATTCTAAATTGAGTGATGATGCTTTGCAGATTGTTGAACAAATACTTCCATTTTTTCAACCATCATTCAATTTAACTTTGGACCTAACAGACTCAATTGGTGATAAGAAAGATGTTCCAATAGTTCTTGATAGCATTGATATGCAGGACGACTATGAGGGCGACTTTACCGCAAGAAGAGCACTCATTTATACTTTAAGATTTACGGCAAAATCATACGTATACGGTCCTATCGCAGATTCTCCCGAAGGACTCATCCGTAAGGTTCAAGTTGATATGTATACAGATACTAACGTTCAAACTGCTAAGCGTGAAGTAAGGTATACGACAACACCAGATCCAATTAACGCAGAACCTGATGATGATTTTGGATTTAGTGAAGTTTGGGAAGATTTTTCAGACTCTAAAAACTATAGTCCAACTCAACAAACTGATATTTAAAAATTATGTCTGATAATTATGATTCTATCGATGAAGCTCTAAATGTTGAGAGTAATATCGTAAAGGCAGGAAAGGTTTCTTCTGAGATTCAAAGTATAAAACCAAAAGGTCCTGATATTGAGAAGGACTATGAATACACTCGTGCCAATCTGTATTCCTTGATTGAAAAGGGGCAAGAAGCAATCAATGGAATCATGGAACTTGCTGGTGAGGGTGGTAGTCCAAGAGCATATGAAGTTGCTGGCCAGTTAATCAAAAGTGTTGCCGATACGACAGATAAATTGATTGACTTGCAAAAGAAACTTAAAGATGTTGAGGATGAATCTGTAAAGACAACCAATAACGTCACCAACAATAATGCAGTCTTTGTTGGTTCTACAACAGATCTTCAAAAGATGCTGAAGCAGGGTTTCCTAAATAATAAAGAATAAAGTACCAATAGATAGATGTCCAAAGAATATTGCTATTCTAATTGGAGAGATGAATTCAACTCCACAGAATATGAATTTGTCGATCTTGTAAAACCAGATCCAATTAAAACATTGGATGAGGGTAAGAAAAAGGGTCTTTGGGCAAATATTCACGCCAAAAGAAAGCGTGGAGAAAAACCTGCTAAACCCGGTGAAAAAGGATATCCAGAAACTCTTGATATTGAAGAAGGTTTAAAGAAAGCACGTAAAAATGTTGGTGCAAGCAAGTGTTGGGATGGATATAAGGCAAAAGGCACCAAAATGAAGGATGGTAAGGAAGTTCCCAATTGTGTAAAAGAAGCAAAGCACACTCCAACCAAGTCTGATTTAGAAGCAAATATTGGTGGCGGAAATCTCAAAAAACTTGCCGCAAAAGCAGCAAAAAGAATTGACTATGATGTTGATGGTGATGTAGATCCACAAGATAAAGTTGAGAAGTCAAAAGGTGAATATGGTGAGGAACTTCCAACCCCATTCGGAAAATTTAGAACTGGTGGTTCCAAACCAGCAAAAGTAAAGAAAGAAGAGTTTTCTAATTGGAAACAAGATCTTGGTGAAGATTGGCAGAAGGTCAATAAGGGGGATAAGACCGATGGTATGAGTCAGAAAGCGGTTGATACTTATCGCCGTGAGAACCCAGGTTCAAAACTTAAAACTGCTGTAACTGGTGATCCAAAACCAGGCAGTAAGGATGCAAAGCGCAGAAAGTCCTTCTGCTCACGTTCTAAGGGGCAGCAAGATATGCATAATATTGATTGCTCAAAAGACCCTGATAAAGCAATCTGCAAAGCCCGTCGTCGTTGGAAGTGCTAATGAAAAACTTCAAAGAATTTCTCTCAGAAAGCATCACCATCAATGGTGATTTTAATGGAACTCTCAATGTGGGAGGTTCTCAACCAGAGCAGGCATCGGAGTCATTCTTTGCCGATGTCGTCTGGGAAGGTAAAATATATAGATTGGAAATAGAAGGTTCTATGCCTTCTAAGAATGAACTTGCAGAACAACTTCAGGGAGAATATCCTGGAGCAGTTGTTCATAACATTTATCCAGCAACATCAAGTTCTTTAAATATCAAAAGTTCGCAAAGGTATAGACCAGAAAGATTAAGTTGGAGTGATTAATGGCTCAGTGGAATAAAAATCAACAGGACTACCTGAACCAGGAGAGAACTCTTCATGAGGTATATCTTCAGGCAGATCAGTATGGAAATATTATTAATGAAGGTGCTTCATATAGATCTGCTTTTGGAGAACCTCTTGCCATACAAATTACTCCCGTCATTCAATTAGATGGTCTTTATGGTATAGACCCACTAGTATTTGAGACATATTCATTCTCAACGGGTATTGTAACTACCAGCACTTTGATGCAAGTGGAGAGTGGAACTGGAGCATATGGATATGGTGTTATTAGATCAAGAAGAACTGTAAGATATCGTCCTGGGCAAGGTGCCTTGGCAAGATTTACTGCAAAATTTGATGAAGGTAGAACTGGATATACACAAAGAGCTGGATTTTTTACACAAGAACAAGCAGTTCAGGTAGGTTTCCATACAACAGGACAGTTTGGAGTTCTTCGTGAAAATGGAGGAAAAGCACACGTCCATAAATTTACAGTTGGAACTCCTGCTGGTGGTGC
>Ga0255772_10001671_pt1 | contig 22047 bp, 19 predicted proteins | sample 071ome_34_FD_179970 | JGI IMG/M metagenome (GOLD analysis project Ga0255772, IMG submission 179970) | Coastal salt marsh microbial communities from the Groves Creek Marsh, Skidaway Island, Georgia - 071411BT metaG (version 2) | ecosystem: Environmental > Aquatic > Marine > Intertidal zone >...
TTCCTCAGCGCCGAGTCAAGTGCAGAGGGTGGGCGTTGGCGAACCCTTCCATATCAGAAAGGGATCATGGACGCGATCACCGACCCAAATGTTGAACAGGTCACGGTGATGAAATCAGCCAGGGTCGGATACTCCAAGATCCTGAACCACGTCATTGGGTATCACATCCACCAGGATCCAGCTCCGATCATGCTGGTCCAGCCGACGATTGAAGACGCGCAGGGCTACTCAAAAGAGGAAATTGCTCCAATGCTTCGAGACACACCTTGCCTTCGTGGCTTGGTGAGTGAGGCGAAGGCAAAAGACGGAGCGAACACGATTTTGCAGAAGCAGTTCCCTGGCGGAACGCTCAGCTTGGTCGGTGCCAACTCGCCTCGTGGCTTTCGTCGTGTCAGCAGACGGATCGTTTTGTTTGATGAGGTCGACGGTTACCCGATGTCGGCTGGCGCCGAGGGTGACCAGATCAAGCTGGGGATTCGACGGACTGAGTACTACTGGAACCGCAAGATCGTCTCGGGCTCTACGCCGACGGTCAAAGATTTCAGCCGCATTGAGCGGATGTACAACCAGTCGAACATGATGCGCTACTTCGTGCCATGTCCCGACTGCGGACACATGCAGTACTTGAAGTGGCCAAACATCAAGTGGCGCGACGATGATCCGTCGACGGCAGCTTATGGCTGTGAAAAGTGCGGGGTTTTGATTCCGCACTCAAAAAAGAGGTGGATGGTTGAGCGCGGGGAGTGGCGAGCTACTGCACCTGGCAACGGCAAGCATGTTGGCTTCCATATTTGGGCTGCATACAGCTATTCACCGAATGCCGCGTGGTCGAACTTGGTGGAGGAGTTCATCGATGCCAAGCACGACGCCGAGCAGCTGAAGACATGGGTAAACACGATTGCCGGCGAAGTCTGGGAAGACGAGTACGCCAGCAAGATGAGCGGGGAGTCCCTTCAGCAGCGAGCAGCAGAAGAGAAATACAAGCAGGCAGTGCCTCCGGCCGAGGTTTTACTTCTTACGGCTGGTTGTGACTGCCAAGACGACAGATTAAGCATGTCTGTTTGGGGCATTGCTAGGGACGAGGAGATGTACCTCGTCGATCGAATTGTCTTGCATGGCTCGCCTTCAAGAGCTGAGGTTTGGGCTCAGCTTGATGAGGTGCTTCAGAAGCCTTACGAAACAGAAGATGGCAGGCAATTAAGCATTGAGGTTTGCTGCATTGACTCTGGCGGACACCACACGCAGGAGGTTTACCAGTACGCGCGTGAGCGCGCATCTATGGGTGTGATCGCGATCAAGGGCATGGGCCAAAAGGGCAAGCCGCCTTTGAGTAAGCCAAGCAAGGTTGATGTCAACAGCAAAGGTCGTGCGATCAAGAATGGGACTCAGCTATTTGGGGTTGGCGTTGACACAATCAAATCTTTGCTTTTTGGGCGCCTAAAGCACAACGATCCTGGCCCTGGATACCTGCATTTTTATCCAACTGTTGGGGCAACATATTTTCAGGAGCTCACAGCCGAAAGGCAGATCCTTCGTTATAAAAATGGCTACCCACAGAGGGTCTGGGTCAAGAAAAGCGGCAGCGCCAATGAGGCGCTAGACGAAATGGTTTACGCCTATGCCGCTTTGCACCGTTTGTACCAGAAATATGACCGCAGAAGTATCTGGGATCAGTTTGAGCGTCGTAATGAGCCTAAACAAGCGCCTCAGCTAGGATCAAAGCAGCAAAAACGGCCTAAACGCCGTAATTTCGTCCAAAGCTGGTAGTTCCGTGAACATTCCAAGCGAGATTCGGGCCGGAAGCACAATCAAGTGGCGAGATGATCCCGCCACTGATGTTTTCGGCAATGAGGTCACCAGCAGTGACTGGACGCTCAAGTACTACCTGAGGACGAATGCGGCCCCGAGTGGGCATACATCGACTGGCTCCGCATACTTGACGGGCTGGGAATTCACGATTTCAGCGACTGATTCGGCTGATTTTGTCGCTGGAGACTGGTACTGGGAAGCGCTGGCGACCAAGGACAGCGAAACGCTGGCACTTGGTTACGGCAAGTTGAAGGTCGAGGCTTCTCTTAGCTACTCAGGCATTCCAGGTCAGTTTGACGGGCGCTCGCAGGTCAAAAAGGACCTTGAAGCCATTCAGGCAGCCATCCGCACTTTGATCGCTGGAGGTGCGGTTCAGGAATACAAGATTGGCAATAGGAACTTAAAGAGATACGACCTGCCTGATCTTTTGCAGCTTGAGGCTCGTTATAAGGCTGAGGTCAAACGTGAGGAGCAGGCCGAGCTCATTGCCAATGGCCTCGGAAATCCCCGCAACATGTTCGTGAGGTTCAACTGATCATGGGTATTCGGACTCGCGTTATGGGTTTCCTTGGATTTGGCAAGCCAAATCCTCGTGTGATTCGCCGTGCCTACAACGGCGCGATGGTTTCTCGTCTTACCAGTGATTGGTTGTCGACGCAGGCCAGCGCTGACTCTGAGATCAGGAACAACCTTCGTCGCTTGCGGGATCGCTCCCGCGAGATGGTGCGGAACAATCCGTACGCTCGACAAGCCAAGCGAACGACGCAGATCAACGTCATTGGCACCGGTATCAAGCTGCAGTCCCAAGTCCTTCAGCTGCGTGGGAACAAGCGTGACAACCGGATCAACGACGAGATTGAGGCCAAATGGTCTTACTGGACAAGGGCCGATAGCTGTGATGTCTCTGGTCGGTACAGTTTCCACGACTTTGAATGGCTCGCTGTTGGAGCCATGTGCGAAGCAGGTGAAGCCCTGTTTCGGATCATTAGGCGCCCATTTGGTGAATCAAAGGTGCCGATCGGGCTTCAAATGCTCGAAAGCGACCTTCTGGATGAGTCATACCAAGGCCCGACTTCTGGAAGGAACAACGAGTGGCGCAACGGAGTCGAAGTCAATGAGTGGGGGCGTCCACTTCGATACGCGATCCTGACTCGTCATCCAGGTGACACTTGGTTCCAAGGCACGCCTGCGCCGAATGTCAAACATGTCTTCTTGCCTGCTGATGACGTAATTCATTTGTTCATGCCCGACCGTCCGGGCCAGAACCGTGGGGTGCCTTGGTTCCACAGCGTTATGGCTGACGCTCATCAGCTGCAGGGCTACGAGGAGGCAGCAGTGATCCGAGCTCGTGCTGGGGCCAGCATTATGGGCTTCATCACGAACAACGAAGGCGAAATGATCGCCGACGACGTGGAGAACAGCCAGCGGATTGCAGAGTTTGAGCCTGGGACCTTCCGTTATCTTTCGCCTGGGGAGCAAATCACTGTCCCTGACATTCATTCACCGGACCAGCAGTTCGAGATGTTTGTCAAAAACAAGGTGCGGCGATTCGCGTCTGGTTTTGGTTGCTCTTATGAGACCCTTAGCCGTGACTTCAGTGACACCAACTACAGCAGCAGCCGTTTGAGCCTGCTTGAGGATCGCGAGCATTGGCGTGTTGTGCAGAAGTACCTGATCGACAACCTTCACATGAGGGTTTATCGAGAGTGGCTCAAGCTTGCTGTACTTAGTGGTTATTGCAACTTCCCTGACTACGAGCTGCGTCCAGAGCGTTACGACAATCCGCGTTGGATGCCTCGTGGCTGGAGCTGGGTTGATCCACTCAAAGAGGTCAAGGCTTATCGCGAAGCTGAGCAGGCCGGCTACATGACCAAGGCTCAGATCATTGCCTACTCCGGCGGAGACTATGACGACAACATCAATGAGCTAGCCCGTGAGCAGGAGCTAGCTGCTGAAGCCGGCGTCAAACTAGACAAGGATCTGGACTTGAGTGACGAAGGCATTCAGCTGGAGTTAATTCAGCCAGAAGAAGCCCAGCCCACCCGTAAGCGCAGAAATGGCAAACATCAACGGAGTTGAGATCGACCTCACGCCTAATGAGGGCATGAGAGTGGAGGCTCAGCGTTATCGCGACTGGAAGGCTGATGGCGAGGCTGGTGGCACTGAAGTTGCTGCTCGTCGAGCCAGTCAAATCCTGAGTGGCGATGAGCTGAGCCCTGATACTGTCATCACGATGTCTGCTTGGTTTGCAAGACACGAAGTTGACAAACAAGGGCAGGGTTTCAGCTCAGGTGAAGACGGATACCCCAGCAAGGGAAGAGTGGCTTGGGCTGCTTGGGGCGGTGATGCAGGCAAAAGCTGGTCAGACGCAAGAGCCAAAAGAATTAAGGCGGCCGAAGAGCGCTCTGAGGTCATTGAGATGGAGCGGCCTTATCCAAATGAGCACGCTGCACGAATTGCCAATCCCGCTGAATTTGACGGATTTAGGCGATCGAATGATCGAGGAGGAGAAGGGATTGACTTCATCTTCGGAATTAAGGACGACGAAGATGGTGCAACGCTGCAGTCGATAAGATTCAAATTAAGCCGTTTTTCGGCTGCTGAAGCTAGACAGTGGCTTCGCGATAATGAATACGAACCTCTTGAGTTCGAGCCCGCCACCAACGAGAAGGCTATGCAACCCCAAACCGAAAGAGCAGCGCCTGACGAGCTAAGCGTCGGCGACTTTGCGTCTTGGAATACTCCTGGTGGCCGAGCCAGGGGCAAGATCACGCGAATTGAGCGTGATGGACAGATTGATGTTCCCGGTAGTTCTTTCACTATCAACGGAACTGCTGAGGACCCAGCCGCATTGCTCGCTATTTATCGCGACGGCGAAGAAACAGATATCTTCGCTGGGCATCGCTTCAGCACCTTGACCAAGATTGAGCCCATTCGCGAATTTGAGGCCGAAGAGCAGCCCACTCGTGAAGAGGAAGTTGCAAAGGAGCCGACTCGCAGCATGCTCAATGAGCGCATGCAGCGGACGGAGGCAACTGAAATCCGCAGCATTGACGAGCGGAGTTTTGAGTTTCCTTTCAGTTCCGAGTATCCCGTCAAGCGCTATTTCGGTGAAGAAGTTCTGAGTCACTCCTCTGGAGCGCCTGACTTCATGCGTCTCAATGATGGCGCCCCTTTCCTGTTCAACCATGATCCCGACAAAGTCTTGGGCGTGGTTGAGCGGGCTTACTTGGACGAGGACAAAAAGCGGGCTTACGCCAAAATCCGCTTTTCGCGCTCTGATTTCGCCAAGCAGTACCTAGATGACGTTAAAGACGGCATCTTGCGCGGTATTTCGTTTGGCTATTCCATTAATGACGTGGAGCAACGTGAAGATGGTGTTCTTGCGACTAGCTGGACCCCTCACGAATTGAGCTTGGTTTCGATCCCAGCCGACCCAACGATTGGAATTGGCCGGTCACTTCTTTCTGAAGAGCGGTCTATTCCTGAATCTTCTCAACCTGAAGACACTACTATTAACAACGAAGCTCCTGTTCAAGAACAGGAAACTCGTTCAGCGGTTCTGACCGCATCATCTACCCCCGCTCCTGCGATGGAAGAACAAACTCCAAACCTGGAGGTGATCCGGTCGGAGGCCAAAAAGGCTGAGAAAGACCGCGTTGCCGCCATCACTGCCCTGGGTGCTCAGCACCGCATGGCAGACCTGGCACGGCAGCTGATTGATGGAGACAACTCCCTCGATGAAGCGCGTGCTGCTTTCCTCGAAAAAATCGGAACCTCTCAAGTGGAACAGCCCATTCGCTCCACCGATGTCACCTCTAACGATATCGGCCTCTCCAATAAGGAAGTCAAGCGCTTTAGCTTCATTCGCGCTCTGAACTACCTGGCCAACCCTGGTGATCAAAGCGCTCGCCGGGAAGCCGAGTTCGAGATCGAAGTTGGCAACGCTGCTGCTAAGCAGTACGAGCGTTCTTCCAACGGCATCGTTGTTCCCAACGAGGTTCTGCGCCGCGACCTGAACGTCGGCACTGCAACCGCTGGTGGCAACCTCGTCGATGATGTTCTGCTCAGCGGCAGCTTCATCGAGCTGCTCCGCAATCGTCTTGCTCTGGCTCAAGCCGGCATGACCACCCTGAGCGGAATCAACGGCAACATCTCAATTCCCAAGCAGGGATCTTCGGCCACTGCTTACTGGGTTGGCGAGGGCTCTTCCCCCACCGAGTCCCAGCAAACCATCGAACAGGTCAACCTCAGCCCCAAAACCTGTGGTGCTTTTGTTGACTACTCGAGGAAGCTCCTGCTGCAGTCCAGCATCGACGTTGAGCAGATGGTCCGTAATGACCTCGCTCGCACCCTGGCTCTTGAGCTGGATCGTGTTGGCCTGAATGGCTCTGGTTCTTCCAACCAGCCTCTGGGCATCATCAATACCACCGGTATTGGCACCCAGACCATCACCACCTTCGGCACCTTCGCCGAGTACATCGGCATGGAAACCGATGTGGCCGTGGCAAACGCTGATGCTGGCGCTCTCCGCTACATCATCAACGCCTCTGCTCGTGGCGCTCTCAAGAGCACTGAGAAGGCTTCTGGCACTGCTCAGTTCGTCTACGAGAACGATCAGATCAACGGTTACCCCGTGACCGTGTCCAACCAGCTGCAGAACAACGACGCTCTGTTCGGTGACTTCTCGCAGCTGATCATGGCCATGTGGTCTGGTCTGGATCTGACCGTTGATCCGTACGCAGGTGCAACTGCCGGCACCGTCCGCATCATTGCTCTGCAAGATGTCGACTTCGCTGTTAAGCAGCCCGGCGCCTTCTGCTACGGCACCTGATCCAGGTAAACGTCACATCGTTTCTGACTCATGAAGGTTGAAATTCTGAGGCCAGTAATGATTTCCGGTGAGCCCGCTCTTGCGGGCTCCATTCTGGAAGTCAAGGACAGCGATGCCGTGACCCTTATTGGTCTTGGCAAGGCTGTTGAGTTCAAGGGAGAGGCTGCTGCTCCTAAAGCTGCGGTCCCAGAAAAGCCTTCTGAGGAGGAGGCGGAAAAGCCCAAGCCCACTCGACGGAGGACTAAGCAATGAGCGTCGGCAACACTCGCCGGTCAATGACCGCGCTTTCTTTTGCCCCCAATGACGTTGTCACCGCAACTGGCAACGAAACCGGTGTGGACCTTCAAGATTATGAAGGCGACATCACCCTGGTTCTCGATGCTGAGGCTGGCGGCTCTGGCATCACCTACGCGGTGAAGGTGCAGGATTCTGCCGATAACAGCACCTTCTCTGATGTCAGTGGCGCTGCCTTCACTACCACCACTGCCAACACTGCTCTCGTTGAGAGCCTTGTGCTTAACACCGATGAGATCAAGCGCTACGCGCGCGTGGTCATCACCGTTGCTGGTGGTACTGGCGCTGGCGCCGTGAGCGTTGTTGGACTGGGCTGCAAGAAGTACGCCTGATCCTGATTCGTTGCCCCCGCAATGCGGGGGCTTTTTCATATGGCTCTTTCATTCAGCGAAGACCTAACAGCGTTTTTCGACACCCCTGGTTTCACTGAGACCGTGGTGCATAGCAGCGCGACTGGCGTTGGTTACCTTGATCAGCCTGACGAGGTAATTGCTGACGGCCTTGTGCTGACTACTGATTACAGGGTCACTGTTATTGCCTCAGTGTTCAGCTCTGTTTCGCGCGGAGATACATTGACCGTTGCCGGTGTTGATTACACGGTTCGGGAGACCATGCTGATTGACGACGGTAAGGTGATGAGGATCATGTTGACCAAAGACTGATGCCTGAGATTTACGGAAGCTGGGCCTCACGTCGAGACAATATCGTTTCGCTTGGTACGCTCACCACAGCAAGCAGTACTGATTCGGTAGAGGTTTCAGGGACGAAATTCACCTTTGCCCATACGATCACAGGGGCCAACATCAGGACCATCGATGAAGGCAGTCTTGACGGCACCAATTGGTTTTCCCTAGACGGAGAGAAGACCCATGAGTCGACTGGCACTTATGCTCACAGCTATGAGCCACGAGTAATCAGGTACATAAGGACGCGATGCACCTCAATTGGTGCATCTGAATCGGTGTCTATCACTGTGGCCTGCGACTAAGAGTGTGTTCATAATGCGCACATGGACCAACGCACTCGCGAAAACTGGCAAAAAGTTCGCGAAGCCTTAGAGCGCGCTGGAAAGACTGACTGTTTGTTTTACCGTAGGGCTCTGGCCATTACTTCTGGTAGTAAGGATCCAGGCCCTTACGGCGAAATCAAATGACGACCAAGCGCGAAAACATCCTTGCGGCTATCAAGACCGCTTTGACAGGGACGAGTGGCGTCGGGACTCGTATTTACAGAAGCCGAGCTGAGCCCATTAGCCGGGGCGAATCACCAGCGATTGTGATTGAACCGATTAGCGACATTGCTGATCAGAACACGAGCCTGCCCACGCTTGACTGGAGTTTTCGTGTTCGGATCGTGGTGATTGAACGGGCTGCAGTCCCCGATCAGGCGGCTGACGACACGATTGAGTCGCTTCACAGCAAGATGATGAATGATCTCACGCTTGGGGGCTATGCCATCGATGTGCAGCCAACTCGCACGGAGTTTGACTTTGTTGAAGCAGACGAAACACTAGGCGTAATCAGCAATGAATTTGAGATTCGCTATCGCACTCAAGTTGACGATTTAACACAGTAGTCAGTTAGGGCTAGGGTAAACCTAAGCAGCCTCCCGAATTACCATGATTGATGAACACAGTGGTCAGGGTGGAACCTACATCCTTGATCCTGAAACAGGCGTACGCACTCTGATCAAGCGGACGCAACCACCCCAACCATCTCAGGAACCATCCGATGGCACTGTTACTCCGCAAACGACTGATCGTCCTGGAGACGGAGTCGACGTACGGGACGGATCCGACGCCGGACGGGTCAGACGCCGTTCTAGTAAGAGATCTGAACATCACTCCTCAGAGCAGTGACGTTGTCAGCCGAGACCTGATTCGTCCTTATCTCGGCGCTTCACAGCAGCTTCTTGCAAATACTCGCGTTGAATGCACGTTCAGCGTTGAGCTTGCAGGCTCCGGCACTGCAGGTACTGCGCCTCAATATGGCAAAGCACTCAAGGCTTGCGGTTTGGCCGAGACCATCGTTGCCTCCACTTCGGTGACGTATGACCCGGTCAGCTCAAACTTTGAGTCGATCACCATCCATTACATGATTGATGGCGTCCGTCACAAAGTGACTGGCTGTCGGGGGAATGTTGGCATCACAGCGAATGTCGGCGAGATCCCAACGCTCGATTTTTCGTTTACCGGGATCTACAACGCACCTGACGACAGCGCACTGTTGACTCCAACTTACGCCAATCAAGATGATCCACTGATCTTCAAGAACGGCAATACGAGCAGCTTCCAGCTTCTGTCTTACGCAGGTGCGCTTCAAAGCTTCTCGATGGATCTCGGTAACTCGCTTACCTACAGGGAACTCATCGGAGGCAGCAAGGAAGTGCTCCTTACTGATCGCTCAGTTACTGGCACCGTCACAATTGAAGCCGTGACCATGGCAACGAAGGATTACTTCGCTGCTGCTGTTGCTGATGACTCTGCCCTGGGCAACCTTCAGTTCACCCATGGCTCCACTGCAGGCAACATCGTTCAGTTCACCTCTAGCAAGGTGGACATCGGAGATGTCTCTTATGGCGATTCCGATGGCATCGCAATGCTGAACATTCCTTACACATGCGTGCCCGATTCGGCGGCCAACGTCGAATTCGACCTGATCTACACCTAAGTTTCAGGACGAGGGACGAGGAGGGAGCCTTTGCCGGCTCCCTTTTTTTGTGTAAGCTAAACGCGCTCATGCGCACTCTTTATGGCATTCGTCCGCAAAAAGGTAAAGACCTTCAAGTGGCCTGTCACTGTGAGGGAGCCAAGCAGCGAGACGCCAGGGGAGTTTCAAGAGTCAGGCTTTACCGCCGTCTTCAAGCGAGTAAAGATGTCTCAGCTTGAAAAGATGGCAGAGACTGGTGGCCCTGAGTTTATTGAGAAGATTCTTGTTGGCTGGGAAGGCATTGAGAATGAGGATGGGTCGGTGCTGGCCTTTTCCAAAGAAGCGATGAAAGAGTTCTCTGATGATGCGGACTGGACTCGTGCAGTACTGAGCGCCTATACGGCGACTTACGCCGAGGCAGAAGCAAAAAACTAAAAGAAGCTGCGGTCTACTGGGTCTCTGGCGGCAAAGTTGTCGACGACAAGAGCCAAGAAGACGCAGCTGCTTTCGGTATACAAATAGACAAGCCAAAGCCTAAAGAGCCAGAGCACTTTGAGGTTTGGGACGAAAACTGGGAGGCGGTCCAGATATTCCTGCGTGCTCAAACGCAATGGAATGTTTCGATGAACGGCTTGGTTGGTTTGAAGTACGAAGTATTGCTTTGTTCCGGCGGCTTGTTTGACCTCTACAATGTGGAGGATCGTACCGATGTGCTTGAGCGTCTTCAGGTCATGGAGGCGACGGCCTTGACCGAACTCAGGAAGCTCTCCGATGGCTCAGGTTGAAGATCTCAAGATTCTCCTGAAGGTCCAGGATGCCGGCGGCACCCAGGTCATTGAAAAGCTTCAAAACCAGTTAAGAGGCCTTGAGCGGGCAGCGAGCAAGGCAAGTAAGTCTGGAATTGACGAAGTAGCTCGCAGTGTTCGCAGTTTCGATAGCTCAGGGAAAAAGAATATTGAGACCCTTAGGGCCCAAGTCACAAGCATGAAAGCCCTGCGCGAGCAGGCAGTCATTGGCAGTAGTCAGTTCAAGTCGCTGACGAAGGACGTTGAAAGATATTCAAATGCTCTGAGAAAAGCTGAGGGCCGGAAGGCTAGCGGTGGAGGGCTTGGCGGCCTAGCGAAAGGCGCAGGTGCTATTGCAGCAGGTGGAGTCTTTGGTGGGGCAGAGGGCGCGATCGGTGGCGCCATTGGTTTGATTGGTGGACCTCAAGGAGCTGCAGTTGGCGCTGCAATTGGTGCGCAAGTCGGAATGTTCCGTCAACAGCTTGGCGGCTTAGCCGAGTATTCAGCCGACCTGGCGAAGCAGCGGTTAGCTCTGCAATTGGTGACCAAAGACGCTGATGAATATCAGCGGGCTCTTGGGTTCATTTCTAAGACAAGCAAGGAGCTTGCTATCCCGCAAGACATACTCACTCGCCAATTCACAAAGCTTTCCGCTTCTGTTATCGGTGCTGGCGGCAACGTTCAGGATGCAGAAAAAGCATTTATTGGCGTTGCATCTGGCATCAGGGGCACCGGCGGAAGTTTGCAGGATCTTGAGTCAGCTTTGATTGCTACGTCTCAGGTCTTCAGCAAAGGCAAGGTCTCCGCCGAAGAGTTGCGACAGCAAATCGGCGAAAGACTGCCAGGTGCTTTCACTCTGTTTGCTGAGTCGCTAGGCATGACTCCGGCTGAGCTTGATAAGGCTCTTGAGGGAGGAAAAGTAAGCCTGCAGGATTTCCAGACTTTTGCGGAAAAGCTTTTTACGGAATATGGAGTGTCAGCCAAGGTGCTGGCCGACAGCCCAATGGCGGCCGGTGACAGGCTCAAAACTGCGTTGTCCAATCTGTCTGATACCGTCGGAAGTTTGCTTGCGCCAATTGGCGCAGCCTTTCAGTCAACTTTTGCCGACATTGCTAATGCAATTAATGGCGCAGCGCAGGCCTTTATAAATTTCTTCGGCCTCACAAAGGCCGGGCAAATGGAGCGGCTGACCCGAGATATTGGCGTAACAGTAGAAAGGCTTACTGCATTCGACAAGCGGAGGGCAGAGCTTGTTAAGCGCGGAGCTGACACAACATATGTAGATTCGCAAATCAAAATGTTCAGAGATCGCCTGGACAAGGCGACTGACGAGTACTACACGCTGCAAAAAATTGAAAATGCGATTGCGACGGGACAAAAAGAAAAGCCAAGTGGATTGCCCAAGGCTCAGCCAACGGGAGGTGGCGGCACTGGCCGCAAGGACATCACCAAGGCTCAAGCAGACGCTCAAATTGCTGCGATTAGAAATGCAGAGCGCGGTGTAACTCTGACTCGTGAAGCGATCAAGAATGAGGCTGAGAAGGCTCGCATTGCAGCTCAGTCCTTGCCTGCTCAAAGACAGCGTGTTGAGTTAGAAAAAATTACCGTTAAAGAAAAAAACGCATACACGAAGCTTGCCGAGCAGGAGAAGAGAGCAAATGAAAAAGCAATCGCAGACAAGATCAGCCTGAACAAGCTTCAGCTTGACCTGAATGAGCTCTTGGTCAAAGGAGGTGAATCCGCAGGAACCATCTCGAAGGAAGAAGCGAAGCAGTTAATGACTCAAATTAAAGTCAATGAAGGCATGATCAAGTACCAAGCCCTTGTAGACGCTGGAATAATTAAAGCAGAAGAGCTAGAGGCTGCACTTAAGAAGGCTTATGCCGCATTGGCAGGCGAAGAGGGCGAAGGCGAAAAATTCAAAGACTTCCAAGACGCCTTTAAGGCTGGCGTAGAGGACATGGGCAAAATCGTCGAGAACCTCGGATCTGCAGCAGCAAATGTTTTTACAGGGCTGGCAGACAATGTTCATGAATTCGTCATGACCGGCAAGGCAAACTTTGGCGAGTTTGCCCGATCAATCCTCAGTGATCTCTCTAAGATCTTCATCCGATTCGCGATGTTTTCGATTCTGAAATCAATCAATCCGTTTGGGATATTTGCTGCTGACGGCGCAGTCGTTGCAAAGAACGGTATCGTCCCCTTTGCAAAAGGCGGAATCGTCAACAAGCCGACTCTCTTCCAATATGCACAAGGAGGCGTTGGCAATTACGGCTTGATGGGAGAGGCCGGACCAGAAGCCATTCTTCCTCTGCGCAGAGGCTCTAACGGAAAGCTTGGAGTTGAGTCTTCCGGTGGCGGAATGGGTAATGTGGTAGTGAACGTTGATGCTGGCCGATCCTCTGCCCAAGGTGATGACAAGAAGTCAACTGAACTTGGCAAGGCTCTTGGGGCAGCAGTCAAGGCTGAGCTGATCAAACAAAAACGACCCGGAGGAATTCTTGCAGGCTGATGGCAACCTTCCCAAGCATCTCCCCTGATTACGGCGCTCAGAAGGCTAGTCAGCCCAAAATCAACAGGGTTCAATTCGGAGACGGTTACGAGCAAAGGGTTGTTTTCGGCCTTCCCGGAAACAACAACCCCAAGACGTGGACGTTGACCTTTCAGAACCTGTCCGAGACGGATTCGGACACGATCGAAACTTTTTTAGATGCGAGGGCAGAAGACGCTGCAAGTTTTGATTGGAGTCCTCCTGATGACAGCAGCACTTACAAGTGGGTCTGCGAAAGCTGGACGAAGGAGATCCCTTTTCCCAACAGGGCTACGATCAACGCAACATTCCGCCAGGTATTTGAACCGTAATGGCAGTAACTGCGTGGTCTGCTAGCACCGCATTCTCTGTCGGCGACATCCGTCGTGCGACAACGACGCAAGGCTCTGGCCTGTGGTTTCGCTGCACAACGGCTGGCACTTCAGCTGGGACTGAGCCAACTTGGCCGACGCTGGTGGGCGGAACGGCCAACGATGGTACGGTCGTTTGGACTGCAATCTCTGCGACATACGAGTACCTATCGGATGTCAACCCGAGCGCAATCATTGAGCTGTTTGTGCTTGAACTGAATCAAGCCGAGCATGGAACTGCAGATGTTTATCGCTTTCATGCTGGGACAAACGATTCAAATACAAACATAGTTTTTGCAGGGAACACCTATACAAGGTTGCCGATTATTGCAGAAGGTTTTGAGTATCAAGGCAACGGTCAAAACCCGAGGCCAACGCTAAAGATTGCAAACATTCAAGGGACTATAAGCACCATCTTGGCTTCTTTGCCTAAAGGCCTTGAGGGCGCAAAGGTTAGCCGGCTTCGGACGATGGCCCGCTTCCTTGATGATGCAAACTTTGATGGAGGATCAAATCCTTACGGCTCGCCTGACAGCTCAGCCTTGCTGCCAACTGAGGTCTATTACATAAACCAAAAAAAGCTTGAGACAAGAGATTTAGTTGAATACGAACTAGCTGCTTCTTTTGACCTTCAGAATGTTCGAGTTCCAAAGCGGCAAACTATACGCAATGTTTGCCAATGGAAGTACCGTACATACAACGGCAGCAGCTTTGATTACACTCATGTGGACTGTCCCTATCAAGGCAACCTTTATTACAAAGCGGACAATACGGCCACCACAAATCCAGCTGAAGATCAGTGCGGCAAGCGTCTTGATAGCTGCAAGCTGCGCTTTGGCTATCTAACGCTTACGGGTGCAGTCTCCAAAAATAGCACGACATTTACTGTCGACTCAGGCCAGGCAGCTGAGCTAGCCAAGCTCGATACCACAACCGCACCTGAAATAACTGGATTTGGCATACCTGCAAATACAACCGTCACAGCAAAAACATCAACGACGTTGACGCTGTCAGCAGCAGCAACAGGGACCTCAGAGGTGACACTAAATGGAACAATTGTCGCCTCTGGTCTGGCTATAAAAATGGTTAGCAATGCAGCCACTGCAGGCATTGAGGCTGGCATGGAAGTAAGCGGCAGCATGGTGCCTTCCGGTACTCGCGTGTCGCAAGTCAAAGGCGCAGTGGTTTACCTAAGCATTGAATACAATCAAGAAGTTCTCACTCAGGTTCATCCAGCCACTGCAGGCGATCAAGATACTGGCGCCTACACTGAAACAGGAAGATTTCTAGCAATCTCTAGCACCACAAACGTTTCCAGTAGGGATTTTGTCGTCGGCGAAAGCATATATGAAGGCACAAGGGTTAAGTCTCTGCACACCAGCCCCACACGAATCAAGCTGAACAAGGCGCAAGGCATAGCGGACGGCGAGCAGGTTGCGTTTGCCATTTATGAAAAAGCCACCCGTTCTGCAGCCAGCTACACGTTTACAGCGCCTGATATTTATGCAATCAAGCCGCAAAGCGGATTGCCGTTTGGCTCGTTCCCAGGCGTGGGCCAATTCAAGTGACCTGGAGGGACCAGGCCTTAGCTCATGCACTAAATGAGACGCCGAAAGAAAGCTGCGGGCTAGTAATCGTTCAAAAGGGCGTAAAGCGATATTGGCCGTGCCGAAACCTGTCCGATGAACCCAACGAGATGTTCATCATCAATCCCGTCGATTGGGCTAAGGCAGAAGACGCTGGCGAGATTATTGCTGTAGTGCATAGTCACCCCAAGACGCCGCCAGTTCCCAGTCAAGCTGACCTAGCTGCCTGTGAAGCTAGTGGGGTTCGATGGGAAATCATCAACCCCCATCAGGAGAATTGGGGTCATTGCGAGCCAAGTGGTTACAAGCCTTCCTTGATTGGACGCTCTTGGGTGTGGGGCGTCTCTGATTGCTGGACCTTGGTGCGTGATTGGTATATGGAGCAAGGGATTGAGCTGCCGGACTGGCCTCGTCCTTTAACGCCTAACGAATTTGAAGCTGCTCCATTGTTTGACAGTCTTTGGCCCGAGGCTGGCTTTCGAGAGCTTGCGCCACAAGAGCAGCTGCAGGTTGGAGATGCTTTGCTTTTTAGCTTCAAAGGCAAGCTGAACCATGTAGGTGTACTGGTCGAGCCCCAAACGGTGCTTCATCACTTCAGAGGACGGCTTAGCAGCCGTGACTTTTATGGCGAGGCTCTTCTACAATCAACAGGAAGGAGGCTACGTCATGCTTCGCAGGATTAAGCTCTACGGTGGCTTGGCCAAGTTCATCGGCAAGCGTGTTCTGTACGCTGACGTAGCCAATGCAGCAGAGGCTATTCGCTATCTCGTTGCAAATTGGCCTGAAGTTCACCAGTACATGGCCGAGAAGCACTATCGAGTGTTTGCTGGTGATTGGAACTTAGCTCTAGAAGAGCTTCACGCACCCGCTGGCGAAGGCTCAATTAAAATCGTTCCCGTAGTGGGCGGAGCAGGCAGTGGCGCGGCCAAGATCTTCACCGGGATTGCGATCATTGCGGCTGCAATCATCACAGGTGGCATCGCCTCTGCTGGTGTCACCTTAGGTGGCTTTTTGGGGATTGGCACAGTTGCAACCGCCTTTGTCGTTGCAGGTGCAGGCTTGGTGCTTGCTGGAACTGCGCAATTGCTGTCGCCAACCCCTCAACTAGGAGGAGGGGGAGGAGCGGGAGGAGCGTTAGATGGCGGAACAGAAGGCGGCGGCTCAGGGCTTTCAGACAAGAAGAAAAGGGGCGGCAATGCTTCTCAAAACTTCAATGGAATTCAAAACGTTTCACGGCAGGGCCTTGCCATCCCTTTAATGTATGGCGAGGTGGCGACTGGATCGCTAGTGGTTTCTAGCGCCGTTGATGTTTCCCGCAAGAAAAGGAAGAGGAAGAACTGATGGCCAAACTACTCAACGAATCGCACATTGAAATTGTCGATGTTTTCGCAGAAGGCGAGATTCAAGGTTTTGCCACTCCTCATAAAGAGGGTGCTACAAATCTCGGCCAGATTGCAGGTCTCGGCCTAAAAGATTTATTCGTTGATGATACCCCTGTGGTCAGGGCTAACGCCACCGTTTTAGCAGGCACTTATAGTCAAGTCGATAACAATGGTGCGATTACAGGAACGTATACCGCTAATGAAGATGATATAACAATTACAGTCACCTCTACCGGCGACCACGGATTTGAGGTGGATGACAAGGTAAAACTCACGTTCACGACTGGCGATGCTGACGACGGGCTTTATGCAGTCGACGAAGTGATAAGTGCAACGCAGTTTATCTGTGTTAATAAATCAGGAATAACAGGCGCCGGATCATCCACCTCTGGCAACGTAAGCATAAAAGTTCCGGCTGATGTGATCACCGTAACAACGACTTTAGCGCACGGTTTTCAAGAGAAAGATTATGTTTTTCTTGCTATAGGCTCGGGAGCAGCCGAGAGCGGAACTGTTCGCGTTACCGAAGTTGTTTCTACTACTCAGTTCAAGGCTGATGCAACGAACGATCAAGAAACTTCTGGCGATGTCGGCGTAATTGACAAGGCTGAAGTTAATTACGATTCACCTGAAGTCACGCTGCTGAATGGCACTTCAAGCCAAGAAGCCATCATCGGATTTGACACTGTCGAATCGGAGACAAGCATTGGCGTTGATGTCCTAAAAGCCGTTCCAATCACGAGAACAGTTACTGACCCTTTGATTGACTTCGTCCGACTAAGGTTTGCTACGCCCAGTCTTCAAACTTTCAGAAATGATGGCAGCATTGGCGGCTCCCTAATTAATCTTAAAGTTGAGACTATTGATGCTGACGGAGTGGAAGAGGTTGAGATACAAGAAAAAGTAAGAGGTTTGGCCATCAGTGCATATCAATTTGACTATGAGATAGACGTAAGACAGAAAAAGTTCCCTGTTGATGTTCGTGTCACTAGACTGAATAAAGACTCCGGGAGCTCTAAAGTTCAGAATAAGTTTCAATGGGTAAGCCTTACCTCTATTAAAGATGCGCGTCTTCGCTACCCTCATACCGCATATGCGGCTTTAAGACTCTCTGCTCTTGAATTTTCTTCGATTCCAAGGCGTGCCTACAGGCTTCGGGGGCGCAAAATTTCCATTCCTAGCAACGCAACAGTCGACGTAGACACTGGAGCTTTAATCTACTCTGGCACCTGGAATGGCACGTTTAGTGCAACCAAGCAATGGTGCAGCGATCCGGCTTGGGTGCTTTGGGATTTGCTTACTGATTACAGGGCGGGGTTAGGCAACCATTTGGATACAAGTCAACTTGATAAGTTTGCCTTCTTTGCCGCGAGCAAATACTGCTCAGCTCAAGACACTTATACCGTTGACGGCAGATCTGGCACAACGAACGATTATGCCCCGCTGACGGGTAAGCACGGTGTACCGACTGGCTTATATGACAGCAACGGGAACATGACTTACGAGCCAAGGTTCTCTTGCAACATTGCACTGCAAAACCAGCGAGAAGCTTATAACATCATTGCTGATCTTTGTTCGATCTTTAGGGCGATGCCGTTTCTTGCGGCAGGCTCGATGACCATATCGCAGGATTCACCTAAGGATCCGTCTTTCCTGTTCACACTTGCAAACGTTTCAGAAGAGGGATTTTCTTACAGCACTTCTAGCCAGAAAACGCGACCAAGCGTTGTTTTGGTTACCTATCAGAACCTCGAAACCAGAGAAGAAGAGTACGAGCAAGTTGAAGACGCCGACATGATCGCCCGTCGAGGACTGGTTACTGAAGAAATATCCGCTGTGGGATGCACCAGTCAGAGCCAGGCTCGTCGTGTAGGCGAATGGTTCCTGTATACGAACACAAATGAGTACGAGGTTTGTTCTTTCTCCACAAGCATTGACTCAGGCGCTGTTGTCAGGCCTGGCGACGTAATCGAAATTAGTGATCCTGTGAGGGCTGGAGGGCGCTTTGCCGGTCGCATATCCTCTGCAGCTGGATCAGTAATCACTGTTGACGACGCTGATGGACTGCCCTCATCAGGAGGAACTCTTTCTGTCATCTTGCCTGATGGCAGGGTTGAGACCAAGAACGTAAGCAGCAGGACGGGACTTGCGATCACAGTTGATTCGGCGTACGAAGAGCTGCCCGCTGCAAATGGCATTTGGCTTTGGACGACTTCTAGTGTTTCTCCCACTACTTGGCGAGTTCTAAGTGTTGCTGAAACAGAGCCTGCAAAATACGAAGTAACTGCGTTGTCCCATAATTCAAGCAAATACGCTCACATTGAGCGCGATCAGGATTTACAAGTCAAGAGCGTAACTCTGCTCAACGAACCACCTGCCACGCCTCTGAACCTGCAAATCACTGAAGATCTTTATCTTCATCAGGGTAGTGTTCTTTCTAAGATCCTTGTCTCATGGGACAGTGTAGAAAAAGCCGCAACCTACGTTGTGGTTTACTCAAAAAATGACAACAACGAAATTGAGCTAGAAGTTTCTGGCACTACTGCAGAAATCCTGGATACATCCCCAGGTTTGTATGACATTGAAGTTTATGCGGTAACAGGCTCTGGCTTGCGCTCTAACGCTCCAGCCGTAGAAGAGTTTGAAGCACTAGGCAAAACCGCTAAACCTGCAACTGTTACGGGCTTTACCGCAACTGTGGACCCGAACAATGGCGTTGTGCTGAGCTGGAATGCCGTTGCGGATTTGGACTTGCAGGGTTATGAAGTCTGGGAAGGCAGCTGGCAAACGGGTACAAAAATCGGCTTGTTTTCTACGACAGAACACAAAATCAACAAGGTTCCGACAGGCACGACGAATTGGTATATTCGAGCGCTTGACACCTCTGGTTCTTATTCGGAATCATCAGCCGAAGCTGGCATTTCAATCGGCAGCCTGCCTGCACCGACTGGTTTAAATACATCGTTTGCCGGAGCAAACTTAAAGATTGGCTGGAACGATGTGATCCCGCAAGAGGGATCCACTCAGTTGGCGACCAGCTATTACGACATCAGGCTTGGTGCTGCGAACACAAATGCTTCCGATTACGAAAGCCTTGCGAGCCTTGGTCATGCTTACACCACTGGATTCCTCGTTCCAGTCAATTTTGCAAATAACACAATCAAGTTTTACGTTCGAGCGGTAGACATCAAGGGCAATCCAGGGTCTGTTGCCTCAATCGGTCCCATTGCAGTCACTCACCCCAAGGCACCTGCCACCTTGATTGCAACCGTTGTAGATAACAACGTCAAGTTGGCGTGGACAGAGCAGGATCCTGTTGGATCATTGCCGATTGATGCCTATGAAATCCGCAAAGGTGCCAGCTTTAGTTCAGCCTCTGTCATCGGCACAAAGAAGGGGCTGTTTACGACAATTATTGAAACCGTTGCTGGAACGTTCACCTATCACGTTGTCGGCATTGATTCAGCGGGCAACTATGGAACGTCGAAAAGCGTGCAGGTTGAAGTCAAAGCCCCACCTGATTACACAACCTTTGCAGACATCAACAGCGATTTCACCGCAGCAACACTGACCAACGCGGTTTTGTCTGATGGTGCTGTCTATGCCATGGTCAACACGACCGAAACATGGGAGGAGCATTTCAATGTGAACAACAGCTTCGCAACGCTCCAGGCTGCTGTTACTGCCGTCGGATCACCTGATCGCTATTTGTTGCCTTCGCAGTCAACAGGCAGTTACGAAGAGGAGTTCGATATGGGCGCTCTGATTACTGGAACGGCAACATTCCTGCGAACTCAGGAGGCGCTTCGGGACACGACAACTGTGACCCCGACAATTAGCTTTAAGCAAAACGCAGGCGACTCCTACGCGGCTGGCGATACATTTTCTGGAACTGAGTCGAAGTTCTTTGCAAACTTCCGCTACGTCAAAATCAAGTATGACTACACAGGCTCAGGTAATGATGACTTAATCATCATGACGGCTCTAAATCTGAAGGTTGACAGCAAAATCAAGAGCGAAAGCGGCAGTGGCACGGCAGCGGCTTCGGATACCAATGGAACCGAAGTCACTTTGTCTCAAACTTTTGTCAACATTGACAGCGTGACCGTGACGCCAACAGGCACCACAGCAGTCCTTGCGACAGTAGACGACGTTCAGGTCGGTTCGTTCAAGGTGCTTCTGTTCAACACCAGTGGCACTAGAGTTAATGGGGACTTTAATTTCGTTGTACGCGGTAGCTGAGCATGGCGGCAAACGCAAACTGGGACAACCCGACCCTCAGTTCGACCTACACGAATTTTGTCACTGAGGTCAAGAACCGTGACCTTGACGCGGCTACTCAGTTCAATGGCTCAACGGGCTCTGACAACGTTCCATTAAACGCGGTTCAGTGGGATGCAAGCGCTAACCGCTGGAACAAACACAACGGCAGCGATTGGATTGAGCTGAGCAGCACCTACTCGTTAAGCGCGTTAAACGTTACGGGCTCAACGCTTCCGAGCAATGGGATTTATCTTCAAGCTACCAACACGCCTACGTTCACGAGCAATGGTGTCAAAAGGCTGGAGATCAGCCCGAACGGAGCGTTTGGCTTAAGTGGTGATAACTACGGAACCGCAGGGCAGGTCATTACCAGCAACGGCTCAGGTAGTGCGCCGACGTACCAGACCCCTTGGCTAATTCAAAGTTACGCCGTCATTGAGCACATTGAAAGTAGCGGCACGGATGGCGGTGGCTCTACGACCAGTTATAAAGAGCGTGTTCTGAATGTGAGGTCGATTGACCCGGACAACATTGTCACCCTGGTGGGAACAGAGGGCATAGGCCAAACCAACACTCGATTTAAGCTGCAGGCTGGTTATTACATAATCGAGGGTTCGTTGCCGACGTGGAGGTCTAACAGGTCGGCTTCGCGTCTTGTGCAGTGGGACTCAGACACTGGGACTACTGCAACCATTCTTAAGTACGGCTCCAACACATTCAGCCAATCCTCCTATGGCGGCTATGAGTATTCGCAAGTCTTTTATCGTCTTCAAGTTGAGGATTCAGATGTGACCGATGGCACGAATGTTTATGGATTTCAGACCAAGGTTCAGTCGGCAAATGGTACTCACGGTTTTGGGGAAGCTCTCGGGGGCTATTCAGACGGAGCTGAGCACTACAGTTTCGTCAAAATCATGAAAGAGGCTGGTTAGGGCTAGGCTGTTTGAAGGCTCTGGCTAGGATGTCGCCAGGAGGTGCTTTATGGGCGTTCAACCTGGGACGTATAACGTCACTCTTCAGCGCAGGGCTGACTACAGCGTGCTGCTGCAGTTTAAGGACAGCACCGATTCCGCTATTGACCTGACGGGCTACACGGTTTACGCACAGGCTTGGGACTTAGGGCGCAAAAAGAAGTACGCCGATTTTGGAGTTACTTACACAGACCGCGCCAATGGCCAAGTCACAATCAGCCTGACTGATACTCAGACTTCCCTCTTCCCTGACTCCTTGCACTACGACGTTTTACTGGAAGACGGCAGCGGCACTCGTGAGTACTACCTTGAGGGCAGCATCTCTGTCAGCCAGGGGTACACAGCGCCATGACGACAGTCAATGTCACTACCGATGGAAAGACAACGGTCGTCAAAGATCGTGTCACCAACGTGGTTTCGGTCAGCACTGCAGGTCCTCAGGGTGCCAAGGGAATTGAACTGGATGAAACGGCTAAAGTGAACGGGTCAGTTGTTTACTACGACTCTGCCGCCGGTAAATTTAAGGCTGACACTACTTGGACCACCTCGACCCTCGTCACTGGAGGGGATTTTT
>Ga0255772_10001681_pt1 | contig 22000 bp, 47 predicted proteins | sample 071ome_34_FD_179970 | JGI IMG/M metagenome (GOLD analysis project Ga0255772, IMG submission 179970) | Coastal salt marsh microbial communities from the Groves Creek Marsh, Skidaway Island, Georgia - 071411BT metaG (version 2) | ecosystem: Environmental > Aquatic > Marine > Intertidal zone >...
TGGTATTTGTATTACCAGTTTGTGTTATGGCGAAAGTCATGTTATCGCCGTTTAATGTCATATCGGTTGTTGAATCACCGATTTCGTTGTTCTGACCATCTTGTGTAATATCTAAATCAAGGCTGTCACCAACCTGTTCTATATAAATGTCATTTGCAAAAACAGAACTGCATAATATGATCGTCATCATATAAAACAGTCTATTGAACATATATTACTCCTTATATTTCCAAACTTCCTTATCTACTCCTTGTTTAATCAATTCTACGACACCTTGTTCGATTGCGGCTCGTACTGCATAATTTACAGGCTCGTTTGTTGCAATGCCTGTTTCGACCTCAACTGCCTTTGTACCCATATCTACAAATTTAAAGATATCAGCACTCGTAGCATGAGATGCTATTGTCTTTTCTACGGCTACTGTGAGTAGAACTTCACCAGTAGAAACACTCACTATTCTCATTGATATTGTAACATTATCTACTCGGTATTGTTGTGTTGCACCAATACCCAAATATCTTGCACCTGCACCACCACTCACTATATTTGAATCATAACCAATAATACCACCTTCAAGTATCAGACCGGCAAACAATAGTGGTTTTAATTGTTTGTCGCCTTCTTCATACTGTTCTCGTGTTGAACGAATTAATTGTCGTTCTTTTATAAGATTGTCAAGTCCACTTCTCTCAACAACCTGAAACCATGTACAGTCACCCACTTGTTGTAGTGCCTGTATTACCCACACTTCAGCACCTTGTGTGACAGCAGAACTCAACTGACTAAACTTGTCACTTGGTTTTCTCTGTCCAGTCTTATCTAAAAAAGAATAGACTGCGATTGATATAGGAGGTCCATCTAATTTTGGAACACTATTTAATTCTATCATTGCTTCTGATAGTTTAGGTTCCTCGTATTGATAGGTTTGTGGATTAGTTACACAACCTGTCAACAATGCAAATACTAATAACCATCGAATCATTAAAATCCAAAATCTCCTACTGGTACTGTGACTGTTGTGACCGTACCATCTTCTTCCGTTACTCTAATTGTTATGGTACCTAAGTCTGTGTCTTTTTCCCAATAGATTTCAGCACCTTCAATTTCTGCCGTACCACTTGTGGCACCGTCTTCAGAAAACATATTATCTACCAATTGTTTAGATAGATTAGCATAGATACGTGATTCTAAGTTTGCCAGAAAACGATTGATTGTTTCATTTTCTTCTTCTCGTTTAGCATCACGTTCAGCTGCATCAATATCATCCTGTATTTGTTCTTTTCTGGTATATTGTAATTGTTCTAGTGCCAGAACATGGGAAGAATACCCTTGTCCTGAAAAACTCGGATTGTTAAAATCGTGTGTTAACTCACCAGCACGTGTATCAGTAATGATAGCTACGGCTGCAAACGCACTTAAAATTAGTAATAGTGACCTCATATCACTACTATTTATAAGTCTGATTTTTCTTTTTCTTCGTTTTCTCGGAGTTCTAAGACGGTATTGAGTTTGGATCTCAGTCTTATTATATCATTATCCAACATTCTTACTCTATCGATAAGAGCAATTAACACTTTCATGGTGTTATCTAGTTTTTCAATGATTTGTTCGGTGACATAGGTATAGATAAAGAAGATAAAATACCCCATGGCAATAGCTGCCAACGTGGCAAAACCGTATTGATTGAGTATTTCTAAAATATCCATTAGTCTTTTCTGGCGTCTTCTTTTCCGTCTGCCCTTGACAATCTATCCATATCAGGTTTAAGGTGTAATGCATGAGAAATTAATAAATCTAATTTGATCATATCGTGGTTCATTGTTTTAATACGATTATCTAATTGTGAAATAATGCCTGTGATTGCACCAACTTGACCAACAACACCTGCCAGAATATATTTGAGAATGATATAAATGAATACACCCATTGTGACTGCGGCCGCAACAGGTAAACCAAATTGTGTAAGTATTTGAAAGAATAAATCCATAAAACTATTTATGTGATGAAAGTGAATCAGAATTTCATTCTACGACCCACCATCCAACCTTGTTGGATATACTCATATAAATCTTCTTTTTTAATTCTTTTACTTTGTTTTCTTGTAATAGAATAAATCCATATTGTTTTTGATTTCATATTTATATGGCGGTCTGTAGGAGAATCGAACTCCTCACTCCGGCGTGACAGGCCAGTGTTATAACCGATTAACTAACAAACCGAAAATGGCGCCTAACCTTGGGCGCCGGCGTGTGAATTAGGACACAAACCCTAGTGAAACAGGAGAGAATTAGGATTAGTCTTCTTCTACTAATTTTGAGAAGTAATCCATTGTGTCATCGTCTCCATCACTATCATTTGATTCGACAGGAGCGACTGACGGTTTTGTTTCACTTTTTGTTTCTACTACTGGTGCCAATTCCGCATCATCAAAGGTGGGAGTATCAATTTTATCAGCAGTTGTAGTAGTTCCAGTTCCGTACACAACTTTTTCAAATCTCACTTTGAGGTCATCATATGATTTGAAGTTTGTAGGATCTGAAAACTCAGATAGAGCATATTGTTTTTTCCAAGTGCTCTGTATATCATCATCATTATCAGCAAGTGGTGATGGTGAATCAAACTCTGATTTGTCATAGTTCCAATAACCATCTACTTTTCTGATTTTTAATTTGAAGTTTGCACCTTCCCAAAAGTCAAATGGGTTTAAAGGTTTCTCATCTTCAAATTGTGGTTGCATTGCCTCAGTAATCTTATCAAATATCTTTTTACCGAACTTGAATAATTTTACTTGACCTTCGTTCTCTGGATTCTTAGGATCAGAAACCACAAGAACATTTGTGTAGTAAGTTAGTTTTCTTTTTCTCTTACGTGCAATTTCTTTATCAGATTCTACACCTGAGTTCCATAGTTTACTATTTTCTTCAGATACAGGATCTTTCTTGTTCATTGTTGTGAGAGAGTTCTCAATATACCAACCACCTGGTCCTTGAAATGCGTGTGACCATACTCTTGCCCAAGGTAATTCTTCACCTTCGACTGCAGGTAGAAAACGAATAACTGCATAACCGTTACCTGATTTATCAAGTTCTGGTCTCCAGAATCTTTCGTCTTTTCCTGATGATTGTGTGGTAGTTGTTTTATTAAGAGATTCTAACTCTTTCGTTAGTTTGTCGAAATTACCTCGACTTCTTTTTAATGCTTCAAATGACATTTATTGTATTCTCCGTATGTTTATTGTATTATTGTTGTTATCCACGTATTGCATCATATAATAATAGTATTATATCATATATAGTCAACTTTGTCAACTATAAAATGGGGCCGAAGCCCCATTTCTTCAAAAAAATTAGAAATTAACAGATACTCCAGCAGCTGGTGTTACTTCTTCAGAATCCATATTGTATCCTGCTTCTACATACCAGTCAACTGATTTGTATGAAGATTTGTAACCTGCACCTGCGTTCTGTGACCAATCACCCTCATCACCGTTTACGAATAATGAATATCCGTTTGTAGAGATGATTGATTCATAAGCAACTTTGTCTGTTAAAGAGTTGTCGTGTGTTGCAACAGTTGTTAATGTTGCTTCTGCACCTAGACCAACAGTTCCTTCAACAGCATAGATGTTGTCACCACCATCGATTGTGTGATCGACAGAAGCGGCAAGACCTAGTTTGCCTACGTCTAATGAATGTTTTAATTGTACTGTATCAAAATCAGTTACATCTGTACCTGTGTCTGTAAATAAAAATCTTACAGAGGTATTGTTGTATGAACCAATGATACTTTCACCAGCATCACTTGGATTTGCTAGTGTGTCTGCACCAACAACTTCAAGTCCACCACCGATAAAGATATCACTTTGTTCACCATAACTGATTGAACCGTTTGTGTATTTTACACCAAGTGAATACTCGTCTAAGACAAGTTGATCACTTGCGTTTGTAATAACAGCGATAGACGCAAATCCAACATCACTTGAAATATCCAAGTCAATGTCTTTAGTTGCGATTACATCGCCTGCTGAGTTCTCGGAGAAATCAACTCCAACAGAACCAGTTACTCCTGCATATGTAGATGTTGAAATCAACATAGCAGATAAAATTAATATTAATTTTTGCATTTATTTTCCTTTTTTAGTTTCACATTACCATAATGTAAATGTTAACGTGATATTTATGCGTTAAGTGTTAATTTTAGATTAGAAACTTGTTGATAAGTTCCTCTTGTGTGATATAGTTTATATTAATCAAGTCGTTCCATTCAGGTATTTCTTTGTTTATGTTATCACTACCTAATGGTTTTTCATTTACTTTGTAAAAATCTGTATTTGAATTTGTTAACATAACAGCCGCATATTGTTTTAACCAATTAACTGGATTGACAGCGGCGATATCATCTCTTTCATAATGAAGTGTGCTCTTGTACATATTATTAAAATTGTCTGTGTTAGAATATAAGTCACACCCGATCATAAAAACTTGTTCTGGTTGTTCTACTTTACAACCAATATTCATTGCAGTTGGACCTGCCGACCATCCACAATCTCCTGTTGTGCCATCATTTAAATCCATGATGTCATCTATTCGTGTTACTTTATCTTTCGGATGTAACCAAGAGATGAATAACACATTTGCACCGATACCTTTGTATGGTCTTTTTTCTTCTAATAGTTTATCTTGCCATAATGCAGTCGAACCATGTATGACAAATTCAGTTGATCCTTCATATCGTTCACTTTCTACAAGTTTAGGTTCATAACCAAAACGACCTGTCATATCTTCTATGTGTGTTGATTTCATATTTTCATATAAATCACCTGGCAGTGAAGTCCATCCTCGATAATAACAAACATTATCTTTTGCATAACCCTTATCATAAACTTCATGTGTAATTCCTGGATCAACACAAGTTAAAGCATCTGGTGTAAAATCTCTATGTAATCCATTACAACCGTAGGTTTTACCTTTACCGTTGAGTAAATTCAAATCAAAGTTCTTTCGACTTTCACCATTACCTATTAAGAACAATCTTTTCATTTCAATTTCTCCATAAACTCATCATAATTGATATGATATAAGTTGTTAATTAAATTAAATTCATTCGGTTTGATTGATGCACCAACACGATAATAATTTATTTTTTGATTTAAAGAAAATATCTCTTTCATTTCATTTATCCATTTACCACAATATTTTTCGGCAGCGTCTAGTGATGCATAACAATCAGTACCTGCATAAACATTGTCTATTTTATTATCAATATTTCTTTGACTTTGTTCTATGTAATTTGTTAAATCAAATCCAAGCATATAGATTTCACCTTCTTGTAAATGTTGAGATGCATAATCTAACATTGTTTGTCCTGTATCATAATGTTTGTCATAACCTAATGCTTGTTTAAATGTTTTCACATATAATTTTGCACGAGGAAAAGGATCAAAAGAACCAGGATACATATGTTTACAAATCATCGTTGAGTTCTGCCAGACACCCTCTCTCACCATTTCATCAATCATTGGTCGATCAATACCACCAATATAATCAGGTGTAAAATCTCTATACAATGCATTACACCCATAAGTTTTACCATACATTGATAGTATGTTCAAATCAAATCCTTGACGACTGGTACCGTTTGCTATTACGAAACTACGCATTCCTTAATCACCTTTTTCAATTTAATATAATCTTTATCTTTTAAAAATGAAGTATATTTACGAACTAATAAACTCACTTTAGGCCATACTATTTGTTCTTCAATTTCTTTATCAAACTTTTTACAGTAATTAAACATAGTTTGTAATACTGACATGGTATCTAATCCTATCTTTTTTGCTAGAAAACTTTTTAATAGAATTGGGTGTTGACCTTTATGACATTTAAATATTTTATTAAAATCACCATTTGCTTTTTTAATTAAATGTGACATATCAAGTTTGAAGTAATATGTGAAACCATCTCGTCTTTTAACATATTGTAAATACTTTTGATCTGCTGTTGATGAATTGAGGTCTCCAACCCATGTAGTGTTGTTAGTGACAAAACCAGACACAAGAAAATCCATAATATCACTTTTATGTTTTTTTGCAACTCTGTGAAAAAAGAAACGATCATTTCTTTTATTAAAGGATTCATATGTCGCTCTTGTCTTTCCATTATATTGATCTATATTATAATCTTCTCTACTAAAATGTAGTTTGATTGCTAGATACGTTTTATATACTTCAAATCCATCCATTAATTATCCAATAAGTATTGACTACTGATTGGAAATTGATCTTTCATTACTTGTTCAATATGTGTAACCACATCTCTTGTTTCAGATTGTGTGTCTTCTTTTAATCTCAAATTACATACACGAGCAAATGCATATAAAGTACCAGACCAATACCATTCAGTCATCATATTCTGAGGTAAAACCATTCTTGCCATTTCTGGTGCAATACCTTTTTCAATCATATCATTATATAATTTTTTTAAAATACCTATTTCATTAGATACATCATATTCTATTTCTTCATCACTAGATCCTTGTTTGATACTTTTTGGTGGTCGTTTTCTCCACATGAAGGGTATATAAAACTCTGGTTCATCATCAACATATCTACGACTTACTTCGTTCCACACCAAACCGACTTGATGTTTAACCAATTGTCTTGCAACAAAAACAGGTGCCTTAATTCTAAACTGTAAACTTGCATGGGCAAAAGGTGACCAGTGATTATGATCTGCCAAATATTTAATTAACTTTTCATCTTTTTGTGATAGACCAACTCGATGCCCTTCGATTTGTTTTGCAAATGATACACGAGCTGCATTGACAACTGTTTTATCACTGCCCATTTTATCTATCAGTGTTACGTTCATATTGGTAATGCACCACTCTTTGGTAAATAATGTAATTCTTCAGCATTTAATTTAATCTTTTCTTTTAATGTTCGATTAATTAAATGGGTGATTGTATCCGGTTCAATTTCTTTTTCTTTACAATATTCTAAGATAGCATCCATGTGTGTCATTTGTTTCATTTGAACTTTTTGATCGATTAATATCGCAAAATCTTTTGGTGTCACCCTTGATCTCCTGTCGATTGTGTTGTTGAAGCTGTACTTGCAACATTATTATCACTATAATATGAAAAAGTCATTTGATCTTTATTCTCTTGTGATTCTTCATATAATATAAGTGCAATTAAAGAGTAAACAGCATTATCCATTAAGGTATCTTTGATTGATTCATCATTATATTTCAATTCACCTTTTTGTATAAAAGACATTAATCGACTATACTTATCACCTAATCGAACTGCAATACCTTTCCAGGCATCAATTCCACCTAATTCAGATAATCTAAAGTTGGCAAATGGATCTGCCTCTTGAGCATAATCATGTCTTTTCTTATCATGCAATGCTTTTATTTCTTCAAGTAGTTCATAAAATCTATGTGTGTATTTGTGCATCATGTCTCCTATTATATCATATTTTGTTTAATATGTCAATAAATTGAATGTGAGAATTTTTCAATCGTATCTTTTCAAATCCTCTTCTCCAATTTGTTCCTGTTATTTGTTTGTATGCTTGTTTCGGATAACCATTTGTACCCTCGTAAATGTTATGTCCACCAAAGTCAAATCCTAACATATGAATCTCTTTTGGTTTCATAGTGACTGCTAATCTCAAGGCACATATTCCAGAACCTTGACCTTCATCATTGATATATTCTTTTAAATCTTTTGCATTTTCAGGAGGACTTATTTCTGTTTTACCACTATTTCGTCTATCATTATTAAATCCCATAATGCTTCGAAAGAATACCCAATTTGTTTTAATGTAATCAGAATATAAAACTTCTTCATACATTCGATTATCACAAACAACTAAGTATGTTGGTGTGTAATCTCTGTGTAGTGCATTACAACCAATCACACATTCATTATTGAATTGTGATAAATCAAAACCTTTTCTACTAACGCCATTACCAATGACAATAACTTTATCGCTAGTCGGTAGAATTTTCATACATTTCGTGTTTCACACTGATTGATTGAACACATAATTCATTGTTATCATTCATAACCAATATTGCGATTTTCTTTAAGTCCTTAGAAGCCGCAAGAAAGACTTTTTCTGTTTTACCTTCAAGGATATCATAACCTTCACCAATAGATACAGGTAATAACTCGAAGTGATAACCCATAAAGTAAGCGACTTTATCGATGTTACCACAAAAGAGAGTAACTTCTTTTGTGTTTGTAAATGTTTCGTTAAATTCATCTGAAAATGTTCTTGCTTCTGCTTGAAATACATAAACATCTAATAAAAATATAATGATTGCAAGACTAAAGATTATTCTTTTCATTTTCTATCCACTTATAAAAGTTCTCTACTGCCTCTTTTAATTGTGGTAGATAATCTGATTTATTCTTTTTGAATACTTGTGTTGTACCGTCTGACGTGATGACTAAAATCACAACTTGTTCTATCGGTGTTCCTGTGAGTTCTTCATACATTTCTGCATAAGCGGAACCTTGTATAAAATAGTTACTAATCCATTCTTCTTTCTTTTCACCAGAAGAAGTTTTAAAGTCTATCACTGACAGTTTACCTTCGTATTCACCGATGCAATCAACCCTACCAGCGACAGTGTATTTCTCAGAAAACATTTGTGCTTCCTGTGTATGTATATTATTTATGTTATTAAGGATAGGTTTAAATTCATTGAACATACACCATGCGTGGAAGTTCTTTTTGTGTTTTTCGTCTAACTGTTCTTTTTCTACGTTGTTGAGATAATCCTCAACCATATTATGAACAGCAGTTCCACGATTGGCGGATGTACGAGCAATATAGTTGGCAACTTCTTCGCCCACTTTTTGCCGCCATTCGTGTAATCCTTTTTTATCTCTGATAGATAATACAGTGGTAATTGAAGGATAAGATTGATTTGTTTCCAGATTTTCATAGAATCTCTTTCCGTCTATATTTTTTGCTTTGAGTTCAGGAAACTCAACTTTAGGTAAATGATTAAACATAATATAATTATATCACAGTTTGACTAGAATGTCAACACATTTCTAGTGCTAATCTTGTAGTTTCTACTACTCGTCTTGTCCACCCTTTACCAAAGGTATCAAATGTTGATAATGATTCATAGTATTTTTGTCTTTCTGTTTGATACATTTTGATAGTTTCATTCAGTCCGTTTTCTTTCACAAATTCACTTAGTTTATTCAGTGTATTTGGACCAATACCACCATCTGCAACTGTACCAATTAATGTCTGTAAATACTTAGCGGCACGACCTGTTCCTGCATTGACACCAAAATCAAAGACACATAAGTCTAATCCAGAAGGCAAATCATCACCCTTTACTCTATCCCAATAGTTCTTTTTATAGATAGGTTCTACGTCTTCTCTCGTCAAATCTTTCATATCTTTTGTTCCACCGAAGTCTTCGTAAACTCTCTTGGTGACGCCTAGATTTGTTTCTCCTCCAGGATCTTTTGGATGATTGACGTATCCACCTTCGTGGTGTAATATTGTTTCTAAACATTTAATCCAATTGTTTTGCATTTGCTATCTCCGTTTTATAGTGTAGTTTTAGTTTTTTGTGGTCTCGTAATATCTTCCACATTTCTGATGAACGATCAAAATCTCTATCTCGTTCTATATCTGCTACTTTTTGTTTATAGTATTTGTGTAGTTGTTTTAGTTCTTTAAGTCTGGTCATAGTGCAATCCTAACTTTATTTTGTTAACTAGATAATTACGTAAGAAACCACTTCTTACAATGTCGCCTAGGTCAAATTCGATATTTTCGAACTCACCCATTTCATATAATATTCTCTGAAAATCGTAAATACCATTTCTCTCGGAAGTTTTGTTTAAATCAGTTTGTTGAAAGTCACCACAGAATATAATTCTACTATTCTGTCCAACTCTTGTGATGATTGTATCTAGTTCATGGAAGTTAAGATTCTGACACTCATCAACAATAATAATGCCGTTATCAATTGTAATACCTCTGAGAAATGATGTAGATAAAAATTCAATAGTACCTTGATTTCTCAAATCAACATATAATCTTTCAAATGCATTTTCTGTTGGTGCTGAAAACATGAAACGTACCATATTTTGATATGGCATTTGATAGAGAAATGCTTTGTCTTCTTCATCACCTGGTAGAAAACCAATATCTCGTGTTGGTAATAAACTTCTTACAAGATAAACTCTTTGTTGATCTGTCTTATCGTTTAATACTTCTTTTAATGCTAGATATAAAGAAAGAAAAGTTTTACCTGTTCCTGCAACACCATATAAAAATAGATGTTTACCTGATTTCCAGGCATCTGCCATTCTCTTTTGATTTTCTGTGATTGGTTTTATATTGACTAATTCTTTATCAGTAATTTCAAGTTTCTTTTTCGCCATGTTTATCCTTTAGTGCGGCCCAACCTAAGTTGGGCCTTTATCTAGTCCTGGATTGATAACAGCTGACTTTCAGGCAATGTTAACCCTACTTTTGCTCTTCAATCTTTTCAGACAGATACAAAATTATTTATAATTTTCTTGCCCTATGTTTTTTAACAACCTCTTTTGCCTTAATTTTTGCGTTACTTTCCTTTGCACCATATCTTTGTGCTAATGGTGAATTTGGATGTTTTTCACTGATTTTTGATAGTGTATCTTTCCATCCACTATCTGTTTTACTATCTAATTCTCCAGTGCCAGAAATAATATTCATTTGTGTAGGTGGTAATAATTCAATATGTTTTTGTTTTTTAAACTCTTCCATTTCAGCAATCATCATTAATTCTTCCCACACTTCACCTGTCTTGTGATTTTTAAATCTATATGTTGGCATTTATTTTACTTTCTAATATTTTTAATGAATCTTTTACTCTAGCAATTTGTGACACTTCATTATCATTTATTTCTATATTAAACTCATCTTCCAATTGCATAACAAATTCTACAACTGTTAGACTATCGAAACCCAAATCATCAATGAAATGGGAATCAAGTTCAATACCGTCTTCAGTGTAAGGTGTTATTATTTCAAATAGTTTCTGTTGTAAGTCCATGTGTGTACCATTCTGGAATCTGTCGATTCGTCCATTTTGCAAATTCTTTCTTTGCGATTATATAGTAGTTCTTATATGCCTGTATAGAATCACCATCAACTTTACATTCTGGATAATGTGACATTGCCTGTGGTGGTTCTGTAAAACCTTTGTCTTCTAAATTTGTTGGAGTATGTTTTAGTATGTCACCAAGCAACGTCCAGCTGGAGTGATCTTTGCCTTTTTGGTTTCCATATCGATGTCGATACTCTGCTGATAGTTCACGCCACAATTCATACAACCAGTTATAGTGCTGACTAGAAGTACGAGCCCAAACAGTTGAAGGGTGATTATAATGACACGCTTTGTAAACAATATTTTCTAAGTTATCTGGTAATTTGTATCTTGTTGCTTTTCTACCTGTTTTGGTAGTTCCTATATATTTAGTGCCATCTAACATTCTGTGAGCAGTTGAAAGTATTTGAGCATATTCAACAATCATCTTTACAACGTGTTTATCACAATGCATTTCTGCACAGGTTTTAGGATTTTCATCTAAGTAAAATATGTTCATTTTGTTTTATTATATCATACTTTTGATCAATTGTCAATAACTCTATAAAATATATGACCATCAATATGTGTAACTTTTTCTAATTTGGATGCCCAATGAGGTTTTACATAATGAGCGTGGTAATGTGTTGCATCTTCCACAACATTTGGAACCATATCAGGCATTGCTAGAAGAACACCTGCAATTGATTTTGCCAATCTCCAGGCATCAATATCTCTTATGTTATCTGATTTACCATCACAGTACCAACTGAATTGGCATTTATGTTTTACAGGAAAATTCTTTGTCCAGTTATAAGTTGGACCTTGTCTGATAACATCACAAACATTGTTTGGATATCTTGGACTTTTAACACGATTTAAAACAACTTGACCAACTGCAATTTGATCTGCCTGTGATTCTGATCTTGCCTCAAAATAAATGTTTTGTGCCAGACAATCTAAATCAGTATCTTTAGGATAATAAACATCTGCCCTACCATAACCATGATATAGAATGGAGATAATAAGAATGGCAAGAAATGTTCCTATATAAAAATTGTTATTGTTCAAAGATCACCTATCTTAAATTTTTGTATTACATTTTTAGTAGGTATAACAGTCGTATTACCACCGTCTGCTAAACCACCTTTATCATCATAAGAATAATCACTCATTAAGATATGTACTTTTCTATCATTCTTTACTAACCAACCAGTGGAAACACAGATCGCAGGTTTTGAATTAATGATATCTTTCATATCACGCCATCCTGCATCACTCTGAATGTCTTCCCAATACACCAAATAGAAGTCATAGGTAAATGGTATTTCAGGTACTTCGTCTTTAAACTTTTTACTTTTTTTCTTTGTCATACTCACTTATTTTTTCTCCAATGGCATAAACCATTAATGCGATTAATACTAAAACTGTTAAATTAAATAATAAAAATATATTTGTCCAAACCATATCATGCTCCTAATATTACTTCCCAAATTAATACAAAAATAATTAATATAATGAAAGTCATCACTGAATTTTTAATCCATTCATTCATTACGACAACCTTTCATATTTTACTTCTTCAGTGCCACAAGGACCACTAACAAGTAATTCTTCACCCACATTTAACATTAGAAAATCTCTTTCCCAATCGTCACCCATATAGGCATCTAAGTTATGGTCTTTCATTTCTTCTAGTGTGAAAATATGAGATGTATCATCGGCATCACCATAACCATATAAGTATGTACATTTAAATTTAAGCATATGCACCTTCAATCTCACCGTCAAGTATTTCAGCGGCGATAGAATAATCTATCTGATCACCACACCATACATCGATGTTTTGAATTTGCATAATATGATTGATTGCCTCATCTTTAGTGACAATCTCATCTTTATATGCCTTACGTAAGATGTCAATCTTTTCTTCGACAACATCATATAACCATTCTTTAACTTTTCCCATTATGCGACCTCCTTCATGTCAATTAAGTTTACTGCATTGAAAACACATCTGTTATCAATAGTTTCAAATATTTGAATGTCTGAAACAATATAACCTTCGATTAATAAATCTTTGATTCTTTTTGCTTCACCAAAGGTATCGACTGTCATTTTAGACCAGTCACAACCGTGATATTTGTAAACAATGTCATATCTGTTTTTCATATCTATACATTACACGAAAAGAGAGCAAATGTCAAGCACATAATTGTTACATTATGTCGCACCTAAAAGTGTTGATTTTACTTACTTTTTCATAAAAGAATCGTTCCAACCAAATGCCTCTTTGACTAAATTGGCAGTCAAACCTTTATATTTTTTGTTCAAAGTCTTATCTTTTGTTGCAATTAATAATTCTGCCTCTGGTTTTGTTAGTCCTTCTAGTATCTGAACAAACATTGCTTCTCGTTTATTCTGTGATAGATTAGGATTACCACCTTTAATAAAATGATATAGTCTTCTTGCTTCTCGTTTGAGATATGTGTGTTCAGTACCTTCTGGTGCCTCATTTTCTTTATATGGTGGATTACTATCTGGTAATAACCATTCTATATTAGGATCAAATGCACCTTTGAGTATCATTCTCAACTCTGGTGTATCATAATGTTTTAATACTTGTAATTTTTTTGGTTTATCTTTTGCGTTATTTACTTTTAATAATATTTCATGGAAAGTTAATGTTGGTCCAAACTTTCCTGTTTCATCAAATGCCATTTTTAGAACTCCTGTATTTGACCGATTAAGTCTTTTAATTTGTTTGTAATAAAGTAGTTTAATATTTTATGTCGTCCTGCAACTTTAATGTTTTCATATTCTGACATAATGTTATCTTCTACTTCTTTAGGTATATAGTCGAAATCAACAAGACGCTGATTTCGTTGAAAATTTCTGAATTGATATTCATTACAGAAACCTTTCGGATCACTATCAATCCAATAATCCAACTTCTTTTTATTAATTGGTTTTTGACGAATACCATTAATAAAGGTATCATCAGGAGATAAGAAGTTTGGAATGCTGTCACCACGATCACCCTTTAAGATATGTTCTTTAATATATCTTTTAGGATCCACACCATCTATCCATTTCTTTTGAATGGGTGCATATTGTTTTACATTACCATATTTTTGTAATTGTATGAAATCTTTATCACCACTTAATATTAAGATTTCTTCTTCACTATTTTTAACTAGTGTTGCAATAATATCATCTGCCTCTGCACCATAGACATCAATAACTTTATAAGGCATATGTTCTTTGAGTTCATCTCGTACTTTATTAAAGATAGTAAATATATTATCCCAATCATGTGAATCAGATTCTCTTGCTTTCTTTCTACTTGATTTGTAATTAGGAAATACTTCTCTACGCCAATAATGTCTGGAATCACAACAGATTATAATGTCACCATATTCATCTTTAAACTTGGTATTATAACTTCTCAGTGAGTTTAATATCATATGTCGTACTAAATCTTCACTAATATCAGAATCTCTGCCTATTTGTGCCATCAAGTTAGATATCATCACTTGATTTAAATCAACTAAAATCATTCTAATTCTTCACCCTCAAATTCTACTGTTTTTTCTGTTTTCCTTGGTATATAATATTGTATTTGTGAATAATATTTATCTTGTCGTTTATCATACTTTATTTTCATCATTCTGTCAATGATTTGTTGCATTGGATGTTTTAAATCAAATTCTTTGTGTATCAATGCACGTAAAGCTTCAATGAAAAATCCAATCTCTTTAAATGTTTTTTTCGATTCTTCCCAATTAGTAGAACCAATACCCATACCCTCTGATTGAAATTCATGGATTAAACGAACCATATAATCATCAACTAAAGAATTAGCAAAATCTCTGGATTGTTGTTCCAGCATCCTTTCATCTAATTCTACTTCAGATTTTTGATTTAGTTGTTTTTTTGTTTTGAAGTCTATTATTTCTGCTGTCATAATCTTTTATTACTTCTCTCAAATCAAAATATTCAAAAATACCTTTTAGATTGAGTTCTTTTTGAAATGCTTTTCTTTTATAAGTTTCATATTTTTCATGTATCTGATTGTATTGTTTCTCGTTCTTTATTTGCAATTACTTCTCCCATAAAATTAATGTATCCTTTATCTAATAGGTATTCTTTTAAATGATTATAACCACCAATCACTTCTTTATCAATCACAATTTGAGGAACTGTTTTTACATTACGTTTGAGTTGTTCAATTAATTCTTCTTTTGTAATATGAACACCAATTATAAACTCATCATATGCCAGGTTGCATTTTACTAAAAGCATTTTCGCTTGATCACAATAACTGCAACCTGGTTTTGTATATACTTGTATAGACACTTTAGTTTAATTCCTCTTTCTGAATTATTTTATTATATGTATCTATATATTCCTGATCAATCATGTCAATATTTGCATCTTTAATAGAATCGGTATTGAATTGACTAATACTGTCATCAAGTATCTTATCCCAAAGTTTATTTTGGTCATCATATGAGAATTTTAAGAGTATATACACCCTATATTCATCATATGCAGTTGTATAGATATCTTGTTCTGCAACTTCGTAACCTACGACAGCAGTCTTTGATATCACGTTGACAATGGTTCTATCGAACTCCTGAACAGTTCTTTTGTTTTTATCTCTACCGACTTCGGTTGAGAAGTATGTGGCACGTTCATTCATTTCACCATTGATTACATCGGCAATCTCTGATTTTGCAATTAGATTTGCCTTTTTAATTGCTAGATTTAGGTCTGGACTTGTTGCAACTCCAGCACCATAGAGAAAGTTATCACTCGTTGGTTTCATTACAAACCACTTTGGCACTTCTTCTAGCATCTCATTATTGCCACTTGATTCTTGTTTTACTTGATATGTAGAACTACAAGATGCTACAATCATTGCAAGAATCATCATCATTAAGTATCGCATTAGATTACCCCCTTTACGATATTCATTAAACTATCTACAATTGAAGGATTAATATAAACTATAAAACCACCCACAATTGCACCAAATATAAAATTAATCATATACCCACTCTCCGTTCTCTTTTAGACACACTTTAACAGGTGAATGAAAGACATGATCTGATCTGTCTAACCACCTACAATAACTTGGTGTATCTACATTACGATAATAGAATTGGGCAAAGATTTCCCAATAACTAGGACCGATATATCCATCTCTACAAACCATTTTCTCTCGTAAAACAATCATAGTATCAGGATCTATTTCTTGTGTAATCACACAATTACTTTTTGTATGTGGTACTTCTTGTGCCTGTGCAATCACACCCCAAAACAAAGTTCCAAGATATGCAATTACAATAATGACAATGTACCAAAACAAACTACTTTTAAGATGTCGCATTAACTACCTCCCACACACCATCTGGATGTTGACACGCTGTTCCAAATTCTGTTGAACGATCAATACCTGACAATGGCCACTGCATTTCTATATTTACAGTCGATTGATAATCAGAACACTTCATACCAGAGTTAATTACATAAGTTCTTGTAATCTTAATATCACCATTGTTTCCTGTTCTAGGATTAAACCATGTCGTGTAACTTGGTTTTGTTGGAGAAGTATTTAGATGATCTACAAAAACAGCATTGTGTATATTCTTGTCTGATTTATAAAACAATTCTGCACCAACAAAACTACCTAACACGGCACACGTTGCTACAAAGGCAACATTCTCGGATATCATTTGATAACACGAAGCACCTGCACTTGCACCTCCGACTACAGCACCAAAATGACTTGATACATTTCTATTCTGTGAACAACCAATTAAAGTTGTTGCAAGTATAATACTAAAGAATAGCTTCAAGTTCCTCATCACTTAAACTTTCTTCGGCATCTGTTAATCCAACATCATCTGCCATAATTTGTTCATAAAGATTTTCTTCTTTATCATTCAAATTATCTTCTTTTGATTTTCTTTTTACAATTATCGGCCAATTGCCAGTTTCATTAAATCGAATAAGATTATCCCACTTAATGTCATACGGTAATTCCATACGTTGATGTTTCTTTAACCATTTGATAATAGTTTCTGAATCAGAATCTTTCATTTCTGACCATTCTCTGTGTATCATTTCTAACGGTTTTACTTCTTTAGGCATCTTCATTCTCCATTTCTTCTTCAATCCAATCACGGTTTCTTTCTACAATATCAAACTCATCATCTAGTTCATTAAAGAGTTCATTATCACTTTTCTCTAAATCATCTTGGATAACTTCTTTTGCAATATCCATAAGACCATCTAAATGTTTAATTTCACCATCATCATAGATACCTGCAAAGTCCATACCAGGTTCTTCATACGAAGCGTATATTGAACAATCTTCATTATTTGCTAAGAATGTATCGTATGCCTGTGTTGGAGGTCCCCATGCACTATCAAAGTATCCATTGATTGATGCTTCATTACTATCACCATCTAATTGCAGTTCTAGTCCTTCACCATTGACTTCCCATTTTGTACCCCAATTATCAATACTCCATGAATACCAATCTTGTGTTTCAGAACCTTCTTTAAATGTATCTCTAATTTCTTGTGGCATTGGAACTAAGGCATCCAATAAACCTTTACTTTCATCTTTCGAAGTAATCTGATTATAGATTTCTTCTATCTTTTCTCTTGGTCCTGATAGGCCAAAATTATTACTACACCAATTAGGCATTTTCACTCTCCTTTTTTTCTTGTTTTTCTTTTTCTTTCATTGCTTGATACTGTAATGATAAAATGTATTTCAACTTTTCCATTCTATGTTTAACACTCTTTGGTATCTTACCACGAAACTTTCCTGACCAGTAGTTCAGTTCTAATTCATTTTCAACTGAAGTTCTGGATAATAAATCTCTAAAACTTTCTTGTAATCCACTCATTTACCTATGTCCTTTATATCATCTTTACTAATAACTTGATATGCACCCTTGTTGTATGCAGGTGCCACTGTGAAGTTATGTTCAATACGTTTTCTTTTTGGTGCCCCATTACCCATATGAGGAACTATTTTCTTCTCAACAACTATTGTTCTTCTTGTTCTGTCTGCGTTCAATGTGTTGATGTCATTAAAGGCAGTATATTCTGACCTTGGTATTTTCTTATACCCAAGAGATTTAAGATATTCTGCATGATCTTCTCTTGCCTTTTTGAGAGAATCAGTTAGAGGTAACTTGTTTCTCTTTTTTGTTTTCTGTCGAATATAAATTAAGCCCATTATAATTTTAATTGTTTAACTGGTTCACCTTCCCAATTTGTAGTCACAATTGAATTTTTTGTTACTAGTGGAAAAGAAATCCAACCATACTTTTCTTTTAATATTTTCTTTAAATGTGTAAATTTGTATTTTACTGTATCAGATTTTTTACTCATTGTCAAGCTCCTTATCATGTTGAATCATTGTAATTAATGCGTGGATAAATGCGGACACACCAATAAATGCTGAAATAGCAACATATGTCCAATTAGTAGTACCCATTTCATTTATAAAACCAATAGAGGCAAATAATGAAATGAATGATATAATAAACAAAAATTTAATCATATTCTCTCCTATCTGACTAATGCCCAAGCGGCAAGTTTTGCGTTGTTCTCATCAACATACAACATCAAATCGTCAATGATTGTGTCATAGTTAACATCCATTCTTTGACCGATAGTACATCTGTCATTGAAATATTTTGCGACTTCTTCAACACCTGCAAGGACTTCAGAACCATATTGTCTGTTCTTTATCAAACCTTTTGCATAGGCATTGTAACTCTCGTTTGCAAGATTTACTAATACGTTTCTAAATGTACTTGGTTCGTATTGTTCGTATTCAAATTGAGCATAATCTAATTTGTTCATTATAATACTCCGTACTGTTTTAGGACTAATAAAAATAATAATATAATAATAGTAGTTTGTTGATTTAATTTAAACATTAATGTAATACCTTTCTGTTTTCTTTTTCAAATTCTGCTTCTGCAATTAAAAACTCTTTTGTTAGATGTTCTTGTAATCTCATAATCTCACCTTCTAGTATAAGATACTTCTCTTGCCAACCAACTTTTTTAGAACCTCTAATCTCTTTGGCAACTTCAAGTAATCTTTTGAGATTTTCTAGTGTCATTATTTGTTCAATCATATCTAAACTCTAACACACCTTTCCTTGATTGTCAACATCTTTTTTAGGAGTGCGACAATAGTGTACAAAATCATATTTTAACATAAAATCAATGTTTTGACCATAATCATGGTAATAACTATCTGCACCTGGTAAATCAGAACCAAATACATCTGCATATGTGGCATAATACTCATCATCATACAGGATAGTCACTCTACTACCAACATAATTAGAAGGTTTTACCTTATCATATTCTGCATATTTCTTATCACAATATGATTTAATCATCTTCTTTTTCTTGGTAAGAGATTGTAATCTGTTATAATTGAAAGGAATGTTTCTAAAAACAGTCCAACTATTCTCAAAATAACCATCTTCAGGATCATCATAACCTCTATGATAAACAACATGGAAATTGTAAGAATGTTTCTGAATAGGTGACCATGAATCACCAGTATCATAATAATCTAAAATCTCGTTCTCAACAACTCTTTTATCATGTTGTCTGCGAACAGTTTTAGATGTGTTTTTGATGTATTGTAATTGATTATGTCTTGCATTGTCGGTCAATACATCTTTTTTTGCAAGAACTGATTTCTGACTTTTAATCATGTATTCAGATTACAGGAAAAAAGACCAGATGTCAATAATTATTTTAAATTTTTTTGAGTTTATTATTGTTGAAAAATAAGGGGTTTTGAGGGTGCGACAATCTGCACACCCCCAATTCGTAATATATTATTACTTTTTACGTGTATTTCCGTAAGGAATGACCTTTAAATCTGGTCTGGATTCGTTTTTAAATGTTCTCCAAGGATCAATGACTGTCGAATCAATTGCAAAGTTGTAATCATCATATGTACCGTCAAAATGTCCTAAGAGATATGTGTATTTACTATTCTCTAAATCTGGTTCAATGTTCTTTGTGTCATTGGTATAGTGTACCTTTCTACCCAATAGTTCACAATAATATCCTACAAGTATAGAAGGTGACCCATGTAACTGATCTGTCTTTGGTTTAAAACCTGTACCAAGAATGACTATCTCATTCTCGTTTTGTTCGACCATAAACTTTGCCATTTCTTTTGCTTGTAGTTCTCTGACTTGAACAATTGCATCAAAGATATCATAACCAAAGTTGTATTCTTGTGCCAACCATCTTAAAGCAATATTATCTCGTGGGTGACATCCACCACCATCACCAAGACCTGCTTTCATATAACTTGGACCCATGATTCTCATTGTCGAATCTTTCAATGCAGTAGTCACAATGTCAACGTTGATGTTTCCAACTTTCATCGCACAATCTTGGATCATGTTTACTAAACATAATTTTGTAGTGATAAAAGTATTATAGAAAATCTTAATTGCTTCTGCTTCATCCCATGTACCAATTTCTACTCGTGTATTTCTTTCACAGATTGGTTTATAGAAATTAAATAACTCTAATGCCTCATCTGTTTCAGTTCCGTTTTCTGTACCGATAATAATCATTTCAGGATTCTTCATATCCCATTTCACTGTTGTTTGAGCAATTAAATATGGATTGTAAATGAATCGACCAGTCTTTACTAGTGGTGCAATCTTATTTCTTACAGTGCCAGGTAAACAAGTTGAAATTAAAACAATCATTGTTTCTGGTTTGACATACTTATCAATTTCTTGTATAGCATTAATCGCTATACTATAATCAAAATCTTTTGGTGGTAAATGACTTGTCGGATATCTTCCGTCATAGTCTGAATCGTGTGGTGTTTGCACAGCACAGAATACTATATCTCTATCATCTACTGCTTGTTGTAAACTACTTGATACTTTAATCGTAGTTTCTACTTTTCTAATGTCATATCCTATAACATCATAATGCTCGGCCATGACTTCGGCAGCTTCTCTACCTAAGTTTCCTAGACCAACAAATCCAACTTTCATTTCTTTTCTCCTATAATTAATCCATTGCCTTTTGGATTGAACTGCCAGTTCTTTTTAAATGGTCCTAAATCATATGTTGATTTTGTGATTGTATAACCGACATCCTCTACTTGTTTAGTCCACCAATCTAAGTCTTCTCGTATAAAGTGACTTTTATCTGATTCATAACTATCTATAAAATATTTTCCGTCACTTCCAAGTGGTACAATGATAAAGACTTTCTGTCCACTTCGATAAAATATTCTTAATTGTTTTTCTATATCTTCATATGGTATATGTTCTAAGACATCTTTTGCAAGTATTAAACCATACTGTTGATCAAAATCTTCATATTGTTTTATTACTTTAACTCGTTTTTCTATTGCCCTTGGTGCCTCACTAATTGCATACTCTGACATATCAACACCATATGCATTGATACCTAATAATCGTAATGCATAAACAGAGAAACCTTTGGCACAACCAAAGTCTAATACTTTCTCGTTTTTGATATTACAATACTGTACAATGTGATGACACATTGGTATTGTGAGTTCAGGCATCCAACGATAGTGTGAATATAAAGATTTACCCACTTCAGCACCACGTTCAAAATAATTCTCATCATAATAATCTGCTTTGATCATACAAACTCCTCATGCATCAATGGGTCTTTGAACTCGTCAAATCTATCGATTTTACCATTTGCCCAATCATCTAACATATTAACATTATCTGTAAAGACACAACCTTTACATCTTTCTCTCGGATCAAACTTTGGTTTAATCTTTTTATCTAAGTAATCTAAGATATCACTTGC
>Ga0255772_10001690_pt1 | contig 21909 bp, 26 predicted proteins | sample 071ome_34_FD_179970 | JGI IMG/M metagenome (GOLD analysis project Ga0255772, IMG submission 179970) | Coastal salt marsh microbial communities from the Groves Creek Marsh, Skidaway Island, Georgia - 071411BT metaG (version 2) | ecosystem: Environmental > Aquatic > Marine > Intertidal zone >...
ATACGTTCAGCAATCTTCTCCTCAGACATCTCCATAGTGATGTAGAGAACGTTCTTACCTTGGGACAAACATGCTGCTGCCATGTGACACATGAACAGAGACTTACCAACACCAGTACCAGCAAGGGCAACGTTTAGTGTCTTGTTAGAGAGTCCACCCTTGGTAACAGTATTGAACTTATCAATGTCAAATGGAGTCTTATGTTCCTCCATATGATAGAACTCATAGCGTTCCTGAACATTCTCAACGTAGTCGTGACCTACATGTTCATCGAACGATACTGCCAGGGCCTCCTGTAGGATCGAGGGGATCGCATCCTTTGATACTTTTGATTCACCTCCATCCGCAATCTTGATGGATTCGAGTAGAGCGAGATAGATTGCTCTGTCCTTACACCACTTCTCTGTGGTGTCAAGTAACCACTGGTGTTCAACTGGCGTTTCCTCAAACGACTTGAGAGTTTGTACCGCCAGGTTGTACGCTTCTTCGGTAATGTCCTTACGATCCTGGAGGTTGATGATAAGAACCTCCGAAGTCGGGACAGTATCATAGTTACTAGCGAAGTTCCAAACTTCTTCATAGATGATACGTTCATGATGATCTTCAAAATATTCAGGTTTTACAAAAGGTACTACCTTACGATAGTACGCTTCATTGAACAGAAGATTTCGGAGGATAGATAGTTCAATTTTCTCACTCATCTTCTGTGCCATACAAAAATTCTTTACGTGCTTGTTCGTCTAGTTGTTCGAGGACTTCGGGGGTGAAGTAGAGTTCTGGTTCTTTGAGGATTGCTTTAGCGTAGATTTTCTTTCCATCAATCTCATAACGTCCAGCAACATTTTTCCACAACCCTGCTCGCTCGCCCATCTCAAGTAGTCCATAGTGTCGTTGTAGTCCTCTAGCATCAAAGAATAGTCGTGTCTCCACCTTCGACCCTTCACGGGTCAAACGGGACTTCTTCGCCTCACATTTAATAATGTTTCCGACCAGATCGGTTCCTTCCTTTTCTTTTTTCTTAGAAAGGAAAACGATGGTAGAAGCGGAATACTTAAGACCAACTCCTCCTCCCATTTCTTTAGTCGGGACGTAAGATCCGATAACATCATAAGTGTGATTGGTGACTAGCATTGGAATGTTAGCCTTGCCGAGCTTCAAAGTCAAGACTCGGAAGGCACCTTTAATAAGCTGTGATTTCGTCATGTCACGAACCTGCTTATCGTTTTGGATGTCCTCCATCTCCTTAGAAGACGAAAGCATCCCAAGAGAGTCTAGCACGAACATCAGTGGTTGACGCTCGTCTTTAGGTTGTTCTAAGTATTTGTCTACGATCCTGATCGCCTGGGTCCTGAACTCCTCAATGGTATCTACAGGCATGATGATCATACGATCCGAGTCGATGCCACGACTCTCAATCATGTCCTTAGAAATGGCAGACTCAGTTTCAAAATAAATGACTCCAGCATCAGGATTAGAATCAAGGAAAGAACGAACCACACTGAGGCAAAAGAAAGTCTTGCCCGTGCCCGATTCTCCTGCCAAGGCAGTAATTTTATTGGAAGGAAAACCTCCGTAAATCGAACCACTAACCAAGGCATTAACCATGTAGCTGCCAGTGTCAATGAAAGATTCAATATCGCCAGCAGCAATCCCGTCGCTAACAAAACTAGCGTACTCATTCTTGCTGTCCTTAATAACAGTATCTAGGAAACCCATAATTAGAAAAATGATAAGAGTGAAACAGACCGCTCGTAGTCCCAACCAATACATTCTAGCACGTTCTTGAGCGGTTCAAAGAACGACTTCTCAAACTGTTTGTTGAAGTCTACATACTTCTCAACGTTGAACTCAGGTGGGAGATTTTGGAAGAACGAGATTACATTTTCTTGGATGGGGTTGGGAGTCTTGAGGTAGAGAAACTTGATCTTCTCTCCTTCTTGGATAAGAGGGTACTTGTGAGTAAGTTTATTACGGCTAACATGGTGATTGTACAGTAATGCACCTCGGACATGAATAGGTGTACCCTTTGAATAGATGTCCGCCACAGACTTGTATTTCTTGAGACCATTTACACCTCGGGGAAAAGCAATGTTTACACAATCTTCTTTCTTCGTGTCTTCCTTGACCCTATCAATATAGTCAATCAACACATCATTGTCTTCGTTAATAATAATCTCATATGCTTTGAGCAGTTTATCTCGGAAGTATGCTGGAGTAGATGACCTAGCAGTCTCCATACCACAGATCTTCATCTTAGGTTCAGCATAGCGGACACCTTCACTGTCCCATACGTTGAGAATGTATCGCTTCTTGGCAGTCCAGATAGCACGGTCAGCGATGTTCTCACGCTTCATCTTCATTTTTTGTTCATATGCCGAAACGTAATTCGCAAGTTCCTGATAACTGGACTCGATGAATGGTTCCAACTTTTCTTGACAGATCTTGTCAAGTATCCCCACAATTGCTGTTTTGTTGCCAGACTTAGCACTAAAAAATTTATCAACAAGAGGTCCAAGATTAAGATAGATTGAGTCGGTATCGCTAGCGATGACATAATCGACATCCTCCGTTTGTAACAGTTTATTTAGATATCCGTTCATCTTGTTCTCAATCCAACGGATCGAAAGTTGACCAGACATAGTGATTGCTTCAGCAATCTCTAGTCGATAGTAACGGAAGTGTTCATTGCCAATGGCACCATAGGCAGAGTTAAGTTGAATCTTACGTGCCATCTGAATGTTATTACAGCGGGCGATCTCTTTCTTCAGTTCAGTGCTGGGTTTCTTCTCGTACTCCTGCTTCGCCTTGAGCATACGCTTCTTATAAATGGTACGTTCCTGATAGATCTTGTCCATTAATTCAGGCAAGAAACCACGCTTCGTTGTATCATAGTATGTACCATTGGCACACAGAGTCTTACCCTCCATGTAGGAGATATCAATCTCATTATTCAGGAGTCGATCGACCGTCGCCGTTGGGTGACGATGGTCAAGTAACGTCTCTGGCGAGAGGTTGTACTGCATAATGAGGTGAGGGTAGAGCGAGTTGAGGTCAAAACTGACCACCCAGTCATAAATTCCTGGAATAGGTTCTTTGACATACGCCCCAGCGTACTTGTTATCTTTCCTGCTTTCATGTTTGGGAGGGATTACTAGATTACGTTTGGACAGATAGACATAGATGATGTTGTCCCACATACGTACCTGTGAATACACATCTTCAAAGTTCACCTTAGCATCATATGCCATGGTGATGGCAAGTTCAATCAACTTCATCTTGTCATCCAGCTGGTCAACCAGGCGAACGTCAACGATGTTGTAGTCCACGAACTTCTTCCAGTCCTTAGTATAGAACTCCTTGAAGGTATCGTACTCACTGTGATCAAGTTTCTTAGCACCAAGTTCTACAGAACAGATATGATCTAGACGGTAGGACTCTTGGTTAGTATAAGTAAACTTCTTATACAGTTCCAGATAATCGAGGCAGGAAATACCACTGATGTCATAGGCAATCTGCTTACGACCTTTAATGTAGATCTCACGGTAGAGAATACTCTTCCAAGGTGAGATCATCTTGGATTCTTTCTCACCAATCACACGCTCGATACGTTTGATGATGTACGGGATATCGAACAGTTGTACGTTCCAACCCGTGATCACATCAGGGAAGTTAGAAATCCAGAAGTGAAGGAATGCCTTCAGCAGACCCACCTCGGTCTTGAACTCAAGGTAGTCCACGTCAGGGTCTGTCGCCTGATACGGGCGAGAACCAAACACAGTGATACGACCAGTGTGAGAGTCCTTCAGGGAGATTAGAAGAATCTCCTGATCGGCAGTCTCGATGTCAGGGAAACCATTCTCAGCACCAGTCTCGATGTCAATAGTAAAGATACGAATCTGGTTCATATCAAACTTCATCTCATCCCAAGGATACTCCTCAAGGATGTACTGGTTATTGTATCGTGTCTGACCATACACAGGAAAGTCTGCCATCTCCTTATGGGTCTCGACAAACTCTTTCGCATCTTTAATAGTGCCCTGCTTGACAGGACGTACACGCTTGCCATCGAGTGTCTTCCACTCAGAAGGTTTATTGGTAGGCAAGAACAGTGTCGGGTTGAACTTCACCCGATCACTGAACTGCCGACCATGGTCATAACCACGAACCAGGATAGTGTTCCCAGACTGTTGAACACTGGTATAAAACTTCATTCCGTCTCTTTGTCTTTCAGGTCATAGTAAAGTGCCGAGTACATGGCGCTAGGATCACAAATCAAAGTAATGTCTGATGATCTAACAACCAGTTCTCGATCGTCGCTGAACTCGGGAAAGGGCACTGCCCCATCCCGAGATACCTCACAAGGGTATTTTAGCACACAGTCAGGGTCACCGAACTCGACGCCACCCAGTTCCTCAATCTCTGCTACAAGCCAATGCCCGTCAAACTTGAGGAGTTTAATCATACTACCTCAGGGACAATGGCAGGTTCTTCAACCTGTTGGAAAGGTTCGGCAATAGGATGTTCATCAGTGTTAGCACCAACGCCAGCAGTGTTAGGAATAGCACCACCCACTGCCTCTTGAATAGCTTCTCGCTGTGCTGCCGAGTTCTTATCTTCCTGCTGATCTACTTTATTTCGATAAGCTTGTGCCAAACCAGGATCAGGAGTTCCAATAGTTAGAATACCATCATAAGGAATACGATACTGATTATCCAAAGAATATGGACACCACTTACTAAATTTAACTTGAAGATCTCGGGATGGATCATCTGTGTTAGGAACACTAATTAATTCAAGTTCATAAGGGAAATTCATAACAAGACAAACACCCTTACGTTCTTCACCCTCTCCTTCGAATACTTCTTGTAAGATAGTAATCAATTTATCACCACTCTTAAGAACTACAATAGATGGTTGAAGTTCAGCAGGTTGATTGTTTTCTTCAGTCATTGTTTTTGTTTCTCCGTTTTTTCTCAAGTTTATATGCTTCAAATTCCGCTTCATTTAATAGTGGATGGAGCGGTTGTACTAGACCAATGTATGTATCATACACATGCCAAGTAGGTTCTGCTACAGCAACGATATTTTCAAATGCAATTCTGAATTCTCTAGTAGAAGAAAAAGGACTCCAAGCAAAGAAATTCATTGAAGGTTTTTCAGGGTCATCTGTAGCGATGACCTTCATTGCCATAGGCATAGTGACAACAAAGCACAAAGGATTGCCTTCGGTATCTTTCAATTCTTCTAGACCAGCAATTATTTGCTCTCCAGTAGTTAGATGTAGTATGTTAATAGACATAATTAATCTGTGCTCACGTTATTATAGCAAAAAAACACAGGACCCACAAGGGGTCCTGTGCCAATATTTATTCTGTCAGCAGTTGCTTCTCTGGCGGTCTTCCACCAATCTCATACACTGTCTTCTTCTGATGATCTGGGATAATTTTCTCCAGCGAAACACACAATAAACCGTCCACAAAATCTACATTAGTCACTCTAACATCATCTCCTAGTTGCCACGTTCTAGTGAACGATCTCTTCGATACTCCCTTGTGTACATACTCGACTTTAGGATCCGTCTTTGCATGTGTCGTGGCAATTCTGAGAATGTTTGATTCAGTAGATACTTCAATCTCCTCTGGTTTAAATCCTGCCAGAGCGATTTGAATTTCGTAATTACTGGTGTCATGTTTGATTAGGTTATACGGAGGATAGTTCTTATCATGATGTGTCATAGATTCCAATCTATGGAACATATCATCCAAACCTACAAAATGAGGGGAGTAGAGATCCCACTGGTAAGTGTTAGTCATTATAGTTCTCCTTAGTTAAGCGAGAGTTAGTTGTGTGGACCCTTACGGCATCCACTACTAATTATAATGGCACATAAAAAAAGTGGGGTGTTGTATACCCCACTGATATGTTCGGTTTATACTTCAGTCTTCTTACGACCGATATTGTATTTACTTTCAAGCGTCCATTCATCCTTCTCTTTGAAGGCAAGGACTTTAATTTGATTAAGTGGAGCAACGTCAGAAATTTTATCGCTCTCCACTAATGAAACAAGACCCCAATCAGAAAGAAGTTGGATGATCCTGTTCCGTCTTTGAACATCATTCAATGAAAGATTTGTGCTCTTTCCATCGAGAGCAAACAATTCTTTAAAGTGAACGATGTAATACTTTCCTTGCTTATGAAGGATATGACACGACTGATATAGCTTTCGTTCTTTTCTGGATGCTACACCAATACGTGTAAGAGTTTCTCGAACCTTGAGGAAGTCGTCAGGTTGTCCCAAGGTAACCTCCACCATATCGGTAGGTTGCCAAGTTACTTCAATTTCTGTGCTCATTTCATGCCACCTTTATTCAATGTCTTTCTTATAGAATCAAGTTCCTCTTTAGTGAGAATGTTTAAAGCTTCTAATGCTTTATTATGACTGTAACCATAATATTGCTTTACAAGTTCTAACTCTTCAAGAGTTTCCTTGCGTAACCAGGGAGTGAAACGTTTCCTCGGTTTCAAACTATTTATAAAAAAGTCATACTGTAGTCTTTTATCGAGATGAGGATTCTTATTCATCTCGTTGGCATACAGAATGGTATCAGTAAATGATGACAGGCACTTATTAATAATAAAAGGTGGATACTTTCTCTCCACCTCAGGGTCATCCTTAAGGATATTCTTCTTAGATTGGTTTATGCTGTACAGGTAGTCTTTGAGTTCCGCCATTCCAGTGTCTGATCACTCCGCTAATAATAAAAAGATTAGTAATGAAATAAGTGAGAAGTATAATAGTCCGTATGATAGCAATGTAATCTGCTTCTCTTTCATCTCGCCCCTCCTTCTGCCCAAGTGCCTTCGCCCACAGTCTCCACATTATTTAAATACAGCAGTAACACCCAGAACTTTAGCATTAGGATTCCTAGCAAGGGCAACTTCACGTGCCTCTTGATAATTACGAGCGATCACTTCTTCTTTGAAGACAGTGCCAGCAACATAGAGTTTGACTTCACACTTCATGACGGTTCGCCTACGATGGTGGTTAGGTAGTTGTGGAGAACGAGTTCCTTTCGTTCCGCTTGATCTAGTGTATAGGATCCCACGCTCCTCATGGTGTAGGTGTGTGCAAATTCAGCAACTGACCACCCCTTGAACCGATCTCGGATCAGTTGGGAGTTGTTATAGGAAACCAGTTGAGGAGCGACAAAACGATCACAATTAAGAGCAAACTTATCGTGATCAAATCCTTTGTGCATTGATCCTTTACGCCCATAGAGGTTATCCTTAATGTCATAAGGAGGATCAAGATAAGTAAATACTGCTTTATCATCTGTCAGCAACTCTTCATATGAGAGGTTGGTGATCTTCCAATTGGCAATTAGTTTTTGATACTCAGGCAATCGGTCGATTCCTGCCATTGAGAAGTTGCTATCGCTTGCTTGCTTGGAGAAGGAACTTGATTCGGTGAGACCAGAGAAAGAACACTTATTAACCACATAGAAGGAAACAGCACGGTGGAAATCTTTAGTGTCTTCCACAGGTCTTGAAAGATATTCTTTCGCACTATCAAACAAAGTTCTGGCAGATGCTTGATCAATGTGTCTTTGTTTAAGTTGGACAAGTTCGTCTCTAAGTGCTTGTCCATGATCCTGCAGTTCTCGCCAGAAATTATAAAGAGGTTCGTAGAGATCGTTGACCCAGATATTCAAATGGGGATAACGTTTAGATACTTCAAGTGCTACAGAACCACCACCCAAGAATGGTTCACGATATTCATCGTAATCTTTAAGGTCAGGAATGTATTGGAAGAGTTTACTCAGGGCACGACTCTTCCCCCCTGGATATCGAAGTGGCGTCTTCAGTGATTTCAAAGTTTGGGGCATGATATTTAAGGTATTCCCAAAAGGTTAACTTCAATTGTTTCTGTGTCATGCCACAATGAGCGGCAGCAGCAGGTAGATTCATTGTAGCATGAAACAAAGCTTCGTGTGCTTCTGCTACGTTTTCTGGTGTGGTCTTAACTTTCTCCGACAAGTTCAATGTCCTCCACACAATCAACAGTTACTTCATGTTCACCAAAGCGATACCAGTGATTCATTTCACCACAAATATCTGGACGTTCTCCAAGATACTCAACGTCATCACTTTGATTTTCTCTCAACCACGCTTGGAGTCGGTGGTGCATTAATTCGCTTTTACTAATCATTTGAATTCACAACTCATCATAATTTCAGTTAGACATGCCAAGAGATTGATCTCCTGGTCAGGAACAATATGAATGTCCCTAGAATATTTGGCAATGATCAACACTGCTTCAGGAATAGATGCTGATTTGAGTTTATCGTAAAGAACATCATAGAGTTTCCTCATCACAGTAGTAGGATCATTATTAATATTATCAACTACCCACTTTCGTACAACAGTAAACTCTTTATTCTTCAAGGACGATACAAGAGAATCGATAGTAATATCTGCAACATCAGCAAGGATAGCGGAATTGATACTACCAGTGGCAGCAAACCGCTGACATTCATTAATAAGACGACGCCAATCAGGGTAATAACGTTTAACCACTTTAGCAAGAACCTTGTCCTCGTACTGAACATTTTGTTCCTCCAGGATTTCTTTCAAACGAGTAAAGAATGCTCCCTGTAGAGCGACTGCTTGATCAGTATTGATCTTAAAGTCAACTACAGTACAACGACTATGTAGTGGTTCAATAATCTTGTTTGGAAAGTTACAAGTAAAGATGAAGCGGCAGTTATTGTGGAACTCCTCCACGGCGGTCCTGAGAGACAGCTGAACATCGTTAGTGGTGTTGTCTGCCTCATCAATGATGACGACCTTGTGAGCGCCCCCAGAGGTCAGGGAGACCGTTGTAGCGAACTGCCTGACCCGATTCCTCACAGTGTCAAGGAAACGACCCTCGTCAGACCCGTTGATGACGATGTAAGAGGCACCGATCTCGTCACACAGTGCCTTGGCAACGGTAGTCTTACCAATGCCTGCCGTTCCAGCAAGCAGCAGATTAGGAATCTCTCCCTGTTCTACAAACCCGTGGAACGACTTTTTGATATTCTCAGGTAAGATACAGTCAGCAATTTTGCTGGGACGGTACTGTTCAACCCAAAGAAATTTTTTCATAATCAAATAAAATTAGCGTTAATCAAGATACGATTTGGATGCTGTACAGGAGAGTGACCAGTATGGTAATAGTCTCCATCAAAGAAACACAACCGATTTTTCCTAGGAGCAATTTTTTTCTGGATAGTGTACTCATCACACAGACGTTTTTCATTATACACCATAGTATATCCATCAGAATCTGACACATAATATATGGCAGTAATATTTTTGACTCCTGCTAGATCAACATGAGCTGGATGTAATACCCTAGAAGTATTAGCAACCGTCATGTCAATACGTGCTCTAAGAAGTCGTTGAGCACCAACAGTATCTTGTACCTGTAACAGGAAAGGTTTTAACATCATACTAGCATATGTGTTAGTCCACCCACCTTCAACTTCACTGAAGAGAAGTAAACTAAATCCGTGTTCTACTGGAGATTGATTTTGTTGATATGGTTGTCCAGAACTACGGGGTTTAAAGTACCACTCTTGACCATCTGATTGAAGTTGAGATTCAATTAAATTAGCATATGATGGTGTCAGGAAGTTGTCAATCACTCTCATGGTTCGAGAGCAATATAGTATACAAGATCGAGATTAGCATGACGCCACTCGGTAATCAGTTTGCTGGAGATCTTCACATTGTAGTCACCAGGATACAGTTTCAGGTTCTCAACTTTCAGGAACAACTCATAAGCACCAGTAGCAGTGCCTTGAATCTCCTGAGTGTAAGCATTAGCAGTGTCGTTCTCTTTATCACACAGATTCAGACTGATAGTTCCATCTTCAGTAGAGACAAAAGAAAGATCGGGGAGACTATAAACACCAGATGCTTTCTGAAGCTGAACAAGATCCTCAGATGACAGGGAGAATTCCATGTCAGCACCAGGGAACTTAACGTCACGTTCTGGAGCAGACTTCAGGGTGATCTCAGGATCGGAAAAGTAATACTTAGCAGAGCGGCGACCACCACGAATGGTAACATACTCATCGTTGTCAAAGTTAAGACCAGGATCTTGGAACAAACTCAGACCCATGAGGAACTGACCTAGGTCATAGATACCACAGGTCTTAGGGAACATCTCAGGAGAAGTGTACTGAGCAATCATGTTCTCACCAACACTGATTGTCTTCAACACATTACCCTCACGGATCATAATAGATCCATTAATTGTCGAGAAGTTCTTCAGGACAGATGTAGTTTGGGGCGTAAGTGAAAGTTGACTCATCGATTAGGATACTCCTCAGTGGTAGTAGATTTATCAGAAAAATGTAGCAAAAGCAAAGCGTAGTGAAGGATCTTTACGATATCACGACGAGCAGTGCCCTTCTTATCATAGCGTGAAGCATACTTCAGAATGTTGCTTCGACAAAATGCTTCGGCATCACCACATGCTTCAATCAAATCTAAAGTTTGAATGCTGTCATTGCCAGCAGAGTAGTGCTGGTTATATGTGCTAGCAATGTAATCACGAAGCTCCTGAAGGAGCTTGTCTTCATTATATTTAAAAGTCATATTACTCGGAAAAAATGGTTTCCAGTTGATTATGATAGCACTCAAACACTTTGCCGTCAATACTTTGAACATAGAGTTTGAGTCCATCACCATCAAGGATTTTAACAGATCGACCGTCCTTAAGGACGGCAATACAACCACGATAACCGTGGAACTCGGTATCAGTTTTCATCGGATTCCTCCACTTTGTCGTCGATTTTTTCATAGAGGGAAAGGAATGATTCCTTAGTCTCATCATCGAAACGGTTGACACAAGACTGGATTGCTTTCATCCGTTTGCCAAAGATTTTGTAAGCGTTGATGATGTGTACCAGGCGACGGGTGCTGATAATCTCATCAATACCACCATCATTAAAGGTCTTACGGATGATATCTGCCCAATCAACTAGACGAGATACAAACTCAGCGTCATCACACATCTTGCCAAGGATCTTTGCCTCAACAGCAGGGGTAGGATACTCCTGCTCAAAGGTCAGGGCAAATCGCTCAAGGAATGCTTCGTTGAGAACGTTAGTGCCGATGAAGCGACCATCATCGCTACCCTTGCCCTTGGTGTTGGCAGTAGCAACCACAGTGAAACCAGGAGCAGGGACGACATACTTACCAGTTTTCTTAAGGAACACACCCTTGCCTTCAAGGATAGATTGGAGACACAGGATCTTATTGGATGCCAGGTCAACCTCGTCTAAAAGCAGCACAGCTCCCCTCTCCAGAGCTTCGATGACAGGTCCGTTGTGCCAAACAGTGTTGCCATCAACAAGACGGAACCCACCAATAAGATCATCTTCGTCGGTTTCAATGGTAATGTTTACACGAATCAACTCTTTATTTAGAGCAGCACATGCTTGTTCAACAGAGAAAGTCTTACCATTACCAGACATACCAGTGATAAACACAGGGTAGAAAATACCAGAACCAAGGATTTTCTTGAGGTCGGTAAAGTTACCGAACGGGACGAAACCATCGTCTTTCTGGGGAACAAGGTTACGATCTTCCCGTTCGGGAGCAACCATCTCTTCCAATTGCTCACGTGCTTCTTCGATGGTCAGGTTCCACTTACCACGACCAGTTTTGTAGGGTTCCATACGATTACAAATAGTAGCGTAAGAATAACCCATGTGCTCAGCACCTGCCTTGATAGCAGCGGTGCCAACCTCGGTGCCAAAGTTCTCTTCAATGTAAGCGAAGAGTTGAATCATATCGATGTGAGCGGGTCGGGGCATTGTGCTTTGTTTGTTGATGAACTAATTATAGGGGCAGAGTGGGGCAGACTCAGGGCAGAGTGGACAGTTCAGGAAACGACCGTGGCAAAGGAGGACAGGATCTTTTTGTTGGTCGTCTTTGCCTTGAGCATTGAACGGAAGGACTTGCTGATCTCAGTCTTCTTAGCACCTTGTTCAACATCAAACTCAACGTCAGAAGACAGTGTAGTTTGACCGAGAACATAGAGAGAATCATATCCAAGACCATTAAGTTCCCAGGATTTTTGTTTCCTCCACTTCTTCATGACAGCATCATGATCGTGATTCCAACCATGGATACCTTTGTACAGAGAACTGAAATCACCGCCATTACCAATTCGGAAACCGATAAAGTTAACCTCTGGAAAACTATCTTTCAGATTCTCCAGAAGAATAGTGGTCAAACTATTGGTAATCTCATAATCAAAGTGACGATAAGTTCTGCCAATCTTAGGATCACGAAGGCAACAGTTAGCTTGAACGCTACGGTTGCCAACATACTCATTCAACTCAACATCATAGCTTAGGTTGTTTCCTTCACCATCAGTAAGAATACAGACATTAACTTTCTGAAGATCATTCGCTATTCGGAAATAGGGAATGAGAGTCTTGAGAGTGATCAAACTTTCATTGAGAGGAGTGCCAGACAGATCCAGACCCATAGGGTTGTGATAGTAAATAGCACTCCTGCTGTAGTAATAAGCAAGACGATACAGATGCTTAATGCTTGTATCAAAACTCTTGCTGTTGCTACGGGAAGTAGCAAGGTTCAGCAGAGAGAATCGTTTGTGAACAGAAAGCATGTTGTTCTTACGTTCGTAAGCATACTCTTTTACGTACTCAGTTTCTTCTCCACCCTCAAAAATAGAGTTGTTCCATTCATAGGTGAAAGCATAAACCTCAAAAGGAATCTGAACCTTACGGCAGAACCAACAAAGGTTGATGAGTTGCTTGACAGTATCCATGAGTACAGTGCCCATCGATCCAGACCAGTCAAGAATAAAAATCATGCCATGGTTCTTACCATCAGGCAGAACAGTCACTTTCTTGAAGATGTCATCAGAATACTTATAAGTATGAAGCTTAGAAGTATTAAGAACACCAGTCTTAGATTGACCAGCACGAGCATAAGCGTCAGCAGACTTACGGCACTCAAACTCCTTAACAAGGTAGTTTACCTCCTTCTGAGAAGATTTCTTGAAGTCGTTGAAATCAGAATCAACTCCTTCAAAAATGTTACCCCACTGCTCAGCACGTTGCTCAGCAAGTCCTTTCCAGTATTTACCAATGTAATCTTGAAGTTTATCGTAATCAACGATAACTCGGTCAAGATCAACTTTAGGAACCTCAAGATAGACAGGTTCCTGAGCATAAGAACGTTGGTTAGTCAGTTCTTCTGCTGCCTCATCAAAAGACTTTTGAGTTTGAGATTCGTAGTCTTCACCACCTTGCTTAGAGAAAGAAGGAGTTTCGAGATCGGCTTCATCACGTTTGCCGTTACCACTGCTGTCATCGGAATCATCGGTCTCTGCTTCAGTTTCTTGGGTTTGATTTTGTGATTGTGCTTCAGCAGAAGTAGACTCCTGTCCCTGCTGAGAAGATTGTGGAAGATTAGCAGGAGGAGTGTCTTCTTTCTGTTCGTCAAGATACTGTTTTAGTTCACGACAAACAGAGAGAACATCATCAAAGGTCTCACACTCAGCAACCTTGTCTACAAAGATTGTCTCACTAGATTCAAAAGGAATGAGAGCATAAGCACCAATCTTAAAGTGAAGGTTGATACGGTCGATCAGGTTGAACTTAGAAAGATCTTGATCTTTGATGTCAAAGAAGTCAGCATCGTTAAGTTCTTGGTAACCCCTGTAGAAGTCTTTGCTGAGACCAGCATACTTACGCTTCATTAACTTCTCAATACGAGCATCCTCCACAACATTAATGAAGTCTTTAGGAACATCGAAGTCCCACTTGTCAGCAGGTGTGTACAGAGCATGACCGACTTCGTGACCCACCAGCAGGTCATAGACAATGTTAGATGCCTTGTCCCACAGGGGAAGAGTCAGCACACGACGGAGCACGTCAAAAGAAGCAGTGCTGACCTTACGGTGCTCAACCACAAGGTTCTCGGTAGCGAGCAGTCGTGCCAGGTTTCCTCGGATCTCTTGGTTGAACATGTTCTCTCTCGGTTGATGAACATACTATAAAACCCCCTGGGGTCACCAGGAGGTCATAGTGGACAGTCTCTCAACTGTCAATACTCAAAGTTAGAATCGTCATGACCGACAGATCCCTTAGGCATTATATTAAAAGCTAACGAGTATCTTTTAATATCAGTTTTGTGTATTAAAACTTGATGCTGTAAAGAACTAGGAAACAATACCATCATGTTTGTTCTTGGTCTAAGTTCCCAAGACAAACTATTAAAGTAATTGTAATCAAATGGTTCTACATTTATAGTTATATGATTAGGATTGTAAAATACTAAAGGAGCACTGTCATTATCATATGCCCCAAAGTAAACAATACCGCTCAACCAAGAATTGGTGTGTGAATGTCGTTCACATCTACCACCTTCATATGTACGTGTAAACCATGAACTAGTGAATTGAATATCACACGGATACTTCATAGTATCAATTACATAAGAAAGACATTTGTCTCTCAGGTGCTTCTCAACATCTGGAAGTTTTGACAAAATATTTTTATCTTTAGTAACTGCTCCTAGACAACCATCATCCTCAATATCTTCTAACCATTCAACAGTATCTTTAAAATCATAAAGTTGTTTGGTAATATTAAAGTCAATATTACAAGTAGAAATAGGACTAGAAAAAGTCGGAACAATTTGCCAGTAAGGTTCTTGATCTAACGTGAATGGTGGGTAACTCATGCTTCAGATAAAACAGAATAATTTTTAATTTTATCAAACTTAAGGGTTCGATCAAACTTTCCTTCTAGACTTTCTTTGTGACTAATAACAAACACGTTTGTGTTGTCATCAAAGTTACGAAGGATCCATCCTAGTTCACTACTACCACTGGCATCTAGAGAACCATCAAAGATCTCATCTAGAATAAGGAGGTTAGTATCCACGCTATTCTTAAGTTTAGCAATACTCCTCCAAGTAAGCAGAAGAGCAAGATCGATACGAGCTTTCTCTCCCTCACTGAAAGATTCGTAAGTAAAGATGTCTCGGTATCTAGACTTAATAGTTTCCTCAAAGTTTTCATTAAGAGTAAAGTTAACGTAAAAGTCCATCTTCCTAAGATAATCTCCGATGAGTTTGTTCATCGCTGGAAGATATCGTTTGATGATTCTACTCTTAATTCCATTATCTTTTAACAATTGACCAGCAACACTTAATGTATCTTTATCTTTTTTAGATGTGATAAACTGATCTTTGATCAGATTCTTCTCATTAACGTAAGCAGTTAGTTTTTCAAACTCTGCTTTCTTGCTGCTGGTAGGAGCATTGAGTTCTTCAATCTCCATCTCACGATTACTGATCTGTTGATCGAGAGAAGTGATCTCATAGTTAAGTTGATTAATTGTTGAGTTGATCTCAACAATTTGTTCGGACAACTCCATGAACTTTGATTCACGTTGTTCTTCTTGCTCGATTGACTTTTCAAGATCACTGAAGCCCTGCTCTAAGGTCAGTAATTCTTTGTCACCCTCATTGATCTTCTGATCTCGAAAGTCCTGCCCAATCTCTTGTGTACACGTAGGACACACATGATTGTTAATAAAGAACTCAGTTTCTTTCTTACAGGTGCTAATCTTTTGTTGAATTTTCACCCTAAAGGTATTGAGTTGCTTGAGTTTCTTTTTATTATCGGCAAGAGTTTTTAACTCTGTATTGTAGTCGGCAAGAACTACAGTTTGATCAGCAACATTTTTCAATGCCGACGATTTGTCAACTTTAAGGGTCTCGATGATTGCTTGTTTCTTTTCAATATCAGACTTTGTTTTCTTTTCCAACTCCAGCATATAATTTTTCTGGAGTTCGATCTTGTCAGTTGACATCTTAAGTTGATATTCTAGTTCCTTGATCTCTTCATTGTTGTCACGAACTTTGTCTTTCAACAGGGTGTTCATAACAGAGAAGATTTGGATGTCTAGAATATCTTCGATGATTTCCCTTCGTGATGCCACTGGCAGTTTCATGAAAGGAACGAACGTAGATGACCCAAGAACTACAATCTGTGTGAAAGACTTATAGTTCATCTTCAAAATGTTTTGTTCTAGTTGCTTTTGATAGTCAACTGCTGTAGATGACTGATCAATCATCTGACCATTTTGATAAATCTCAAACACATTAGGTTTGATACCACGAATAATTTTGTATTGATTTTTAGCAATACGAAACTCGACTTCCACCTCACAACCTTTTTCATTGATGCTGTTAACCAGCATGGGTTTATTGATTTTCCTAAATGGTTTACCAAATAAAGAAAATGTCAAAGCGTCAAGAACGGTACTCTTGCCAGCACCATTTGATCCAATGATTAGATTGGTTTTGTGTGATGTAAGATCCACCTCGGTGAACACGTTCCCCGTAGATAGGAAGTTTTTCCAGCGGATCTTTTCAAATACGATCATTCTAAATCTTTCGGTGGTATCAGGAAATCATCTTTGGTAATTATAGCATACTTATGGTATCTCTCTTCACAAGCATTAATAATTAAATCTTCATCAATTTCAACAATTTGAAGGAGTGGGTTTGTAGGATCCATTATCATCATACCGTTGTATCGCTCTGCATCGTCAGCATTTTCGAAGATAGGAATAATCTGGTCTCCTTCTTCGGAGACCACAGAGAACACCCCTTCTACTTTATCAGCTAACGTGAGAATATACATCAGGCAACTTCACAGCTCTCAATATATAGGGACCTCATTAATTTCTTGAGTTCGGTTTTGTCTACCGACATCTCAGTATCATCGACATACTCATTAAGAAGAGTCATAGTGTCTTTGACTTCTAAATTAATTTCAGCATCAGTATCATCTTCGGTAGTAAGAGTTTCCACAATCTTAATATCGTGTACTCCAACATCATATAGACGATCGACTAGATCTTCAAACATGTGATAATCAGTCTTCTCTTCAACAACAATCTTGATATACTTATCAGTATATTCATGGACATTCAACTTATCGTAGTTGTCAATTTTGTCATTGTAAAAGATCTTTTCAAAAATCTCGTAAGGATTCTTGACCCTAGTCAATTTATTCGTAGGGGGATCATACAGATGGAATCCACGCTCATCTTTATAATCATTCCAGAACATCTGGTAAGGATTGCCTAGGTATGTAATGTTACCTTTACTAGACTTGTGGTGGTAATGACCAGAGAACACTTGCTTGAACTTCTTGTAAATCTTAGGGTCCATGCCATGTTCCATCTTGAGACCAGGAGTTACTTCAAACCCATCGAGTTCGAGGTGTCCCATGACGATCTCGGCATTTGTGCTTTCAAGATGCGATAACGTTTCTTCTTGATTCTCTTTGTTAATCCAGGGGACGAAACAAATTGGAGTATCCTCAATGTAAGTAGTAGTAACTCCATCATAGACCTGAATATTCTCATAATCTTTCAGCAACAGTTCAGGTGAATTAATCTTATTGGTGTTCTTATAGTACACACAATGATTACCAAGAATCATGTGGACAGTGACGCCCATCCCAGCCAAGCGATCAAAATAAGAGCGACGAATCCGATTCCAAACATTAAAGTCAATGCCTTTCCTGTTGTCAAACGTATCGCCAAGATCAATGACTGTTTTAATTCCCTTTCTTTCAAGCGTTGGGAAAAAGATTTCTTCATAGAATTTTTCAAAGTAGTTCCAGAATGTTAGAGAACCTTTACGTCCATCTAAATGCTGATCTGTAATCAAAGCAACAGTCATAGTTTACCACCCACTACACCATCATTCAATACTCTACTCTCACCCCATCCTTCTTGTCTACCCTTAAGATAGAAATGAGTCATTCTAATACAAAGTTCTTCAGTCAAAGCAGTGATCAACTCTTCACCATCTTTAGCAGCACTGTGCCAAACACCGTACTTTGTTTTATAAACACGAAAGGTATCATTAATCCATTCATGTTCGACAGTTTCTAGATGTTCACTCATCGGTTCATTCTAAGTTCAACGTTTTCTTTGATGCTACCCATATCAGAATATGTAGAGTTCATATCATTACCATAGTCATCTGTGTGCATCACGTGATCGTATCCAGTTTTTTCCAAGATCTTTTGTTTGATGTCGTTCTGACGTTTTTCTTTTTGGATACGGCGGAGGAAAGCGTAGTAGATAATCTGAGTGAAGTAAGCAAATGGATTCTTTGATTTTTCTGGGTCAAAGTTATTGATGTACTGAACACAGTTTTCAACGCCATCCGAGATCATGTCTTCTCGAAAAGTATAGTTTACAAAATTAGGTTTGTAAGACAAATGTGTAGCAATCTTAAGAAAGCAGTCGCCAATGTAGTGAGGGATTCTAGGACGCTGTTTACCTGCTTCTTCTGCTGCCTTAACTTTGTTTTTAAAGACAGTGATTGCTTCTAGGAAATCTTTGTTATTGACGTAATACTCTGTGTTTTTCTTTGACATAAGACATGTTTTGATTTGCTTACCATAGCAACAGTATAGTTCATTACTGGGTTCTTGTCAACCAGCTTGACAGATCCTCAGAAACTCAGTACAATAACTCTGTCAAGGGTTCAAGAGAGATATAGCTTTTAGCTTATTTTATAGATCTTTTCTAATTTCTTTTTCATCTCTTTTACTGATCCTAAGTATCCCATTCTTTGATTAAGATGTGAGGGTTCTACTCTTCCTTGATCTTCTTGTTCATTAGATCCATCTAGAGTAGATAGATAATATCTTTCGATGCGTTTGTCTAGTTCAGACATTGTAATTACACGATCCATTGACAAGACAAACATTTGATCATATGTTGAATGAATCCAATCCACTAGAACAAATCCATCAATGTTCTCACCATTTCTACGTTGTTTTACTGGTTCTACTTTTTTAGGGTTTTCAACTAACAGATGATTTTCATCTGCCAAGTAACAAACTTTAGCAATAATTTCTTCACCAGTTGTTAGTTTAATTGTTGAGAAAAATTCTTCTTCCATATTATTTTAAATTAATTGGTATTACTTCATACTTAAAGTTTTCCTCTTGGTAGATCTTAATTCTTTCTGTCAAGTGATTGAGAGTATAGTTAGTTCTACTCTTAGAAGAGATATCGTCAGCGATATCATATAGGGTTGCTATGTCTTTGCCTTCGCCTTTCCTGAGGACACGTCCAATAGATTGAAGATTACGTACCCGTGACTTACTCGGGGAAGCAAAGATGATATTGTGTAAACGTTTAATGTTGATGCCAGTAGAGAACGTTCCGTAAGAAGCAATAATGATAGCGTTATCCTGAGTCTCGGTTAACTTACGTACTTCTTCCCTATCTTCTACATCTGTACCGCCATGAACAAAGAAAATTTCACGGTCTGATATATTGTTATTTATTAAATCGTAAAGTGGTTCACCATGCTTCTCCACATAGTTAAACAACACCAAGGTGTTACCATCGATATCATTAACTAGATTCTTAATTAGGTTGTTACGTTGTTCATGTTGTACAATATATTCCATCTCAGCATGATAGTCCTCAAAGTATTTGTACTCATGCTTACACACCAGCACCTTGATACGGAACTTGGAGAGGTGTCCTTGCTTGATTAGGTCATCTGTCCTAGTCACCTTCTCACAGGCACCAAAGAGACCCTCCAGGACCCACTTGTGAGTCTTGCTGCCATCTAACGTACCAGTAAATCCAAAACGATATTTGGCATTGTGTAGCTTAGTCATGATTCCTGTGAGGGACTTCGACTTAAATAAGTGTGCCTCATCTCCGATAACACAGTCAATGTCATCAAAGTATCTTTTTGGGAACTTGTAGATTGACTGCCATGTAGAAATAATAACTGGTTTGTCAGTATTCTTATCTTTGCCCGAATATATTGTATGACAGTATTCGTCGGCATTCCATCCATAGTCTTTAAAATCTTTGATCATCTGCTCTACCAATGAGGTAGTTGGTACGACTAGCAGAATCTTTTTACCTGCTGCAGCATAGTATCTCACGATACTGTAGATCATAAGGGACTTACCCGATCCTGTCGGTGACAAAAACAACCCTCTGTTGTTCTTCAGTGCTTTGTACACCGTCATGTATTGATAGTCTCTAGGTTTGTACTTAGAGATACTATTCATAAAATCTGCTACACCTTTGGGGGAGACGAACCCGTTGCTTTCTTCAACGTCTCCATACCAATCGTTAGGTTCGTAACTTAATCTATACTTTCGTTCGGCACACCATTCTTTTAGATGGGGAAGTAATCCGCCATACAATTCACCTGTAGCAGGAGAGTACAGGTGAATCATACCATCCCAGTATCTAAATCTGGGCTGCCGTTTTAAGAACTTTGCTTCTGGTAATTCAAAAGAAAAGTAATCCGCTAATTCATGATGAACGTGCTGATCAGAATTAACGGTAAGATATACTTCGTTCTTCTTCTTGACAGTAATCAGGGACATTAGTTTCCATTAATAAACTTCTCCCATTCAATAGCGTTCTTCACATGATAATTTCTTTGTGAAATCATCTTTAAAACATTATCTAGAAAATAAAGCATCTGATCAATGTATTTGATTTTTGCTTCTTGGTTAATGATGTCGTCGTCCGACTCAAGATAGACTTTCATCTTGTCGGCGGTTTTAATACTTGATCCGAAAGGTTTCTCAGCGTAAACTTTTGCTTCTGCCTCCCCGCTGTAATACTCTCTTTTTTCTCGGACTAATTTACGGACTTCAAATTCCAGACTGGTTTTAATCTGTGAAAGATCTGTGTAATGGTTTAAGTATTTATTATGTTGGAAAGGGATCTCCATTGAGATCTTGCCGAGGTCAGCACTGTAGTTCTTGTTCTTAAATTCAAACTCTACAAAACTATCTTGTGCCCACTCATCTTTAATTTTCTCAAATTTATTACGAAGAGATTCAAAATTCATTGTTGAATAGCAAAGGTTTCATCACGGATGTTGTACTTAGTATACTTGAATGTTACTTGAGCTGTAAAGTATTCGATGTCATTAGATGAAGCATCGAAACTCATTTCAGATACACTAATTGGAAATAAATTTTCAAAATCAATAACATGATTTACATTGTACGACGAGGTGTAGATTAATACTTGACCATTACTATACTCTGGTTCTTGGGTCGGCATATGTCCTTCAGACACACCGTTTTGTCTTACCCAATCAAAAATAGAACGCCAGTTAATTAACTCTTCATCGACAATAAACGTCACAGACAAGTCCCCATATGTTACCCCGCCACCAGCTACGATAGGAAATTGACGGAACCTAGTGGGGACTTCGGTGAATGGCATAGAAAGATCAGGGAGGTTAACTCGCTGACAGAAAAAATCTACCCCCCGAAACTTTTCCAGTTGGAGTTTAAATCCAACTGGCGAGAGGTAGTTTCTATTTCCAATTTGTTCCTTATACCATTCAGCAGGCATGTGTCAACTTCCCAAGCATTACTATTTAGGTGTAGTATGCCTGGTAGTAAGCAACGATGCCTGCTGAAATAGCGTGTCCTTGACTTACCCAATCGTGACAACAAGAAGTAATACTCTCCATACTATGTACAGGAGAACCATCTTCATTTAACTGAGATCCAAACTTCTTGAGGAGGATACTATAAACCTCTTCACGTAGTTTCATACGAGCGTCACTGTAACGCCAGTCTTCATTCATCGTAGTTGTACCAGAAGTCATCCCAGTCCTCCGTGGTTGCTTCGTAGATAGGGCATGGTTCCTCCATAAGGATTTCGTTCTTCATCTTAGCACAACGCTCCCGAAGAACCTTCTCGTCTGTGTCAGGTAGCATACCGTCTGTGTTGTCTAGGTCTTTTCTCATCGAACGTATTCGTTTAGGATGTCTAG
>Ga0255772_10001692_pt1 | contig 21908 bp, 24 predicted proteins | sample 071ome_34_FD_179970 | JGI IMG/M metagenome (GOLD analysis project Ga0255772, IMG submission 179970) | Coastal salt marsh microbial communities from the Groves Creek Marsh, Skidaway Island, Georgia - 071411BT metaG (version 2) | ecosystem: Environmental > Aquatic > Marine > Intertidal zone >...
ATCTCTGTCTGCACTTCCTCGTACTGCGGATATAGATCAACAAACGGTATTTTTATATTTTGATTCATAGTATTGCTTTAACCATTCGAAGTCATATGATAGCATAAGTTTTTTATGATCGCTACCGTACTCTTGGTAATATTCCTGGGCGTCCTTTGATCCTCGCAGACACCAATCACTGTTGTTACCCTCACCTGTGGTAAGCCACTTCTTCAAACGATATTTGTTTTCGACCGTTGGCTTGTATTGATTCAATTTTATCACCTCACGGAAAGCGGTACGCCATGCCAGCCACGGTGTTTCATTGAAATGATTTATGGCACTCAACACCGGAACCCAGTCGTGCGGTGCAGACAGCGTAAAATCTAATCCTGGCTTGTTGGTCTGCATCACCAATTTTTTGTTATACAAAAGTACCGCGCCATGACCGTACTCGAGACCATTAACAGGATTTTTACAATTGAAGATGTAATGGCATGGATTCTTCATCCTGTCAGGTTGGAAGTCAAATTTAAAACTGTCGACAATCTCCAGTTTTGGGAACACTGCGAAGAAGTAGTCCGTGTCACTCATCGAGGCCGCGGTCATGTAAGCGAGTGTCTGACCTGTTACACTTTTCAGCCATTTGGCCCTAGGGTGTTTTTTCTTCAATTCATTGAACCGTTCCTCGGCACTTGGCTCGTCATACGATATGAAGATTATGTCCATGGGCCTTACATCATAATCGAGATCGAAATGCACAGATCTATCTATGTCATAGAATTGAGTTAAATTTTCCCTGTGTGGCACCAACATTATGTCTTTTGTTCTGCCAAAGGTGTACACCTTCTCGTCTTCCCAGAAACTGGGATAGAAGTTTGGTATCTCACAATCCCTTATGTCTGTGTTGACCATCCATCTGTAGAAATCCATCGATTGGTTATAGGACTCATAGGGATCTTGTAGTTTGAAAGTTACCTTTCCTATAGGGCGTTGGAACAGTGTTGGACAGGGGTGATAATTGATGTCCTTGTAATCTCTCAAGAACTTTATATTACCCATCTGCTGTTTGAATTTCTTTGTTGGTATCAACATAATATTTCCCTCTTTGTTGAGACCTCCCATGGGATGAGTCGTGTACCAAACATGTATCTGATCAGATTCATGCTGTTCGGGTATGAAGTCAAGATCTATGTCATCCAGTTTGACAAAATTCGAAAAGAACCAAAAATATTCTGTGTTGATGTCATTAACAACTGATTTCAACACCTCAAGGTAACTGTGAACGAAAGGAACCACACGTGTGTTCGCCAGTGGTGACGGTATGTCTTTGGTGTTCTTAAACCTTACCTGAATACTGTCGAATCCACTCATAATAATTTTCTAATCCTTGGCGCAGTGAACATTTGGGTTGGTACTCTAAGAGGTCCCTAGCACGACTGATGTCTAATGTGCCCCGCATAGGATATAACTTGTGCATTCCTATGTCCTTCAGTTCTGACTGACTCCCGGTTATTTCAACTATGGTTTCGGCAAGTTTACGCAGGCTTGTGGCATTGCCAGCCGTGATGTTGAAACTGGTGTTTGCCACTTCAGAGTTTGCGGCTTGTATAATACCATGTGCGGCATCTGTCCTGTAGGTGAAGTCAACTTTGTTCTCACCATTGTGTAAGTGAATGGTCTCGTTGTTCATGGCCTTGGCAAAGAACTTAGACACCACCCTGTCCGGCAGGTCTCCTGGCCCGTACACACCGCTGGGTCTCACTATGACATAGTTTAGGCCGTCCCTCTTCGCGAACAACTTGGTCAATCTCTCACCTGTAAGTTTGGCCTCTCCATAGATGTTCTGTGGTTTGGTGTTGGAATCCTCCCTGGTACCGTCTTTGAAATCTCCATAAACCATGCTACTGCTGATGTAGACGAATTTCTTCACATCGAACTTAGAAGCGTGCCACAAAAGATTGGTTGTTGTGCCTATGACTTTTGGTATGCCGTTGATTGGATCTTGATCAACAATTTTTGCCCTTGGGTATGTTGCGAGGTGAATCACAGTGTCTGGCTTCGTCTTGAATGCCCTTAGACAAACCATGCCGTCAAGGATGTCTCCGGGTATCATCTGCACATTATCTTTTTTCCAATTCCTTGAACGCCATTCGATCAACCTATCCAAATCTTGGCTTGGTAATATATCGTAGGTGTCTTTGTTGTCCACGCAGACCACTTTGTGTCCATCATTTGAAAGTTTATCAATTATCTCAGATCCTATGAATCCAAGTCCCCCTGTGATTAAGTATTTCATCAAAAGTCCTTTGTTAGTCCCACGTGTGGGTTCTCCACACAATCGTCGGTTATTTCTTTTATGTTTTTTTCCTTGACATCTACGTCACAACTTACCGAAGGTTTGATTCCGCACCCGCATAATAACAATAACACAATCAGATATCTCATCCTAACACCTTCACTCCGTATTTGTTGGTAAACGCTCGACCATCTTCCCTGTCGTTTACGATTGGTTGTCCTTTAATGTTGAGACTGGTGTTGAGAAGTATAGGGCAACCAGTCTGTTTTTTCCATTCTGTGAGCAGTGCGTGGAACCCTGGATTATCCGTCTTACGCACCGTTTGAACCCTACTTGTAGAATCATGATGTATTATGGCAGGAAAGTCTTTACCATGCGTACACGCCGCTGTATATTGCATATAAGGGGTGTTTTTGACGCCTGTAGGTAGGTCAAAATACTCGTTTACATCCTCCTCTAATATGGCCGGAGCAAAGGGTCTGAACTTCTGTCTTTTCTTGATACTGTTTACCAGATCCTTGATGTCCTCACCCCTGGGGTCAGCCAAAAGTGATCTATTACCAAGTGCCCTAGGACCAAACTCCGCCCGGCCACTTGCCACTCCCACCATCTTGTTTTCCTTCAGTTCCTTTATCAAAGCGTCCACAGGATATTCACCATCTATGTTGTGTCCCAGGAAAGGATGTTGCCAATTCAAATGTGATTTCTGATGTGCGGCTATACAACCCAGACTAGACCCTGCATCACCTGGATTTGGAATTATCCATATGTTGTCAAATAGATTCATGTTTGCTAACACTCTGTTCGCGGCACAATTCAAAGCCACACCGCCTGCATACACTAGATTACGTGATCCATATTTGCTGGCCCTGTGCCATAATCCTGCAAGTAGTTCTTCTGTGACTGCTTGTATGCTGGCCGCTATGTCCATGACGTCTGCGTTTGGTTCCCAATCGCTGAGACCTCTGTGTAGATTCTGTTTCAGTTTGAAGGGAGATTGTTCCACGAATTGATCATAAATCTTTTGCTTGTACTTGGGTTGTCCGTATGCCGCCATGCCCATCAATATGTACTCCTCTTCAGCAGGCTTCAGACCACAACGATGTGTGAACGCACTGTAGAGTATTCCAATGCTGTGAGGATACTGGATCGTTTCTTTTCGTTCAATCCATATCTTGTCCGCCGTGGATATAGAGACAGTGTCCCACTCTCCTATTGCATCTACTGTGAGTATTGTTGCGCCTTCGTCCTTGAACGGTGAAGTGAAGTAACCTGCCGCGGCATGTGAGTCGTGGTGTTTCACGTACTCGTCTATCTTTATTCCAAAGTGATCCAGGTGCCATTGAGGCATTTCCGTGTAACTCATTGCCAGTCCATATTGTCCTGCGTACAACTGCCTTGCTTTCTTCAGCATGGGTTTCTCATAGTAGACTACCTTGTCAAATGGACCGTAGGTCATTGCCTCATCAACTATCTTTTGGTTAAGATAATGATCGTTCTTGACTTTGCTGTATCTTTCGCTGTGTGCGGCCCATAGTATTTCTCCTATGCCACTGCTGTAATCTACCACTGCCATAGCGGCATCATGATTCATGCAGTTGATTCCTAATATCCTCATCTGTGTGGTCCTATGTTGCCGTGTTTGTCTTGTATGTCTTGCTTTATTAGATATGCCCACATGTTGGCTTCTTGATGTGTTACCTTAAAATCATAAGTCAATGGTTTGACAAACATCTTGTTTGTGTCCTCGAACCTTCCCTGCTTGATTGTGTCCATCCAAATCGTGTAATCTGCTTTGAACTGTTTCCTTGTCTCTTCAGTTGGGCACACGAAATCAGCAACCACGTTCCTGTTCCTGTCAACAGCCTCTTCCGCAAGTGTCCACATACGCAATGACTGTCTCTTCCTGCCTTCTTCTGAGAAGTCCCAATCATCTGCTTCTTTCCTCACCTGATCCGCGTTGATCCATACTGCGTTCAGCATTGGCGCCAGTAATCTAGCCAACGTGGTCTTGCCTGAGCCTGGTAGTCCCATTATCAATACTTTCATTTGCCTACTTCCCAACCTAATACCAATCCAAAATTTTCTTCACCATTATGTTTTTCATACGCGGGTGCCAGAAAGAATCCGCCAGCCTTGTATCTTACCATGGGAAGAATATCTGCTGTTTTGTAACCTGTGACAAGTCCTAATTCAATATTCCAATATTCATCTAATTCAAACTCCCTGCCAATATATCCACTAATACGATCTTCTGAATTGTAAAATACTCCTGCAATTTTGTTTTCCACTGTGCATCTTGCATGGGGGTGTATGTTGTTGTAGTTGGCTTCAAGACCCACGTGCATAGACACTGCTAAAAATAATCCTAGGCAACTCATTTTACTTTTAGAAATCCTTTCGCCTTCACTAGTGCAGTCTCCCAATCCTCCAGTGTTATGTCATATTCAAAGTTCTGTGTGGTCTCGTTGACCTGTAGTTCCTTGGCTCCGTTCTTGATGTGGAAGTTCCTGGCCATATCTGTCAAAGGTGAAAGTGTAACTAACCTGTTGAGATGGTTTGACTTCTTGACCATCTTGTACACTTCATTCACAATAGCACGTCCGCCACCTTTCTTCTTGGCCCATACCGTGTATGCTATCGCTATTGATCCCTGAATGCCTGCCCTGTGTATTGACTGCAAGGCGGCATCATAACTCATCGCTTCCATCTCCTCCACTGTCTTGGGCACATCGTTTGTGAACGCGAAACACATTATGGCGGATATCTCACCAACTTCGTCCTTCAACCCGTATATCTTCCTGCCGTATGATTGTCGGAATGCTAGGTCTAGTTCTGGACGCACAGGATCTTCCTTTACGTCAATGTAGGGTAGTTCGACAAGTTCGTACTTGGATTCTTTTATCTTCTGCTTGGTGTATGCTTCTAGTGTTTTGTAGTTCTTGTTGGTGTAGGATTGCAACTGAGAAAATTTCTCCATAAGTCCGCTTACAGATGGATGTTCTTTCCACCTTTCTAAAACTTCCTTGAGTTTTTCTCTGTTAAGAATTTCCATTTTTTACTTGTATATGAATGGGTCTTTCTTTTTTAGTTCTTTCAGTCTCTTTCTGTACTTGATCTCTTGTTTGATCTTATTAATCAAGTTCTTGATCCATGTGAACATTATTTGTCTCCTATTAGTTTATTAAAAGTTGGCAACATTAATTTTACAGCATCTTCGTGCGCTCGGTCAAGTGGATGTGTTGTACCACGCTCGTATTCATTTAACATGGCCCACTGATTGAATCCCATCATCCTGTCCCCAAAACTGTACCATTTGGTAAAATCTATTTCATTGTGTAGGGCCAACAAAAACTTGTCTTGATGCTTGTGTGATTCAAATTCCTTATAAAAAAGTGTGTTGTCCGCCAGTGTAAACATAAATGGTATTTTCTTCTTTTCCAGAATATTCTGTAACCATATAATGCTTTTCCATCCAAGATAAACCTCGTGGTACTCGTTTGCGGCATACTTGTATATTGATTCCGCAAAGTCTTTCACTCCTGATTCTGCAAATGATTCTCGTCTTTCCTTCAACTGCTCTGATTGTGCTTCTGATCCACTAATGACCCTGAATGCCTCTTCGTTGCCGGCATTAGTGTCCCATGGGGATATGGTTGCCCATCTTGTTGATTCTAGTGATCTGTGCCTGGGCATGGCCCAATCATATCTTGAGTTGAAACTCCACATCACCACCACCGCTTTTACGTCAGGCGTGTTGGCCACAGCATTGAACACCCTACGTGCTATGCCCGAGTTTCCGGAGCCGGGATACGCTGTGCAGATATATTGGCTTGTTGCATCATGGTTGTTGAACAGACCATGTGCCCAAGTTTTTTGCGACGGCACTTTACCTGCCTGATCGTCACTCAATTCGTGTCCAAAAGTAAAACTACAGCCACCTGCAATAAAATTAGTCATATATCTTCAGTACCTTATTTAAAAGTGGGAAAACTTCGCCAAAATTTTCATTCCTGTACTTGTCCGTCTGTAGTATCCTGGCCTTGCGCCTTTCACGTATCTCTGGTGTGTCCCTGTCAGCGGCATCCATAAATCTAATACTTGGCTGGTAGTCCGTCAGCATGTGATACCTATCTCGCACTATGTCCTTGACCTGTTTGGGCAGTGTCTGTATGTTGAACACGTCAGGATCAAAGCAAGTGTTCACGTAGAAGAACTTGGGTTGGTATTGTGCGACCCACAATGCCATCTTGGCCCAATTGAAAACATTAAAGATACTGACCGTTGAACATATCTGGAAGTCCATATTAGGTGTTTGCATTTCCTTGAACTTGACAAGGTTTGCACTGACTTCTCTCCAGTTCGCAGGATGACGTTGATATTCAAACGCTTCTCCTATGTCATCGATGCTGAATGCTATCTCAACGTGTTTGAAATAACTCCATAGGTCAAAAATCTCCTGTGGCGGAAGTTGTGTGCCATTTGTGTTGTAGTGTATGTCTATGTTCCGGGCGTAGCCCTTCTCAACGCAGTGCATCAATATCTTGTAGTGATCTTTTATCATGAACGGTTCTCCGCCCGTGAACTCAAAATACTCCACGTGTTTGAGATCGTCTTTAAGATCTTCAAAAAACTGCGGGTTACGTTTTGGCCATCCGCCTTCACGTAGATTCTTTCGTGCCACGGGGTTTTCTCCGTAGTCGAGTTCTTCCTGTGCCCATTTAGAACTGCTCCATGAGCCGCATATCCTACACTTAAGATTACACACGTTGCCTAACTTAAAGTCTATAAACTTGAGTGTTGGCTCGCTATTAGGTGTCCAATCCCTGAGGCTTTTTTTCATCTTGTAAATGGAATTCTGACGCTTGGAGGTCTTGCCCGCGTCTTCCTCCTGCCAGCAACTCTGGCAACCCACGGGACGTCCACCATTACGGAACTGTTCACGTAAGTTGCGCATGTATTCCGTGTTCTGTATAGACTTTAAACTTTGTTCATACACTTTCACATCGGGTACACTGCCCTTGTAAAGACAGCAAGGTGATGCACCACCATTAACATCAACTTCCAGGTGTGTCCATGGAAGAGGACACATGTTTGATTTTATATACTTGTCCACCAGTCTAACATCCTTTTATCTCTGCTTAATATTTTTTTTATATCTTGTCCCCTGATCTTGTCAATGCGTTCTTGTCGTTCCTTACCTTTTTTGGTGGCCGTGAAAGTTTCCCTGTTCTTTAAATTTTTTAGGACATCGATCAATGCTCTCTGTTTCCGTGTGGCAAGGGGTTCCATGTATGCTAGTGCCTCGTCAATGATAATGTTAAGTAGTTCCTTGGGCAGTGCCAATGGACTCAAAATCTCATCGTTGCTGAAAGTGAACATGACTTTTGTCAGTATCTCTGTGTCTAATTCTCTACTAAGATCAAACATATTTTTTATTTCTAATAGCCCAGGCATTGTAATAGTGTAATCTAGTCGCATCTCTCTAGAAGTTTTAGCGACTGCGAGTCCCTCTTTGAAGTTGTCTAACCACTGCTCGTAGTTCAATCCGTCCCGGATGTATTCTCCAACTTCGCCTGTGCCATCCAGTGATGAACATATCTGCCAGTCCTGGAACTCGGGCAGTAAATCAAACAACTTTGTGCCCTTGAACGAAGTCCTGCTCAAATTTGTGTTGTATCTTACATACACCTCTTTTGCGAATCCCAGTTCTATTATTCTTTTCATAGCATTCCAGTGCATGTCCCACATCAACGGTTCTCCACCACACCAGTATATTTCTTTAATAGTTTTCGTTTCCACTGCTTCAACGAACTCTTGCACCACCTGTGTGTCTTGGAACTTTATGATCTGTTCCCGTAATGGCGATGCCATCCACGGTTGTGATTCTTCACTCCAGGTTTTGTGTTTCCTGGACTCTGCTTCCCAACTACTACTCAACATGTCACCACACATCCTACACTTGAAATTACACAGGTTGTTGAACCTGTAATCGAAACTTATGGTGGGCATCGTGGTGGCACCCGTCTCGTCCGTGCTGTCAAACGCTTCGTCTATCTTGTCTCTGAACAACTGATTCCAATATGATCTATAAACATCCGTGTTCAGCAATTTGTGATCACACACTTCGCATTCTGATAGCTCTTCGCCTGCCATCATGCGAAGTCTAACGGACCGCATGTGATCCGAATTCCAGTGTTCTTTCAGTGAGAGTGGTTTGTATTCCTTTGCTTGATTGCCTGTGTCTATGTACTGTTTGAAGCTCTGCGCAGGTTCCCTCGATGCACAACACATACGCCTCTCTGTCTGTGGCGATAGGTAAGTGTGCGTCCATGGCGCCATGCAGAATGTTTTGTTGCCCTCGCTGGGTTTAGTTCTTTTCATACTTGTCAAATAGTTCTTTCCATTCTGGAAATATTTTAAGACTGTCTTCGTTCCTCATCTTGTCGTATTTCCTAGTGTTTGAAAAGAAAAGATCCAGGTGCTTTTGGTTATCTGTCTTGAACATCCAATCCAATGCGGATTCAAATCCCTTTGTTGCCCTTGTGAGATGATCCTGATCCTTCAACCATTTGATGTGTTCTTCATATCTCTCCTTGACACGTTGTTTGTGTTCAGGTGGCAGTATATCCATCCTCTGCCATGTTGGGTGCTGTAGCAAATTGAAATTGAAATCCTGTGGTTTGATCAATCCCTGTTCAACCCAACTTTTATGAAAATCACACACGTGTAGAGAATTCATCAAACTCACTGTGGAACTTATGTAGAAATCTACCTTGGGACAAACTTCCATCATGCGTTTCCTATTGGCCACGATATCTTGCCACACCGTTCCTTTGCGCATCAGTTCTGCACGCGATCCCTCAGCGTCGAGACTGGCTCCCACCGATACTGAATCAAACTTGTTCCATAACTTAAACACATCTATGTCTTTGAACTTTGTTTTACTGAAGTTTGTGTTGTAAATCAATCTCACATGATACATCTTGCGTTGGTCCAGTTCTTTCAAGATTCTATAATGCTCTTCCATCAGTATCGGTTCACCACCAGCAAAATAGAACTGTTCGGTGTGCTCAAATGACTCCAACATCTGTTCCCAGAGATCGTTTGTGTGCCTACCCACCCTCATTATCTTGGCATGTGGTGGTGGACTACCTGTCAGTTTCTTGTGATCCTCATACCAATTACTGCTGAACCATGTACCACAACTCCTGCAGGCCATGTTACAGAGATTTGAGAAACGTATGTCCCAATATTTCATCACGAAATCTGCTGAGCCATCTGGTTGTGTGTTGTCCACGAGGTCTATGTTATGACCGAAGTGCTTGTTGGAACTTAGTCGCAAAGAGAAGAATCCCGACTTCTCCTGATCATAACACTTCATACACTCTCTAGATTTCTTGTTGTTCAGCATCCTCACACGCATTTCTTTCATCTTGTCCCCATTGAACACTTCTTGGAGACTCTGCTTGTTGAGATCTCCCACGGGGTATGGATCAAAAGCGAAACAGCAAGGATAGGCCCTGCCATCTGGGTATGCGTGTAGGTGCATCCATGGCAAAATACAGAAACTTTCACTGTCTATCAATAACTCCTGCTGTTTAGGGGTCATGTCTTTAATTTTTAGTTTCTCGGGCTCCTTGGCCCCGTACTCATATGCCACGATACCATTCTCCTATTATTGGGAAGGTCTTTTCAAAATCCTTGCCACGCCTCTTGTCATATTGTGTGAAATAGTTCTTGAAAGTGGTGTGCAATCTTTCCTCAACATTGTCCTGTAAAAGGTATGTGATCAATCTCTCGCAATTACTCGTCTCCATTTCATTTAATAAATCTTTGTTTTTATCTAAAAAACCTTGTAGTTGCCCCACGAAGGTTTGTCTCACGTGTTTTGGCAACACCAAAGGTGATTGGAAGTTTGGAAAACGCAGGATGTTCAGACTGAACTGTGGCCATTTCTTGTCATCACGCTTCTTCAATGCCACACAGTATTCGAGGAATTCCGTCAGTCCCTCTAGAGCCAATGCACTGATGGTGCACATGACGTTTACCCCATCAAAATTTCCTGAGTCTATAACTTTTTCTAAATTAGATTTCCATAAGTCCCACTGCATTCCGTCTCTGATGTACGCTGATTGCTGACCACAACTCTCATTACTTGTGTAGAGGTGGAATCCTTTTATGTCTTTGGATTCCTTCATGAGCCTATCAAATAGTGCAGGCTTGGCAACAAGATTTGAATTCACGGCAAAGTATTCAACCACATTCTTCTTGTTCTTTAGGAAATTCATTATCTTCCAAACGTGGGTGTGCATCAGCGGCTCCCCTCCGGTGATCCTCAAGGTATGCACAGTCTCGCAAAGTTCTTTGTCCCACCATTCAAAAAATGCTTTGATGTATGGATTGTCCTCTTCGTTGTACCTACTTGCTTGGTCATGCGGATGTCCATAGTGCCTGTCACCGTCTGTTCCTATATCCTTGTATGGCCCGTTTTGTTTGATATCTTTGGCCCACGTGGTGCTGAACGCTGGATTGCAGTAACTACAGGCAAAATTACATGTCCTGTCAAAACTCAATTCCAAATATTTCACAGGAAAATCCTTCTCCTGTTTGTCATCGAACGCTTCCTGTAAATCTTCTTCCGTGTATGCCACGGACTTGTGAATCCTGTCACTTATGTTCTTTGAATCCAGATCCTCTATCTTCCAACAATAGTTGCACCCTGGAGGACGCTCACCGTTCTGCATCTGTCGCCTTTCAAGTTTTTTTGTCGGCGTGTTGCTCAAAAGTGCCGGATTAGATTGCACCGCAGTGGCATCTACTTGGTGTGGTAGAGGATGATGACACGCGGTGGTTTGTCCTGTGTTTAACCATATAGTGGCATAATACCACTTGGCACCACAGAATGATCGTGACTTTGTATCAAGCACACGTGCTTTGTAGTCAGAATAAGACTCATGGTTTGGTTTAAAATGAGTGGTCATGTTTAGTACATAAGTATTTAAAATTTTAAATCCATGCGGAAAAATTTAGACATAGTCCTTTGTAATATTCCTTTCATGAGTGTGGCGTATGCACCCGCGGGCACAAGCCTTTTAAAAGCGTGCCTACAGGAAGCGGGTTTTTCTTGCACGGTAAAAGATTATAACATTAAACTCTGGGATAGTCTATCAGATAAAAAAATCATAGACGACTTAGAAAATTATTTCACCGTTAACACATCACTGGACACTGACACCCAAATTTTAGTAGAGCAATACTACGAACTCATAGTGTCTGAATTAGTGAAACTTGATCCCAAGTGGATAGGGTTCAGTGTTTTCACGTTCCAGTGTCAAAGGGCAACGACCGAGATACTGCAAAGGTTACGGGGCAGGTACAAAGGCAAAATCATGGTAGGCGGTGCAGGGATAAGCACCAGAGGTATAGCAAGTTCAAACGCCGACTACGCAGACAAACTAATGAAAGATAATTTGATCGATGCCTACATCAAAGGCGATGGTGACATAGCACTGGTAGAATTATTGAAAGGAAACTTTGACTACGCAGGCATAAATGGCAATCCATATAGAGGCGTGCCTGATCTCAACGTGATACCTAAGCCAGATTGGAGCGACGTCATCGATCTACCCTACAGGTATCATGACAGGAAGATACTGCCAATAACGGGTAGCAGAGGATGTGTAAGACACTGCACCTTTTGTGACATACACGAATTTTGGACCAAGTTCAAATTCAGGTCAGGGCAAAATATTGCAGATGAGATGATTGAAAATTACAAGACTCATGGCATAACCGATTTCTATTTCATGGACAGCCTGATCAACGGGAGCATGAAAGCATTCAGAGAACTTTGTAACACTTTAGTTGAGTATTACGAAGAAAACAACTTACCTGAGAAGTTCTTCCGATGGGGAGGACAGTTTATTGTTCGTTCTAAGACACAGATGCTTCCTGAAGATTTCGAAGTCGCGGCAAAGAGCGGATGTGACAATCTCTGTTGGGGTGTAGAATCTGGCAGTGAGGCAGTCAGGAATCACATGCAGAAACAATTCTCAAACGAAGATCTAGACTACTGCATGGAACAAATGAGCAGGGTCGGAATGCACTGTTATTTTTTTATGATTATAGGATACCCAACCGAAACAGAAAAGGACTTCCAAGACAGTATCGACATGTTCACTAGGTATCAAAAGTATGCCATAGAAGGGACACTTTATGGAGTTAACCTAGGTGCATTAGCCAGCATAGATGATGGCACACCTTTGTACAAGAATTCTGCCGAACTTGGATTGACTCCTATATTACCGGCGGAACACGCACATGGATTGAATTGGCAGAGTTTACACAATCCTGTGAGTTTAGAGAAAAGAATATTGCGCAGGATCTTGATACAAGAACACTGCATCAATCTAAAGTACACTGTGTGGAATGCAGACATGCACCTAAAACGTATTAAGGCAAGTTACGAGAAAATACAGAATAAGACTTATTAACTACCATTCCGTGGCATGAGTGAGATTCCATTTTGCAACCGAACATTTTTCAAAGCATTCCTTAGGTCCTTCGTCGAACATTAGATCTAGTTGGAATTTCTTCCATAACTGGTCCTCGAGTACTTCTGGAAGACTACGATTGAAATCTATGTAATCAAATAGCGTTTCATTGTGTGGGTATCTCAGACCTGTCCAACAACAAGGATAAAACTTGCCCTCAGCATTGATGTAGAGTCCTTTGTTTCCGATCATGCACAGCGGGATCACAGACTGTTTTTCGGTGTCTGTGGAATGGAATCTTTCGGTGAACACTTCTAGTGTTGAATCCGTCCACTTCCTGTTAGACAATGCGGTAAACTGTCTTGTGAATCTACCTGTGGCCACATATTCATCACTAGGTTGTAAAGGATCATCTTTTGGATATCCTGTGTAGTTCTTACCAAATTTGGTGCTTAGTGTCAGTTGGAAATTATCGAACCTTAGTGCCAGTGCCATCTTTTTCATGTAATCGATTTTCTTTTCGTTGAACTTGAATGCTATAGCGGCCCATGTCTTATAAGGTCTGGTGATATGTTTTATACCGTTTACAATCGATTCCCAATCACAATTTATCCTATAGATTTCATTAGAAGACTGATCCCAGCCATCCAAACTGAAATGAATGTGATCATTTTCATCTAAAAGATTATTCAATTTACTCCACCATTCTTCAGTTTTATAACTTCCATTGGTTACAATGACAATTTGTATCTTAGGATTTTCTGATTTCAGCCATTGTATAACCGGTAAAAGATCTTTGGCATATATTGGATCACCGTCGTCACCACAAAAAGTTATCTTCTTTACATCCTTCGCGAACACAAAGTTTTCTTTGAACCATTCCAAAGACAACTCTTTGTTGACATAGCCTGGAACTTCTTGTCTGGTACACCTAGGACACTTCAAGGTACACTTACCACTTATCTCTATGTGCCAATGTTCCAACGGCCAATTATTGTGATTTTTCATCTTGCTCCTTGACTATCTGGCTGAAGTATTCCTTCATTTCATATAACAACTCCATATTGTATGATCCCATGTTACTGCTTACTTTAGCACCTGCGGTATGGTACTGTAGTAGGCAGTCCACGATAGGAGATCGCAACTCGTATTCTATGTACCCGTTATGCCCTAGATATAAGTTCCCTTCCCAGTTGAAATCCCCTACATCTTGCCATTTTGGCATTTCAGGTATCTGTTTTGTTTCCCATATCTTGTTTTTCAAATCTATGTCATTCAAGTATATCTTTTTTATTTCGATAAATTTTTCAATATCTTTTTTCATGTCTTTTCCATAGTGTTCGATCCTAAATGTAAAGGATCCCGGCAATGTTTCGAACTCAAATATTTCATTACTACCTTGACCGATAAAATCATGTACAATATTCCCATTGACTGTAATCCTACACTTGGGATCATGATTGGAATCATATTCAAGTCTACATTTTATTTTCTCAATTTCAGGCATTCCTACACTCCTCCCAGAATTCCTCCATCTCAGGGAAAGTGTTGAGAAACCTTGTGAGACGTCTGCGATCGTGTTCGTTGAAGAAGGCGTAAAAGTTTTTTTTGTTTTGCGCACTTGCGTCTGCGTTTTCGCGCCAGTATGCGAGATTGCGTTGCATCTTCTGGATCTCGAAGTCCTTGAATATGTGTAACCCGTTGTCCTCGCCGGAATTCTGCTCCATGTACTCTATGTTGGCCTCGTGTATGCTCTGGTATGACTCTGGTAGCATTGTTATCTGTTGCCATGCTGGTTGACGTAGCAGTGGCACATCGAACCACACACGCTGGTATGTCTTAGAGTAACGCTTACGCAGATCCAGTATCTTCTCCAACAACTTGTCCATGCTTGTGATACTGAGGTTGTTGTAGGTACATATGAACGTGATCGAGTTCCGCACAGGTATGCGGTCAAGGAATTCCTCCACGTTGTCCATCATGTAGTTGAAATCCAACCCATGCCTTATGTATTCCGCCCTCTCTCCATATGCGTCCACGCTCACGAACTGCATCATGTGTTCCACTTTCTCTTCCATGCATATGTTTGACGCCATGTTGAAGTACTTCTCCTTCAACTTCTTGTCAGCCGGACACATGTTGCTGGTAACGTTGAGGTGTAGATCCTGCTTGGGGTGGTCCATGATGTACTGTAGCACACGATAGGTGTTGGGATCCATCATGGGCTCTCCTCCCGTCATCCTGAAGTGTTTAAGTTCCTTGTACAGCGTGGGCCACCAACGCCAGAACGCTGTAACGTATGGATTGTCTTCACGATTGGGTATGGGACGCCTCCTGCCCTGGAAGTGCTCGGGTGCGTTGTGTGGAGGTGTCGTTGGGTACTCACCGTACCTGTCTATCTCCCGGCCCCATGTGGTGCTGAACTGTGGCGAACAGTAACTACACTTGAGGTTGCAGGCGTGGTTGAAGTTGACCTCCACGTACCTGGGTGTGTGCCTGTCGTCTATGGGTTTATCTTTTATCTTGTCGAAGTCCTGCATGGCCCAGGGTTCCCCGCTACGGTAGTGCCTGTCTGACATCTCTCCGGTCTTCTCCATGTTCCAACAGTAACTACAGCCAGATGGTTTTTCACCATCAAGCATCATGGCCCTTTCCTGCAATTTCTCGTGGGTGTTGTGCAGTGCGGCGGGATTGCTGTCCAGCATGCCTTCGTCTATTTTGTGTAATGGCGGGTGATAGCAACTGTTGGTCAGTCCCGTGGGCAGGTGCAGTGAGGTCTGGTTCCACTTGGCCAGGCACATACTGGGTGACACCTGTTGCAACTTATCCTTGGCCCGCAGTGCGTCTGTCTTGTAATCACTGGTACTCACGATCTTGCACTCCTTTGTTTATGTGGCGAGGCATCACGAATCTGTAGAACCTGCTGTCCTCCTCGCTGTACTCCGCTATGGGAATGTCCAACTGCTGTCTCAGGCTGTTGCCAAACAGGATCAGTTCCTCGTCTATGTTCTCTGGATTTACCTCCTCGAAATACTTGTGCAGTTCGTCGAGGTCGCGAACTTTGAAGAATTCATTGTCAGGTTCCAGCACCGTGTAGAAGCAACCCATCCTGGCGCCCAGCATGGCGTACTTGCCATTTTCCACGTCGGCACCTATCGTACACCAGGTGCTGAGTATGTTTAGGTTGTTCCTCCATATGCTCCTCGTGTAGTTCTTCGCCGTGATCGGTCTGCCCTTTTCGGTGCTCATCTTGACGCCTTCCCTGTAACCTGCCACGAATGCCTGTCGTGGTGTGCTGTTGATCACAGTTTCCGAATAGCAGTTGTGTAGGTTCTCATGTGGCACTCCCCAACAGAAGTCTATCTGGTTCTCCTCCGTGTCTGCGTTCTCATGTGTGCGCATGTTGAGGCAGGTGTCTTTTGACCAACCCACCAGTCCGCCGTTGCCATACACCAAACCGTTGACGTTGTTCCTTGCACGCCACCTGTGTACCGACTTCTTGTCCGTCTTGGTCCAATCCAGTGTCTCCAGCAGGAACTTCTCGTCTATTATGTTGTCGCCGTCAACGCTTATGAAGAAGTCAGTCTCTGACATCTCCGCCGCGGCCTTGTGTGCGTTGTCAAAACCCACGACCCCGTCCACACGCTTGGCCCATGGCACCTTGCTCTTAAGGTCCGCCCAGTTGTGTTCCTTGTTGGGCTCTTTGAATGATATGTAAACGAAATCTAGATCGCTTACTCTCGTTCTATCTGCCATGATAAGCCTCCTTCGATTGATCGATCGGGCCAGTGTATGTCCCCGTCGAGGAATTCGTACCCTTTCTCTGACTTCATCAGCACCGGATACACCATGTTTGCCTTGGGCCTGGGTTTGAGTACAATCTGCGGTCCAAATTTCGCAGGCTCGATAAAGTAATTTTCTTCACCGTTTTTCATAATCTCTAATTTTTTTTCGAGGTCCACCTGATACTGCTCACCCTCTATTGTCACGAAGTGTTTCTTGACCTTTGTTTCAGGCAGTCCATCCAATGCTTCAAAAAATCCGGGCATGTAACTCCTTGTCATGATAGTGCCACGTGCGACTGACACGCCTTTCGCCAAGGTACACAGCATCACCAGACCTTGTCGGGTAAAGGTATTGATTATGGTCTTTCACCCTGTCAAGACCATGCACCGCTGACTTATGGTGTATGAATTTGAAGAAATCATAGTCGATAAGATTGCCCAGTGTTGGATCCATTATCCTATAAGCAAGTGAGAACACCACGTCTGTGCTGGGGTATTCGTCATGGCATGCTATCAGCATTTTGGATTTCACTTCATTCCAGTTGTGCGTTATTTCCTTTGCCAAACGATAAAAATGTTGTGCCTGCTTACTCTTCCTGAAATACATCAATCCGTTGTACAGGTTAGGCAAATGGTTCCTCCTGAACAATGCTCTGTATGGTGTTTGCTTGACCACATTATCCCTGTAGTCCCTGCAGTCGACACTGAAAACCAGATTATGCTGACATAAATGATGCCACCACCAATCGGTGTTGGTAGTCCACATCATGTCTGCCTCTAGTTTTATTGTGTGCGTAAAAGGGGTCAACTCGAACGCTTGACACTCATTGGCCCATTTGATATCATGTGACTCACTCGCGTCTTTAGACAGTACTTTTACGAAATCAACATGCTCACTTTCAAACTTGCTTTGCCTGTCTGTGACCACACATACCTTGTTCTCCCTGTTCCAACGCTTGATACTCTTGGCAAGGTTGATAGACAGTTTCACGTAATCGGTCTTATCGTTGTTCTGTGCGAACCACATAAATCCCCTAGACATCGGCCACCCCCTTGTTGAGAACATGGACATCCTGATTCTCTGTGTAATTTATTTGATCAGCGTATTTCCACACTAGACCTCGATCCGTGAATTCAACGACTTCGCAGTCTGCAGGCAGTGACGCCAACTTTATTGGCAAAGTGTCATAACCCACAAAGCCATTCAGTTGTTGCAGTGCAATAGCGAACACATAATCGTTTCTAAGATTTGAAGAATATATCCTGTACAGGTTGTTGAAGTACGAGTAATGCTTTTTCACATACTTGATCATGCTGAATATTCTCTTGGCTTTTTCGGTTTTCTTGAACACGAACACAGTGGCCCACACCATGGGTATCATGCTCCATCTCCTGTGATCGAAACTGCCGCGGTTCGTCAAGTCATGCGCATGGGATGGTATAAGGAAATCATATTTGGTATCCATGAATTGTAAAAGATTATCGCTGAAGCAGAAGTAATCAATGTCCAGCACAAGTGTCACGTCATAGGGCGACAACTCATATGACATGTGTCTGTCAGCGTTGATCCATGTTTTGCCCATCTTCGTATTTCCCAACTCTGGTTCTATCAGTTTGTAGTTTACAAACCCCACAGGTTTTATCTGTTTGAATGTTCGGAAATCAGTGACCACCGTCACAGGCAATTTTAGATTTTCTTTGACAAGGCCCACGCAACGTTCCAGTATGCTGTGGTATTTTATTTCTGGTGTGTCAAAACAGTAGAGTAATACGCCCTTATTCATTTCGTTTCTCAAATTTTTTTGAGAGTTGGTGATATATGTTTAGTGCTTCCTGATTCCTCGAGATAAGCGTTTGTAGGAAATCATTTGGGTCGAATATTTCTGCAACATTGTCGTTGGTGTCCAACACGTAGATAGGCGATGTGGCTGATTCGATCAGTGTCTTGACCAGTGTTATGGTCTGTGGGTCTGCACGGAATATGTGTTGACTGTAGACAACCACCTGTCGGGCCCGTGCCTTCTCCAGTGCGTTCCTTTTGGCTATCGCTATATCGTAAGATAGATCAGATTGTTTTTTTAATTCGCTGATGTCCATACCACAATTATACAATAATTATGGTAGTAATTCAACCTGGTAAAATTATTAGTCTGCCTGTGTGTTTGTGGGCGCGTCCGTAGATAATGGTGCAAAACCTGACGCAAGACCTTCTGACGAGTTAGGGTCTATGCTGAACAGTGTTGTTACCATCTTGGGAGTGTTCTTGGCGTCTCCGTCACCGCCGGAAGGACCGTCCGTGTTGCCCTCTGTGTATTGGTCATCAGCCGCTGGGTCAGTGGCCACCATCTTGATGGTCATCGTGACAGCAGTGCCCACCGCCGCGTCCAACTTGGCAGATATCTCCACCGTGTTTGACGTGTAGTTGGCGTTGTCTGAAGTCAATAGAAGTAATGAAGTGTAACTGGTGCCTAGGTCATGGAAGCCCGCGGCCGAACCGCCGAAACTTGTCTGGGTCTCGCCCGAACCTGACCTAGTACAAGCGTGTGCACCTATGTCAAAGTTGCCTATCGCCGAGCCCAGGTCAATGAACGCTTGGTCTTTGGGATTGGTTGTTTCTGCAGTTGCTCCAACCGTGATCCTTAATTTACCACCTGCGTTGAAGAAGTGCCTCATCGTGTCCGCACTTGCGAAAGTGGCAGAAACTTCTTGTGTGGCTGATGCGTTCCATCCTTCCACAGTTCCTGTGACTGTCTGTAGTGCTGATGAAGTGGTCAATGCTGTTGCTGATGTACAACCGCCTGCTACCGATGCCGCCAACGTGGCGAGATCAGTTTCAAGTGCTGTTTTGATCGCAATGGCGTCACCCGCCGAAACCTGTGTCCTTGCAGTCAGAGTGTCATTTGTGTGATTGGCTATGGTGTCCATCGCTGTCAATAGCGTGTTCCACTGTGATGCCTGTATCGTTGAGCCGGCACTTGTTGTCGCTATGTGGGTCTGGCCCAAGCCGTACTCGCCTGATCCTGTTCCCGCAAAATGGTTGTAACCGTATGGTGAACTGGAACTGTTCACAAACGTGTTGTATTCGTCGTCTAAAATTTTTTCCCCTGCTATGTATCCCATAAAATTATTTTACTCCTATTACACACTCAGTTAATGCTGTTTCTACGTTGTATTTATCCTTGATCAGCCTACCCAGGGTGTTGAAAGCAGTGCATTCGTCTAGGTTGGCCACCCTGGCCTCACCATTCCCGGCGCTGACCACACGGTCTCCTGCCCGGCCTGTGCCCGTCAATTTGACGAAAACACGCCCTTTGAGGGCGATCATGGGGTGGGTTTCGTTGTTACCCGCTTGTGCGTTCATCAAAAACGCCGGTGATTCGGAAACCACTCCAAACACAGCGTCATCCAGTTCTTTTGTACACTTCGTGATTTCTGCGTGACCGCCTAGAATCACCACATCTCCCACTTCCGTTTCACAATCCGCTTCATACCTTTCCGCCAAGTCAGCGTACTGCGCCGCTGTTGATGTCGCGTGTACCACGTTGGCCCTTATGTCCACCAACGTTGATGCCGCCAACTCCGTGCCCTGTAATGCTGAAGACTTGAACGCAGTCCAGGCACCTCCCGCATTTCCGTATATGGTTGTGCCGTCATCCGCGAATGTCTCGTCCCACACCCAGTAAAGGTCCTGTTCGGTTGCCGCGGATGTTTCTCCCCTGTTGACCTTGAGCCCCGTGTAGTTCGGCATGCCCGCCGCACTTGATATGTTCCTGTTAAGTTCTATGATGTTGTCCTCCACTGTCAATGTGGACGTGTTGCTCGTGACAGTGTCCCCGTCTATGGTCAGGTTGCCGTGAATCCTCACATCACCGGTGTCTCCGTTCATGGTCAAAACACTGGTTGTCACACCCCCGTCATTGACCGTGAACTTGATGTCACCGTTCTCGGTCACGTTAGCGATGGTGAAATCGTCACCTGACATGGTCATCTCTATGTCACTGCCCGCACCTATCCTCAAACCATTGTCATTCAATATCTCAAGGTGTCCGGTGGTTGAATCGTTTTGATCTGATCTCAAAAAATTCGCTACTGCGACTCCGCCCAGTGCGTCTGAGTCCGTGGCCGTGCCCCTGAACTTGGCGTTTGAAACTGTGCTGGAAAGTTGTATACCCTGTGCCACTGTGGCGAAGCCGGCCGCTATCAGTGCCGCACCGTTGGTCTCCGATGAGCTCGGTGTGAACGCAAGGTTGGAAACCACACCCACCACCGTGTCCTGCGTTACAAGTTTTAGAATAGATCTGAACACGCCGGTGTTGTCCTGCACCGTTTCCGTTACAACCTGGGTCACGCCAGAACCCGCAATGGACGTTGGTCCTATCAAGGTCCATGCCGAACCGGTGTACACATAGAGTTGATTGTTGGCAGTGTCAAACCAGAGATCACCCTGCACTGCGTTGGTCGGAGAAGTGGTAGAGTTCGTGGTCGAGCCCACCGGTTTCCATTTTGCACCTGTGTACACGTTGATCTGTTTGTTGGTCTGATCGAACCACAACTGTCCCTGTATCTTGTTTACGGGTGCTGTGGTGTTGTTGAAATTCTCAAGAGTTTTTACAAAGTTCTCGTTCAGTTTCTCACCAAACCCCGCATAGCCCTTGCCGAACAGTGTTAGATCTGTTGTGGCGGTGTCTATGGTGCCATCTGCTAGGGTCACTAATAGGGTACCGAACGTGTTGTTAATTTTGTAAGCCATGTACGGATATTTATGCTTTAATTAAAGGCTTTGTGTATCGGCTAAATGGAGTGTAATATCCCTCTAATCTGTTGTTGTAGTGGGGGTCTCGCTTCATCAGATGCAGGGTTAAACCAATTTTATGACTGCAACCGTGCTTACGGTAGTCGGCGGGTGCATGGAGCACACTGGTGTCATGTATGATCGCACATTTTGGTCGCCATGGCAATATCTTCTCTATGCTGAGACCCTCGTAGATGCTCATTGGTATGTGTGAGGGCATTATGTCCTTCAAGATCTGTTGATCACGAGCATTGTGTTCTAGGTTCTCCACCCCGTACTCGGCATATGTTTGATGACGTACGACGTTGGCGTAGTTGGCGAAACTGCCTATGTCTCTGCCCCTCATGAAGTGCGTGGCCCTGCCACGATAACGTTGGTTGAATGTCACGTATTCCGATACAGGAATGCTGTCCAACTCCACTGGTATTATAATGTCCTTGTAGGGACGGTATCCTGTGAGGTGCGTGACGGCGTCAGTGTGTAGCCCATAGGGTTTGACTGACTTGAAGAACTGGTCGCCCACGCTCATAGGATCCGACTGTGCCACGTCACTGTAG
>Ga0255772_10001696_pt1 | contig 21890 bp, 19 predicted proteins | sample 071ome_34_FD_179970 | JGI IMG/M metagenome (GOLD analysis project Ga0255772, IMG submission 179970) | Coastal salt marsh microbial communities from the Groves Creek Marsh, Skidaway Island, Georgia - 071411BT metaG (version 2) | ecosystem: Environmental > Aquatic > Marine > Intertidal zone >...
CCACCATTAAAGTAGTTGGCGTCGGCGGTGGCGGCGGCAACGCAGTATGTTACATGGTGGATAACCATATTGAAGGCGTAGATTTTATCTGTGCAAATACAGATGCTCAGGCACTTAAGAAAAATGCAGCAAAATCTATTCTACAGCTAGGTAATGAGCTGACTAAGGGCTTGGGTGCTGGTGCAAACCCTGAAGTTGGTCGTCAGGCTGCATTAGAAGATAAAGAACGTATCATGGAAGTACTTCATGGTGCGGATATGATCTTTATTACTGCTGGTATGGGCGGTGGTACCGGTACTGGTGCTGCTCCGATCGTTGCAGAAGTAGCTCGTGAAATGGGTATTCTAACGGTTGCAGTTGTGACTAAGCCGTTCCCATTTGAAGGTCGCAAGCGTATGAAAATTGCCGAAGAAGGCATCAAAGAGCTATCTCAGCACGTTGATTCTTTGATTACTATTCCAAATGAAAAACTACTGTCTGTACTTGGTAAAACTACCAGTCTGATGGATGCATTCAAAGCAGCGAATGATGTATTGCTAGGAGCAGTACAAGGTATTGCTGATTTGATTACGCATCCAGGTGTGATCAACGTTGACTTTGCAGACGTTAAAACAGTGATGTCTGAAATGGGTCTGGCAATGATGGGTACTGGTGTTGCTTCTGGTGAAGATCGAGCAACCGAAGCAGCTGAGAAAGCGATTCGCAGCCCGCTATTGGATGACATCGATTTGACTGGTGCTCGCGGTATTCTTGTGAACATCACGGGTGGTCCAGAGCTAGGTCTGGGTGAGTTTGCTCAGGTAGGTGAGATTGTAGAAGAGATTGCTTCTGAAACTGCAACCGTTGTTGTTGGTACCTCTATTGATCCTGAAATGACCGACGAAATTAAGGTGACTGTTGTTGCAACGGGTATTGGTCGTGCTTTCGAGGGTGAAAAGCCTATGAAAGTGGTTGATAACACAGCTAAGCAGGCAGATGGACAAGTAGATTATCGTCAACTTGATCGTCCAACCGTAATGCGTAACAAGCCAGTTGAAGAAAAAGTTGAGGCTGGCAGTGTAGCGAAAGTGGCTGGTGGTGAAGACAGTATTGAATACCTTGATATTCCAGCTTTCTTGCGTCGTCAGGCAGATTAGGTTGTTGACTCTATCTAGACTGGATACGGTGACAAACTATAGGTTAAGCAAAAACCTCATGCGCCTGGCAAACGTCAGAAACATCAGGATTGTTTTAGTGAGTGAATCATTAAACACTTCTTGGTATAATCGCGCGCCTTTGCGTAGTAACTTGCATTTAAATGGTGGTTGCCATGATTAAACAACGCACCTTGAAAAACAGTATTCGTGCCACTGGTGTCGGCCTTCATTCTGGTGAGAAAGTGTATCTTTCACTGAAGCCAGCACCAGTAAACACTGGGATAATTTTCCGTCGTACTGATTTGGAAGGTTCTCCTGATATTGATGCCAATTATGATCAGGTAGGGGATACAACTATGTCCACTACACTGATTAAAGAAGGTGTCCGAGTTGATACTGTGGAACACTTATTGTCTGCGATGGCTGGTTTAGGTATTGATAATGCCTACGTTGAGCTGTCTGCACCTGAAGTTCCAATTATGGATGGAAGTGCCGGGCCTTTTGTTTTTCTATTGCAATCGGCGGGTATTGCTGAGCAGGACGCACCTAAAGAATTTATCCGTATCAAGAAACCAGTGGAAGTTCGTGAAGACGATAAGTTTGCGCGCTTTGAGCCGTTTGATGGTTTTAAGGTGACTTTCACGATTGATTTCAATCATCCGGTAGTGGATGAAGGTAATCAGCAAACCTCTCTCGATTTCTCAAGTACTTCATTTGTGAAAGAAGTAAGTCGAGCGAGAACCTTTGGCTTTATGAAGGATATTGAATTCCTTCGTTCTCAGAATCTTGCGTTAGGTGGAAGCTTGAACAATGCGATTGTTGTTGATGAGTTTTCAATTCTTAATGAAGATGGTCTTCGTTATGAAGATGAGTTTGTGAAGCATAAGGTTCTGGATGCTGTGGGCGATTTGTACCTTCTTCGCAAAAGTTTGATTGGTGAGTACATTGGGTTCAAGTCAGGGCATGGGTTAAATAACCTGTTGTTGCGTGAGCTTATGGCGCAACCTGATGCCTGGGAATTGGTAACCTATGAAGACGCTGATGCGCTTCCAATTAACTACATTAAGCCTATTACCGCTTAATTTAGTTTAAATACAAGCAGATAAAGGGATTAGACAGCAGATTACTGTTAACTCTCAAGTGCTTGTATGTGTAACGAACGCTATTTACTGCCAGCTTTGCTGGCAGTTTTTTTATTTACGCACGTTACATTTAACGAATAGATAGGTTATATTTTTTTCTTCATATATACTTTATTGGTCGAAGTGTTTTTTGTAAGCGTCTAATGAATATAGTTTTTATTAGTAAATCACATGGTCAGTCCTCTACCTTCTCAATGAACGGTAAACGTTTGTTGATGGTGCTTGTTTTGTTGGTGGGGCTTTTTGCTATGGTTGGCCTTGGCGGCTACTACTATGCAATTAGTAAGCAGTCCGATGTGTTGACGCCCGAAATGATTTCACGTTGGTCGAATGACCTTGATGATCAGAAAAAACAAGTAGAAGAGCAGAAGCAGGTTTCTACACGAAAGATTGATGCTCTATCGGTAAAAATGGGTGAGCTTCAGGCCCGTTTATTAAGAATTGAAGGGTTGGGTGAGCGCCTGACTCAAATGGCAGACATTGATAAGAGTGAGTTTGATTTTGCTGCCGGCCCTGGAATGGGAGGTCCCTCCGATATGCTTGATGAATATTATCAGGCGCCTACCTTAAAAGATGCGTTAGATCAGTTAACAGATCGAATCGTCGATCGTCAGCAGCAGATTGAAGTACTCCACTCCCTCCTAAGTGATCGGGAGTTCAAGAAAGATATTTTCCTTGCAGGTCGTCCCATCAAAAAAGGTTGGATGTCTTCACGCTATGGTAAGCGACGAGATCCGTTCCATGGTCGTATAGCATGGCATGCCGGAGTAGACTTTGCAGGAAAGGGTGGCAGTGAAATTATATCCGTTGCGGCGGGCGTGGTTACCTGGGCTGCCAAGCGATATGGTTATGGTTTATTAGTCGAGATTAATCATGGAAATGGTTATTCAACGCGTTATGCCCATTGTAAAGAAATTACGGTCAATGTAGGGGATGTGGTCGATAAGAATCAGACCATTGCTTTAATGGGCAGTTCAGGTCGTTCGACCGGACCACATGTTCATTTTGAAGTATTGAAAAACAACCGTCAGGTAGATCCGGCTCGATTTATTCATCGAGCAAGCCGATAGCTCACAAGAATTAGAAAAACAGCGAAATTCCGCGACATAGCTATTGGTATTCTCTTCAAAATCCTTTTATTATCTGTTCCCTATTGTAACAAGATTCAATTATAAAAAGCTTAAGCTGTTTAGCTAAGAAGGTCTCCAATTTTTTCATAGAGAGACAATTAGCTTCTGCACTTGAAATAGCGATAAGTAATCGAGTGCATAGCACTTAATGGATATTCACAGAAGGCTTCTATGTTTGCACCCCTGGTAAGAAAACTATTCGGCAGCAAAAACGATCGAGAAATTAAAAGGCTTAGGAAAGTTGTTGATAGCATCAATGAGATGGAAGCCGATCTGGTTGGATTGTCAGATGAGCAGTTAATTGCTAAGACCGATGAATTCAAAAAGCGAATAGCAGACGGCCAGTCATTGGACTCTCTTCTTCCTGAGGCTTTTGCAGTTGTTCGGGAAGCGGGTAAGCGTGTTATGGGGATGCGCCACTTTGATGTGCAGCTTATCGGTGGTATGACCCTGCATAACGGTAAAATTGCCGAGATGAGAACCGGTGAAGGTAAAACCCTTGTTGCAACCTTACCTGTCTATTTGAATGCGTTGTCTGGCAAAGGTGTTCACGTTGTAACAGTGAATGATTACCTGGCTAAGCGTGACTCCGAGTGGATGGGGAGCTTGTATCAATTCCTTGGTCTGTCTGTTGGTGTTGTTTATTCCGGCCAGAGTACTGAAGAAAAAGCCGCTGCGTATAAATCTGATATTACTTACGGTACTAACAACGAGTTTGGTTTTGACTATCTACGTGACAACATGGCCTTCAGTAAAGAAGAGCAGGTTATGCGTGGTTTGAACTTTGCTGTAGTGGACGAAGTGGATTCGATTCTGATCGATGAGGCTCGAACACCTCTTGTTATCTCAGGTCCAGTTGCTGACAGTTCTGAACTTTATCGTAATATCAACAAGCTTATTCCTAAGCTGAAGCTTCATGAAGAAGCTATCGAAGGTCACTATACCTACGATGAGAAGCAGAAATCTTTGGAGTTAACCGAAGATGGCCATACCTATGTAGAAGAATTGCTTGTTGAGGCAGGTCTGCTGGCAGAAGGTGAGAGTTTATATTCTCCTCAGAACTTGAATCTTTTACATCACGTGTATGCTGGTTTAAAAGCGCATGTGATGTTCCACAAAAACATTGAGTACATTGTTCAGAATAATCAAATCGTGATTATTGATGAACATACGGGTCGTACTATGCCAGGTCGTCGTTGGGGTGAAGGTATTCACCAGGCGATTGAGGCGAAAGAAGGTGTAAATATTCAGGCTGAAAGTCAGACTCTGGCCTCGACTACTTTCCAGAACTTCTTCCGTCTGTATGGCACCTTGTCAGGTATGACCGGTACTGCGGATACTGAAGCGTTCGAATTCCGCCAAATCTATGGTTTGGATGTGGTGGTTATCCCGGCTAACAAAACACCTGAGCGTAAAGACTTCAATGATCTTGTTTACTTAACTCGTGAAGAGAAATACGCAGCCATCATTGATGATGTTCGTGATTGTATTGCTGCTGGACGCCCTGTATTGGTAGGTACTGCATCCATTGAAACGTCTGAGTATCTTTCTGGCATTCTTAAGAAAGACAAAATTCCACACAATGTTTTGAATGCGAAGCATCACGGACAAGAAGCCGATATTATTGCCCAGGCTGGTGTGCCAGGTGCAGTGACCATAGCAACCAATATGGCAGGTCGTGGTACCGATATTGTGTTGGGTGGTAACTGGGAAGCGGAAGTTGCTAAGTTAAAAGAACCAACCGAAGAGCAGATCAATAAGATTCGTACAGAATGGCAAGAGCGCCATGAAGCGGTATTGAGTGCTGGTGGCTTACATGTTGTTGGTTCAGAACGTCATGAATCTCGTCGTATTGATAACCAGTTGCGTGGTCGTTCCGGTCGTCAAGGGGATGCAGGTTCTACCCGTTTCTATTTATCGCTTGAAGATGACTTAATGCGCATCTTCGCATCCGATCGAGTTAAGAACTTCATGCAAGCGTTAGGCATGCAAAACGGTGAAGCTATTGAGCACCGAATGGTTACTAACGCTATTGAGAAAGCACAACGTAAAGTAGAAGGTCGTAACTTCGATATTCGTAAACAATTGCTTGAATACGATGATGTGGCAAACGATCAGCGTTCTGTGATTTATCAGCAGCGTCAGGAGTTAATGGCGGGTGAAGATATTGCTGAGACGATCGAAGCCATTCGCAATGATGTGTTGAATGATGCGATCAGTTCGTTCATTCCACCACAAAGTTTACACGAGCAATGGGATGTTCCTGGTCTCGAAGATTACCTGAAGACTGAGTTTGCTGTTGAACTGCCACTACAGCAGTGGTTGGCCGACGATCAGAAACTATACGAAGAAACGCTTCGCGATAAGATTTCTGAAGAAATTGTTGCTGTCTACAAAGCGAAAGAAGAAGCGGCAGGTGCAGAAACACTGCGCGGCTTTGAGAAGCAGGTTATGCTTCAGGTGTTGGATACTTTGTGGAAAGAGCACTTGGCGACGATGGATCACCTTCGTCAGGGTATTCATTTACGAGGCTATGCTCAGAAGAATCCTAAGCAGGAATACAAGCGTGAAGCATTTGATTTGTTCCAGCAATTGCTCACAAGCATCAAGCAAGATGTAATCCGTATCATCTGTCATGTTCAGGTTCAAAAACCTGAAGAAGTAGAAGAGATGGAGCGTCAACGTCAGGCCCAGCATGAACAGGAACAGATGCAGTATCGTCATGATGATGCGTCTGCAATGCCGTCTGATCAACCGCAGCAAGCAGAAGAAGGTGAGGAAGTAGCTGAGCAACCATTTGTCCGAGACGGCGCAAAGGTTGGGCGAAACGATCCTTGTCCTTGTGGTTCAGGCAAAAAATACAAACAGTGTCACGGTAAGCTTTAATAGAAAACATGTGTCATTTGTTAAACAAGAAAAGCCTGAAAGGGCTTTTTTTGTTTAGGCATTAAATCAAGAGAAATCACCCACTAACTTGTGAGATAGAAATATGGCTACAGGCAATCCGAATTTACCTACCTTAACTCCTATTAACGGTGTAAAAATCGCAACCGTGTCTGCAGGGATTAAGACGCCTGGGCGACGAGACATAGTGGTGTTTGAGTTATCAGAAAACTCTACGGTAGCGGGTGTCTTTACTAAAAATCGTTTTTGCGCAGCTCCGGTAACACTTTCTAAAAAGCATTTATCAGAAACTACGGCTAAGTATTTGGTTGTGAATACTGGCAACGCTAACGCTGGTACTGGTGAGCAAGGCATGAGCGATGCTGTGGCAACCTGTGAAACCGTTGCTAATACTTTTGGTGTTGAAGCAAATCAGGTGTTGCCATTTTCCACTGGTGTGATTGGCGAGCATCTGCCGATGGAGCGTCTTTTATCCGCGATCCCTCAAACTAAAGACGCTTTAATTGAAGATGGCTGGGTCGATGCCGCTTCGGGGATTATGACTACAGATTCGCGTCCTAAAGGTGCTTCAGTGTCTTTTGATTTTAACGGTCAGACAATTACGTTGACCGGTATTTCAAAAGGCGCGGGTATGATCAAACCGAACATGGCGACCATGCTAGGTTACGTTGCAACAGACGCAGCTATTGAACAGAACTTACTCCAAGCATTGCTAACAGAGACCGCAACTAACTCGTTTAATCGCATTACCGTAGACAGTGATACCTCGACGAATGATTCCTGCATCTTGATTGCGACAGGCAAGAGTGGCGTGGTGATTCGTTCGGCTCAAGACGAGCTCTATTCCGTGTTTAAGCAAAAGCTTCAAGAACTGATGATTCTTTTGGCTCAAGCTATTATTCGTGATGGAGAGGGGGCAACCAAATTTGTCACTATTCAGGTTGAGAATGCAGTTTCTCAGCAGGAAGCATTAGAAGTAGCCTTTACTGTGGCTCATTCTCCGCTGGTTAAGACGGCTTTGTTTGCAAGTGATCCAAATTGGGGAAGAATACTAGCAGCAGTCGGTCGAGCTGATATTGCTGAATTTGATCTGAATAAATTAGAAATCTATCTGGATGATGTGTGCATTGTTCGAGATGGCGGTCGTGCTTCGGATTATACCGAAGAGGCTGGTCAAGCTGTTATGAATCAAGAAGACATTTTGATTCGAATTAATATGGCTTCAGGCAGCGCGTCTGAGACCGTTTGGACCAGCGATTTATCTCACGATTATGTGACAATTAATGCGGAATATCGCACCTAATAATTTTTTTAAGTGAAGGTCGCTGTTTGCGGCCTTTGGCTTATTTCACCATCTGAAAAGGAGTTTAAGATGGAAACAACTGTTCCTGTAGAGAACACAGTCGATGAACTGTCGCGGGATTCCTCTGCTAATTCTAGCCAGCCTCAGGAAAAGATCAGCCTTGAGTTTTCGGGTAATGGTAAAGAATTCTTCAAGATTTGGATCGTTAACCTGTTTAGAACCATTGTGACCTTTGGTATTTATTCAGCTTGGGCAAAGGTTCGAACTAATCAGTATTTCTATTCGAACACCTCTTTGGCGGGGAATGCCTTTCAGTATCTGGCTGAACCTATGAACATCCTTAAAGGCCGCATCGTAGCCATTGTCCTATTCGCTTTATACTCAGTTGTTCAGAATATCTATCCCCAGTACGCCGTTGTCGCTTTTATTATTTTAATGTTGCTGATTCCAGCGTTGATTGTGCTGTCCTTGTCGTTCCGTTTGAGAAATACCGCTTATAGAAACATCACGTTTCACTTTAATCGTGATTTTAAAAAGGTGTATTTGTTATTTGCGATCCCGGTTCTGTTGCTGTCGACGTTCGTTGTGCCGTTAATGATGCATCAAAACTCAGAAGAAGTTTTGCAGACACAGGAATACAACGAAATGGTGCAGGAATATGTATCAGACGGTGAATTGTCTGTTAGCGAAGAGGTTGAGTTGGATGCGTTTGCTCAGCATCATAATCTAGCTTTGGATGAGAATGGCATGGCAATAATGCCATCGCCTCCAGCGTGGGCATTTATTCCTTATTTGATTATGTTCTTGTTATTTCCATTGTGGGATAAGATTTTTACTGCCTTCAAAGTGAATAACAGTCAGTTTGGTACGTCCAGTTTCAAGTTTGACGGGACATCCTGGGATTTTTATAAGATGTATCTTTTGTTTCTTGGGATAACGATTGGTCTGGGTGTTTTCATTGCTACGCTTGGTGTGTTCTTCCAGCAGACTGGCGCTTCCACAGGGGCCTTGGCGATAACTTCGGGATTAACGATTTTCTCAGTGTTTGCTGTGTACTTGTTAATGTTCGCTTATTACACGGTGTATAAGCACAACCTGATGGCAAACAAAACCTCTGTTGAAGATGTTAAGTTGCTATCGCAGCTTGAGATTACGGGTATGTGGTGGATTTATTTCTCTAATACCTTATTGATCGCTTGTACGTTAGGGTTGGCTACGCCTTGGGCAAAAGTTCGTACTGCCCGCTATAAGTTAGAGCGAACGGCTGTGATATGTTCTTTTCTGAATAACTTTGTTGCAAAACAAGAAAAAGAGCGTCGTGCTTTAGGCGAAGAAATTGGAGAAGCCTTTGATGTGGATATCGGTTTTTAATGAAGTTTGACGCAGTTTATCACGACGGATCCACCAGTTCTTCAGCGCTGGTGGTTGTTACCGTTTCTGAAAACGGTTCAGTAACCTTTAGCCTAAGATCTCCTGAGACAGGCCGTTTAAATTCCTCTCTACTGTCAGATGTAACGGGTTTGAACTGGAACGAACTCAAGGTTCAGCCGCGCATAGGTCAAACCCCTCGCTGGATTCGACTTCCTAATAATGCTCAGCTTGAAACCAAAGAAAACGATTTGGTAGATCAGATTCAGGATCGTTTTAAGCAAGGCGTGTTTGATGGTTTTTTGCATCGTACAGAGCATTCCTGGTGGATGGTGTTCTGTGGTTTGTTGATGTCAGTCTTGTTCATTTGGGGAAGTGTACAGTACGGTTTACCGGCAGCCGCTAACCTAGCTTCAAAAGCGATTCCGGCCGATGTGCTGAATCCTCTTGGTGAGGAAGTAATTGTTTGGATGGATGACAATCTATTTGAACCAAGTACGCTATCAGATCAGAGACAGGCTGAAATTAGAAATGAGTTTGAACAGCTGTTTCAAGAACAGGCGCATTACACCCTCCTATTCCGTGCCAGTCCCAGGATTGGTGCTAATGCCCTGGCGTTACCGAATAATACGATTATCCTGACGGATGAGTTGGTCAATCTGGCTGAAAACGATCAGCAGGTGCTCGCTGTATTGGCGCATGAGGTTGGTCACATTGTTCATAAACATGCGATTCGCAGACTTTTGCAACAGGCAGGTTTAGCTGCAATCTTGATGACGTTTACTGGAGATGTGTCGAGTGTGAGTTCGGCCGTGGCTTATCTTCCTGCCTTGCTGATCGAGCTAGGATACTCTCGTGATTTTGAATATGAAGCGGATGAATATGCGCTGAAATTTATGTCTGATCGAGGAATGGATAAAGATCATTTAGCACGGGCTCTTGAAGTATTGCATCAGCATCATGCGGGTGAAGAAAAGAGTGAAGACTCACATCACAGTAATGAAGACGATAAGCCAGAAACATTTGATTATCTGTCTACCCATCCTGCGACGGATGTTCGCGTGGATAAAATTCGTAATTGGCAGTAATCGGAATCTCAGGTAGAGTCCGTTCTTCTTATTTAATCTTGAGGTGATCATGAAGCAGGTGCATGTTGCTGTGGCCGTTATTGAAGCGAAAAACGGTGATATCTGTATTGCCAAGCGAGCAGAGCATCAGCATCAAGGTGGTCTATGGGAGTTCCCGGGCGGAAAAGTTGAGCCTGGTGAAACGATTACTCAAGCTCTGCAGCGTGAGATTCATGAAGAGCTGGGTGTGGCGGTTCATCAGCACAGCCCGCTTATATCAGTTCGATATCGTTATCCCGACAAGCATGTGTTATTGGATGTGCATCGTGTATATGATTTCAGTGGCGAAGCTCATGGTAAGGAAGGACAGCCCGTCATTTGGAGCCCTAAATCAGAACTTGGTAATTATGAGTTTCCTGCGGCCAATAAAGGTATTCTTAATGCGTTGTTATTACCTGAACGCATAGCGATCATTGATCGTGAAGCGTCAGATCAGCTCCAAAAACTTCAAGACAAATACACTTCTGAAGATTTGGCTATGTATGTGCGTAATGCAAACGGTGCTGATCCGGTTGTTATATCAAAGCTAAAAGATCGTGGCTTTTTGATGATGCAAAAAGACGATGAGGATATGTGCCATTTGACGTCTTCACAATTGATGAAGACTCAAACTCGGCCATCAGTTAGGTGGTTATCAGCTGCTTGTCATAATGAAGCGGAAGTTGAGCAGGCAAACAATCTGGCGGCAGACTTTATTTTTATCTCACCGGTAAATGACACGCCGTCCCATCCTGATACGAAAGGCATCGGGTGGGAGCAATTCCAGTTGTTGGCCGAGTTGGCTCACATGCCAGTGTATGCGCTAGGTGGTGTAGGGCTCGATGATCTGGAAACGGCCCGACGTCATGGTGCACAAGGCATTGCAGGAATCAGGGCATTTCTCTGAGCCTAACCGGAGAGCATATATTTTTTAAAAGGTATCTTCTTCAGAGAAAATATCATCGAATCCCTGGTCGTCCCCTTCAATCTTATGCTCTTCTTTTGCCCAAGCTCCTAAATCAATCATTTTGCAGCGTTCACAACAAAACGGGAAGTGAGGGAATTTCTCCGTGTCGTATTGAGTGGGAGCGCTGCAGGTCGGGCATTTAAATAGCTTGATGTTGTCTGACATGAATGATCTCTTGATGGCTGGATTTCGGGTGTTATGGATTTTTTGCCAATGATATGAAGGTCTTGTGCAGTTGAAGAATATCTTCTTCTACCAGATTTAATGCTCTTGAGTTGTCGAGTACATAATCTGCTTTTTCTTGTTTTAGTTCTCTTGACATCTGGGCTTTGATGATGTTTTTAACCTGTTCTTCGGTGTTGTTATCTCGATCGCAGGTTCGAGAAATTTGTACGTCAACCGGCACATCGACCAACAAGGTGGCATTTGTCATTTGATGTTGGTCTGTTTCAAACAGCAGTGGGCTCTCCAGAATGGCATAGCTTGATGTTGCATTATTTAAGTCATATTCAATGGCTTCCCTGATAAGCGGGTGAAGCAGTTGTTCAAGCCAATGGCGCTTCTCGTCCGAGTTAAAAATAATTTCTCTCAGTTTGGCCCGGTTTAACTGGCCATCCTCAAGCAAAATGTCCTCCCCAAACTCCTGAGCGATTGCTTTAAGTGCTGGTTGGCCGGCTTGCACGACATCTCTGGATTTCTGGTCGGCATCAACGACCGTGATGCCTTGTTCGATAAAGCGTGATGCTACGGTGCTTTTTCCGCTGCCGATACCACCTGTAAGACCAATGACTAACATGGATGTGCTTCCAATAGGAGGGGTGATAAAAATTAGGTTGGGAGCATTATAAAAGACTGTTAGAAGACTGTGAAACGGTGGCTTTTGAAAAGAATAGGCTGATTAGCTTGACTGTTCAAAAATTAAACTATAATACAGGGTTAATTAGCTATGAATCTATTTGAATCATGATGTTATGTGATTTTCTTTAGGGCTTACCTAAGAAAAGGGAGTTAATGTGAAGATTGGTAGAATGTTAAGCCTCAGCTGGTATGGCGGGGTAGAAACCAAGGATTTGGTCGCAAGACAGGTTGCTGGAATTCACAGTCAAGTAGACGCTGGGTTGTGGCTATGTGTCGAGCGGGAGGGAGGTTCGCCGTCGCCTTCTACTCAGTTAATTGGCCTTAAGATGGACCAATGTGAAGAGCTGGAGTTAAGTCAGCTATTTTATGAAGAATGCTTGATGCCATTATTTCATCATTTGCGAAAGGCATTCCGTTTTAACCATCATCATTATTCTGCATATCGGAAGTGGAACAAGGGATTGGCTGAAGGGCTGGCGTCTCTCTATCGGGAAGGTGATGTGCTCTGGCTTCACGATGCTCATTGGATTCCATTAGCTCGATATTTAAAGCAATTACAACCTAACTTCCCGATCGGGATTTCTTTCCCGTCTTCTTTTTGTGGTTCGGCGGTTTTAAATACCTTACCTGTCGCTGAAGAGTTGTTGGATGATCTTTTCTATTTTGATCTAGTTACTTTTGCTCGAGAAGCTGACCTGCAAAATCTTTCGGATGCCATGATTGATCTTCGTGGCGCTGTAACCTTGGCCGATAAACGTTTGAAGAAAGACAATCAGATGCTGAAAGTTGCGGCTTATCGACCTGTTTCTTATGTGCCTTCTGATACGGATTCTGCGGATGTGCCTCAAGATTATTTTGGTATGTCATCAGGTGATAAGTTAGTGCTGACGTTGGATGTACCGGCCTGGTTTACCAATCGTACTAATCGAAATCAAGGCTACGAGTTATTTCTAAAGGACAATCCTACGTTAGCAAAAGACTTGGTGTTAGGATCTCTGGTACTTCCTTTTGCCATTAATAATGATCACTCTCGAAGTACCTTACGTCGTTGGCGAAATGAGATGGAAGAGCTGAATGACCATTGGCGTAGTTATTCCAGAAAGCCTTTCCGAATTGAACCTGCGAGTCATATTTCTGCTTCGATTGAGCAGCTGTATAAAGACGCGAAAGTATTTATGGATTTGAGTTTAGGGTGTTACAGCAGCTGCCATCATAGTGATTTTTGGTGGGCGCAAGATGCGGAAGATCCAGCTGTGCTGATTGTCTCTAAATTGGCGCTTGATGGAAACGATCTTCCGGGAGCCCTGGTGGTTCATCCTTTGGATGTGGTCGGTGTTTCTCAGGCCGTGAAAGAAGCCTTACTGATGCCGTTATCTGAACGAAAACGTCGCTATGAACAATTAGGAGCAACCTTCAAAATGCTTTCTCCGGAGCGACGCAGAGCCAAGTTTACGTTTGATGTCGTAGAGCAAGCGAAGAAAAATCGTCTAATGCATCGTTCTCCTGGAGGCGCTGAAAGTTTGGTGCGTGAGCCTTGACGATCGGTGACGCACTAAACTTCTGAAGACATCTGTATAAATCTCTATCTACAGAAGCCTTAATGGCGCTTCCTGAAGGGCAGATAATTGCTCTTTCAGCGCCAGTAGGTGCTCTGACCAATATCGTTCTTGTCCAAACCACGGGAAATTGTGAGGAAAGGCTGGATCATCCCAGCGGCTTGCCAGCCACGCCGAATAGTGTAGCTGTCTAAGTGTGCGCATAGTTTCAATCAAGGGAACCTGTTCTGTCGGAAACTCGCAGAACATTTCATAACCTTCTCGAATTTCACAAAGCTGGGCTTCTTGCTGTGCTCTGTCGCCTGACAGTAGCATCCAGATGTCTTGAATAGCAGGGCCTGAACGGCAGTCGTCGAAATCTACAAACAGTGATTGCTCGTCTCGGATCAGAATGTTGCCTGGGTGAAAGTCGCCCTGAAGTCGAATGTTTTGATGTGATGTGGTTTTCCAGCGTTCATCCATAATCTCCAATAATTGTTTGGCGAGGACTTCGTAGGGTTCAACAAGATACGAAGGTAACATGCCTGATGCCTGAATGATCTCGACACTCTGATGACCAAAGGTTTGAACATTCAGTAATGGACGAGTCTTAAACGTATCGGCTTTGGAAATACTATGAATTCGAGCAAGTTGAGTCCCTACTTCATAGAGCTGATCCAGTTGATCCAGCTCCAAAGGACGGCCTGATTTCCGTTCATACAAACAAAAAAGAAAGCCATCATTTTGGTGTAGCGTTTTACCATTGAACTCTTGATTGGGAAATTGTTGCATAGGAGGAACAACACTGATGTCGGCGTTTGCCAACTCAAGCAGAAAGTCATGCTCTTCCTGAATCTGAGTCTCACTCCAGCGATTCGGACGGTACACCTTAATGATGAGTGGTGTACTGTCTTCGATTCCTACCTGGTAAACCCGGTTTTCGTAACTGTTGAGCGGGAAAATACGCCCATCTGAATAGAAGCCTAATGACTCAACGAAATCGATGACTTTGTCTTGGCTTAGGGCCTGGTATGGATGAAGAAGGTCTGACACTGGCGTCGTCCTGCACTGAATGAATTTCGAATATGGGATTCGTTGAGGAGGTGTCAGTCTAGTGTGTCCTGGGAGTTCGGGCAATGGTTAGAACATCGACTTGCTCTATACCTGATGCCTTAAGTGTTCTTGCCAGTTCATCGAGGCTTGCACCAGTGGTCATAACGTCATCGACCAAAAGTATTTTCTTGGGGGCGGGTATATGCCTTAAAGCTTGCTGGTTGAATCTGAATTTATTCTTTTGCTGTCTTGATCCTTTGGTGAGTCTCTTTTGTGAGGGGGTAAACAAGAGCTTTGTAAAAACATTTGGAAGAAAAGGTATACCGGTTTTATGACTAAGCTTTTGGGCTAACTGATAGCTGGGCACGTGGCCTCGTTTGATGGTTTTTATCCAACCGCTGGGGACCGCAATAATGGCATCATAGCTGTTTTCAGGTTTGATAGGTTCGTGTTTTAAAGAGTGACTTTCAAGAGCGAGTTGGTGGTAGAAGGCTGAGAAAAACCATTGATGCAGTTGAGATGGGTTAGGCAAATTATTGGCTTTGAACTGCAGAACCAGAGGTCTAATAGGGTAGTGGTACTTGAAAATACTGAATGCGTGATCAAAGTGAAACGGTTTCTTTTGACAATGACCGCATATCTCTAAATCAATGTGAGTAGGATGGGCGCAGCATCTGCAGTGATTATTGATAAAGGGCAGTTGCGGCATACATTCAGAGCAATAGATCTGATCGGTCGTACTGAGTTTTGCATAGCAAAGTTGGCAGTGATTCATGGTTTAATGGGTTTGTATAAATATTGATCAGATGTTAACTTTGGTTGCTGGTCAGGATTGACAGAAATGGTTGTGACGATAAGATGGTCAGCCATTAATAACGTGAATTAAACGCTAGCATGTTGGCTTTCCAAAAAACATCCGAAGAAAGTCATAACGGCTAGTACATCAGATATAGAGAGTGGTTTATGAATCTTGAGCAGTTAGGTCAGGTACGTCACGATTGGGAAACAGCCGAAGTACAGGCTTTGTTAGATATGCCTTTCAATGATTTGTTGTTTCATGCTCAAACCGTTCATCGTAAGCACTTTAATCCTAATGAAGTACAAGTAAGTACTTTGCTTTCAATTAAAACTGGCGCATGTCCGGAAGATTGTAAATATTGTCCTCAAAGCGGTCACTACACAACGGATCTTGATAAAGAGAAGTTGATGAAGGTAGAGAAGGTACTTGAGCAGGCCAGAAAAGCAAAGGAAATTGGTTCTACCCGTTTTTGTATGGGGGCTGCGTGGCGTTCTCCTAGCAAGAAAGACATGCCTTATGTTGTTCAGATGATTAAGGGCGTGAAAGAAATGGGTATGGAAACCTGTATGACGTTGGGCATGTTGGATGCGGATCAATCTAGCGCTTTAGCGGATGCAGGTCTGGATTACTACAACCATAACCTGGATACTTCACCTGAGTTTTACGGGAACATCATTACTACTCGTACTTATCAGGACCGTCTGGACACCATCGATAATGTTCGTAAAGCGGGAATGAAAGTCTGTTCTGGTGGTATTTTGGGTATGGGTGAGACAGAAATGGATCGCGCTGGCATGCTGATTCAATTGGCAAATATGCCTCAGCAGCCTGAAAGTGTGCCAATTAACATGTTGGTTCGTGTGGAAGGTACTCCTTTTGCTGAGAATGAAGAACTCGATCCAATTGATTTCATTCGTACAATCGCTGTTGCACGTATCATGATGCCTGAATCACATGTTCGTCTTTCTGCTGGTCGTGAAGAGATGAATGATGAGATGCAAGCGTTGGCCTTCTTTGCTGGTGCAAACTCAATTTTCTACGGCGAAAAATTGCTGACAACTGATAACCCTCGTGCAGAGCAGGATCAGGCATTATTTAAGCGTCTGGGTATTAACCCTGAGCGTCGTTGTGAGAAACATTCAGAAGAAGCTCAAGAGGCGGCTTTGTTAAGTGCCGTTGAGTCTCAGAAACAGGATCAAATGTTCTACGACGCGTCTGTTTAGTCGTAGTTTGAGCGTCAAAGCTCGAAGTGGAAATTTTCTTTCTAGACAATTTATCGAGGAGCATGTTCAAACCATGCTCTTGCGATAACGTTCTTAACTCAGCTTCTCATTGAATTGCTTATGTCAGACTTTGATGATTTGAAAGAGTCATTATCGGCTCGCAAAGCTCAACACTTGTATCGCACGCGTCGATTACTTGCTGGACCTCAGCAACCTCTTCAGCAGGTGGATGGTCAGTCGATATTGTCGTTTTGTTCCAATGATTATCTTGGTTTAGCCAATCACCCAGAGATAAAAAGTGCAGCGACTGATGCCATTGCTGAGTTTGGCGTTGGCAGTGGTGCGTCGCATTTGGTTAATGGCCACAGTGAACTTCACCATAAATTAGAACTGGCCCTGGCTGAGTTTACAGGGCGCGATCGCGCGGTCTTGTTTTCTACTGGGTTCATGGCAAATCTGGGGACTGTTTCTGCTTTGGTTGGTCGAGGCGATGCAGTGATTCAAGATAAGTGGAATCATGCATCATTGATTGATGCGGGCTTAGCCAGCGGCGCAAAGTTCAAGCGTTATCAGCATTGTGATATGTCCAGCTTGGTTCGCCAGCTAGAAAGTGTAGATGCTAAGCGAAAACTGATTGTGACTGATGGCGTTTTCAGTATGGATGGTGATATTGCTCCGCTGGATCAGATGGCCGAAATTGCAGAGCAAACCGACGCCTGTTTGATGATTGATGATGCGCATGGCTTGGGTGTCTTGGGCTCTACAGGGGCCGGTACTGCTGAATTTTTTAATCTTGATCAAGCCCACCTGCCTGTGTTGATGGGAACATTAGGAAAAGCCTGTGGCACGTTTGGGGCTTTTGTCGCTGGATCAGAAGACATGGTAGAAACCCTGATTCAGAATGCCCGAAGTTATATCTACACCACAGCGTTACCTCCGTCCGTGGCGGCCGCCAGTCTGGCAAGCTTGAAAATCATTAAGAACGAGAGCTGGCGTCGTGAGCATCTCAATAAGCTGATCGCTATTTTACGCAATGGTGTTGAGAAGATAGGGTTTTCGTTAATGCCTTCTTCAACCCCGATTCAGCCCGTGTTGATAGGTGAGGAAGCATTAGCTTTGAGTATCAGTCGTCAGCTCGAAGATCGTGGTTTATTGGTGACTGCTATACGACCGCCGACCGTTCCGGAAAAGACGTCCAGACTTAGAATTACATTGTCAGCGAGTCACTCGGAAGCTCAGGTAAAGCAATTATTAGATGCGTTATCCGATATCTTTCAGGGCTTGAATGAGCAAGAGCTCGAAAGTCTGAATGCTGCTCGGGCTCGTGTTTTCTTAGATCAAGAATCATGATTGAACTGAGCTCTCAGCACGTTGAGTCTTGGTATCCGGATCAGGTATTTCTGTTAGGTGGTTGGGGATGCCCTTCCATCTGGATGAATGCGCTTGGTCAATGCCTTGAAGAGGGGTTTGGGCGCCCGTGCGAAATCTTGTCCTCCATAGAATTGGAGACGCCTAGTGCGTTTGATGAGGCTTTTCTGCAATGGAAATTACGTAATTTGGCCAACATTGCTTCTTTTCAGCGCCCTTTAATAGTCGGGTGGTCTTATGGCGGTATGCTGGCGGTTGAGTTAGCGAATGAATTAAATATATCCAATGCACGAGTTGTGACTTTAGGTAGTCGGCCTCGGTTTATTGACGATGATTTTTCTGTCTTCGATGGGCCTACAGCCGAAAGTTTCATGAAACGAATAGAGGCTTCGCCTGTTAAAGGATTGAATTATTTTCTTACATTGGTCGGTCGAAAAGAAGCCAAAGCTGATGTTGCACGTTTAAAGAAAGATGTTCTTGAAGCGAACCTAACTCAATCTGACATGGTCGCTGGCCTTAAACACTTGTATTCGTTGGATGTCCGCCGTGCATGGGATAGGTTAAATACAGACGGCCGGATTACTTCGGTTTACTTTGAACAAGATGCATTGATTCGTGTTCCTAAGGGTATTGAGAAAGATTTGGTGATGTCTCAGGGCCATTTGGCGCCGGTTCTTCAAGCACAAGACGTCGGTGATCGGATTATCCAAATACTAACGCCTTACAAATAAAACGTACTAGCTATTAACACAACAGTTTTGAAACGCGGTAATAAAGGTAACTCCTTGAATAAGCAACAGATTGCGAAGGCATTTGGTAAGAAGGCAAGCGAATATGACACTCATGCTCGCGTACAAAAGTACGTGGGACATAGATTGCTGACCTTGTTAAGTGAGCAATCAGTGGATTCAGCTCATCCTCTACTGGATCTGGGAACCGGGTCTGGCTTTTTCCTGCCTGATTTAAAGCGCTTCGCTGGAGAGCAATCTTTGATTGCTGCGGATCTTTCCGAGGGCATGATACGTCACGTTCAGTCAAACCATGGTGATTTGGTGGATGCGTGCGTCGTTGCGGATGCAGAAGCCTTACCTTTTGAGGATGGATCACTGTCCGCGATTTTCTCCAGTATGGCGATTCAGTGGTGCGACGATCTAGATGGTTTGATGAAAGAACTCACGCGCGTAGTAAAACCCGGTGGATGGATTGCTTTTTCAACCTTGATGCCGGATACCTTGATGGAATTAAAAGATGCGTGGCATCAAGTCGATCAGCGAGATCATGTAAATCATTTCTTAACCGCTCAAGAAATAACTCAAGTCCTGCAAAAGCATGGCTCTGAAATGACCTGTGATACCGAACGTGTTGTGGCGTCTTATCCTGACGTAAAGGCATTATTGCATAGCATCAAAGGCATCGGGGCTAATACAGTCAATGAAGGTTCTAAGCCGATGACTAAAGGGCAGCTACGGGCTTTGACCGATGCCTATGAAAACGTTCGTAATGACAGTGGTTTTTTACCGGCCAGTTATGATGTCTTTTATGGTGTGTTACAGGTTCCAGCTAATTAGATATTCCGTGTATATGGAGGCGTAAAGTGAAACGTTTTTCTGCATTTATAACAGGTACTGATACTGAAGTTGGTAAGACTTTCGTCACTTCGGCATTACTTAAAGCTTTTGAAAAAGAAGGTTATTCCACCTTGGGTTTAAAACCTGTTTCCGCAGGGTGTGAGGTTACGGAAGACGGTTTACGAAATGAAGACGCATTGATGCTGCAGGCGGCTTCTTCTGAAAAAGCTGCGTACGAAACGATTAATCCAGTAGCTTATGAACCCGCCATTGCGCCACATATTGCAGCTATGGAAAAGGGCAAATTGTTATCTGCCAGCGGTCTTGAAGGCTTTGTTCGTGGGGCGATGCTGAAACCGGCAAAAGTTAAGCTGATTGAAGGTGCTGGTGGTTGGTTTACTCCTCTGAGCTACAGAGAGACGCTTGCTGATTTAGTCAAACGACTGAATGTGCCTGTGATTCTTGTGGTAGGCATGCGTCTAGGGTGTATTAACCATGCATTGCTTACCGTATCAGCTATAGAAGGCAGCGGTTTGAACCTGGTGGGTTGGGTTGCGAACAGAGTCGATGCTGAAATGGATCGTTATGAAGAAAATGTCGAAACATTAAAGCAGATGATTAATGCGCCATGTCTTGGAGAGGTTCCTTATGTTGCTTCTGGCGATACAGATCAAGTAATCAATTCTCTAGATATTTCATCTCTCGTTTCTTGAGTCCAGCCAGACCGTTAATCGGGAAAAATGCAGTGAAATGCCAAATACCACTAATTTCTGACTGGTAGATTGGTCAAAAACCCGATTTTTTGGTTAAATTATAGTCAGGTTGGTCTATTTAGTGAGGTTTCTTATGGAAACATCATTGTTGAGTTCCGGGCTTCAAGGTATCTCAAGAAGTCGTGAGGGGTTGGATCAAAGTGCCAGAACAATCGCTTCTGGCGGTCAAAGTATTCCTAATCAGGAAGCTCTGAATTCAAACCCATCGTCTGGAAATGAAGTTTTGTCAGCAGTTGTTGATTTGAATTTATATGAAGTTTCTTTCAAGGCGTCAGCCAAGGTGCTAGAAACGGCAGATGAAACCGTTGGTACTTTGTTAGACGAATTTGTTTAAATCAATTTATCCACGTTTGGATGGTGAATTTAGTTATGCAAGTGGGCTCCGTTTCTTACGCAAACCTGGTTGAAAGCAGGAGTAATAGCTCTCCCGCTCCAACTTCGGGTGAGACTGAGTTGAAGTCTCAGGGCTCGACCCTGTCTGCGCCTACTGAACCTGATAAAAATAATTCGTCCGGACAACAGAATGAACAAAAGCCTTCTGATGACAGAGTTGAAGTCAAGTTTTCAGATGAAGAGCTAAAATTGATCAAAAAGCTTGAAGCTAGAGATATGGAAGTTCGGGCTCATGAGCAAGCTCACCAAGCGGTGGGTGGACAATACGCGGGAGCGGCAAGCTTTACCTATCAACGCGGTCCTGATGGGGTAAACTACGCCATTGGTGGTGAAGTTCAGATTGATGCCAGCGAAATTTCTGGTAATCCAGAAGCTACAATCCAAAAAGCGGATCAAGTCAAAAGGGCAGCGTTGGCGCCTGCCGAGCCTTCTGTTCAAGACAGAAGTGTCGCTGCTTTGGCGAATCAAATTAAACTGGAGGCTCAGTCAGAGTTGGCTGAGTTGAACGCCCAGGAGCGCCAAGAACAGCAAACGGAAAGAGAAGAACGCCTCGAACAGACACAAGGAACAAGTGAAGAGCAGGACTCAACTACTGCAGCTGATGAAGAAAATGCTGCTCAGTTCATATCTTCGACCGCTTCGAGTCAGGAATCTGAAGATGATTCAGAGGCTTCTTCAAATCAGGCCGATGAAGACGCATCACAAAACGATGATTCTGGTTCAGGTGTCGAGTTTGCTGATGTTGGTTTATCGCCGACGGATTTTGCTAATTTACTCGCCGCAGATATTGCCCGAAGAAACGCATTAGCCGTCTTTGAAAATATAAATCGCGAGCCTCCCAAAGGAAATCTCGACGAACTGGTTTGACCAGAGATCTAAATCTTCTATATTTCGTACCTACCTATTAGCTAATCCTGATTTTTTCTAGTGCGCTGTACTTTTATGGTGCTTTGAAGTGATCCTTAACGGATTGCAGAATTCTAATGGTGTTTAAATATCGAGCAGCTTTTAGACTGTTTGCTCTAAATTTGGTCGAATTTTTAAAACAATTGTTTGAATTTTCTTGACAATAGTTGGTATTAAACGTAAGTTTCAAACAACCGTTTGATAAGTTGGTCAAACATTGTACAGAATTTAGTTTGGCTTAAAAAGCGAACAGTGCCGGGAATTAACTTAAAATCCGCCTGTTCATTTAACCTGTAATCATGCCGAGGAAGTTATCATGCCAGAATATAAGGCTCCTTTACGCGACATGAAGTTCGTT
>Ga0255772_10001698_pt1 | contig 21888 bp, 25 predicted proteins | sample 071ome_34_FD_179970 | JGI IMG/M metagenome (GOLD analysis project Ga0255772, IMG submission 179970) | Coastal salt marsh microbial communities from the Groves Creek Marsh, Skidaway Island, Georgia - 071411BT metaG (version 2) | ecosystem: Environmental > Aquatic > Marine > Intertidal zone >...
AACAACCTAAACGAATTAACAGAAGGAAGTGAGCAGATGCCAGATCCTATTCAAGCGCCAGCCGATGGCGAACGCAATCAAACCACACCAGCGGGCGGTGCTGCCCCGGCGGTGATTAACGTCGACGACGTGCGCGCCGAAGAGCGTCAGCGTATTGCCGACATTACCCAAGCGGCGCGCAGTGCGCCGTTTGATTTAACCGAGCTGGAAGCGAAAGCCATTGCCGGTGGCATGACGTTGGACCAGTTCCGTTCGGAGGCGTTCGACATTGCGTCCCAGCAACCGGCCCCGGCCGCTGCGGTGGCCAGTCAGGACATGCTGGAACGTCACGACGGTGACTACTCGTTGGTGCGTGCCTTAAATGCGCAATTGACCGGCGACTGGTCCGATGCTGGGTTTGAGCGTGAAATGTCGCAAGAATTGGGCCGAATTGCCCAGCGTGAAGGCGGGGGCATTCGTGGCGGTGTGATGGTGCCTATGTCGATCCTGGGGGATGGCAAACGTGCCGACACGACGGGCGGTGCCGGTCTGATCGGTACGGCGCATCTGGCCAGTCAGTTTATTGATACCTTGCGTGCGTCGACCTTGATGGGTCGCTTGGGTGCCCGCTTCCTGTCTGGTTTGAACGGCAATGTGTCGATTCCTAAGAAAACGGCCAATGCCAGTTTTGGTTGGATGGCGGAAGGCGCGGACGCGTCCGCGTCGGATGTGACGGTGGGTAATGTGACGTTATCGCCGAAGCATGTAGGCGGCACGGTGCCGTTGACCTTTGAGTTGATGCGTCAATCTAACCCGGCGATTGAGCAGTTGGTCCGTTCTGACATGCTGGAAGGCATTGCGCTGGCGATTGACCACGCCGCGTTTAATGGCTCCGGGGCAAGCAATCAGCCATTGGGTCTGTTGAATACGGCGGGTGTGCAAACCCTGACCTTAGCGGATACCACGGGCAAGGTGCCAACCTGGGAAGAGATCGTCCAGATGGAAGGTTTGTTGGATGACGTGGAAGGGCTTTCGGGGCAGTTGGCGTATGCCTTCCGTCCAGGCATTCATTCGGCGCTGAAGACCGCCAAGAAAGACGCGGGCAGCGGTCGCTTTGTGATCGAAGGGAACGACTGTAACGGCTATACACCGTACAAGTCGAGCCAGCTTCCGGCAAAGGCGTCGGTGTTTGGTGATTACAGTCAGGTCATGATCGGCACTTGGGGCATGGTGGAGTTGATCCCGGACCGCAATGTGAAGACGGGCGGATTGGACATTGGGTGTCACCAATTGGCTGATGTGGTGGTGCGTCGTGCCGAGCAGTTTGTGAAAGCTGTGTAAGCCTTTCTGAGTGAATGAAAAGGGCGGGGTTCCGCCCTTTTTTGTGGGTTATTGGTTTATCAATGCGGAGTATTGAGCATGAAAGTGGAAATTTTACGCGGAACGGTGATTGGTCCTGGTGAAACGGGCAATGCAGGCGATGTGAAAGAGTTGGGTCAGGATGTGGCGATGGCGTTAATTCATGCAGGCGCGGCAAAGCCAGCGGACGAGGGCGCTGAAGTGAAAGACGCGCCGAAGCCTAAAGCGTCGACCAAGAAGTAATGGCTTGGGATGCGGGGGTGGCGTCGATGGACGCCGCCTTGTTTGACCAATTCGGTGAGGATGCGGTGTTGACTCGTTCGGGTCAAGCGGCGGAGCCGGACCCGATTCGGATCATTGTCGACCGGGGTGTGGAGTGGGTCGGCGGTGAGGGTCAGGTGATCACCAACGCCACCACGGTGTCGGTGTTGGATACGGTGGCCACGTTGCGTCGAGGCGACCAGATGCTGGCCGGTTCGGTGCGCTTTACGGTGTCCCATACCCACACCGACCAAGACGGTATTCGTTCGTATGTGGTCCAGGAAAAAACGGTGTAGCTATGGCACAAGATGGCTTGAGTCAGTGGATTCGGGGCTTGGATAAATTGAAAAGCTCGGAGATTCCGAAAGCGACCAGCGCGGCCATTAATAAAGTGGGCAAGCGGGTGCAAACCGAGAGTGTCCGCTCGGTGGCCAAGCAAAGCAAGGTACCCGCCAAGCATGTGCGCCGTAAGTTCTTTTTGCGTCGGTCGAAGCCGGGCACCCAGAAAGCGGTGATCACGGGTTACACCCGACCGATCAGTGTGCACAGTTTAAAGCATCGGGTGTTGAAGCGTGGCGGTATTTCTGCCGCCGGGCGCAAGTACCCGCACGCCTTTAAAACCACCGTTCGAAAGAGCGGCAAAGAACAGATTTTTCAGCGGACCACGGCTGACCGTTATCCGTTGGAGGTGGTGACCATTGATGTCTCGGACTTGATGACCACCGCCTTGCGGCGGTTTGGGCCGCGCATTGTGCGCGAGGAATTGCCCAAGTTGCTGGAACATGAATTTCAATTTCGTTTGGAGCGTTTAACCCGATGACAACCACGACACAACGCGGTCAGGTACGTGCCGCCGTGCTGGCGTTGGTGAAAGCCGCTTTGCCCGGTGTTTCGGTGAAGCTGGCCCGCCGTGCCGATGGCGACAGCGATCAAGTGTTCATTTACATGGCCGACGGCGATGTGGGCTATGAAGCCTTTGACGGCCGAAACGATGCCGCTGAATTGGTGATTGAGGCCAGCACCGAAGAGATCAGCGACCCGGACGGGGTGTTGGATGCCCTGATGGAGCCGGTCGAGCAAGCGATGATCGACGACCGCCAGTTGGGTGGTCTGGTTCACGGTCATACTTTGCAGCGATGGCGGTACAGTTCCGAAGACGACGCCAGTCGCACCAGTTTGGTGTTGGTCTATCAGATTGAATTTAGTTAACCCAGGTCGCGCAAGCGGCCTTTTTTGTATCTTCAGAGAGGTGATTTATGGCTCAGGCGACGTTAGGCGCAGGCTCAAAACTGGAAATTTCCGACATGCAGGCCACCCCGGCCTTTACCCAGATTAAAGGGGTGATTGGTATCGGTGAAACCGGCGAGGAAGGCGGGTTCGTGGATTCGACGGCGATGGAAGAAACCACCAAAGAATTCATTGCGGACATTGCTGAAGGCCCGGACAAAACCGTCCAGGTGATCTTGAACCAGGCGGACCCCGGTCAGCAAATGTTGCGTGATGCGGCGCGTGCGCGTCAAGCGGTGGATTTCAAACTCACCTTGTCCGACGGCACGGTGGGCGAATTTAAGATTGTGTTGGCGGGTTGGAAAGTGGCGGAACCGGAAGGCTCAGGCACGTTGAAAGCCATTGCGACGGGCAAGCAATCCGGCGCAACCACCTGGACCGATCCGGCGTAAGGGGTGCGTGATGAATAAAGCGGCATTAATGGCGGCCATGCAGGCGGCGATTCGTGAGGAAACGGTGCCGGTTGACGGTGTTGGTGAGTTTCGTTTGCGTGAAATGACCGCCGGGGCGCGGGATCAGTTCGACCGTTCGTTGTTTAACCCTGAGACCCAGCAGCCGGACTCGATGCACTACCAGTCCAAGCTGGTCCGTGCTTGTTTAGTGGATTCTGACACTAATCAATTGATGTTCGGCCCGACCGAACTGGATCAGGTGTTGGCGTTCCACCCGGATACCCTCGACGCCTTGTTTGTGGTGGCTGAACGTTTGAACGGCCTCGACAAGGCGGCGTTGGAGCGTGCCGAAAAAAACTAAGCGAGCACCCCACCCGATTCTGGCTGTTTGAAATTGCTGATCGGTGGGGGTGCCCGGTGTCGTGGGTTGAATCCCAGCTAACGTCGTCCGAGTTAACCGACTGGGTGGCGTTTTACAAGCGCAAGTCGGGGGTCTCTGATCCTCCAAGCGTCCCTCCTTCTGATCCATCCGGCGCGGAAACCGCGCACTTTAAAGCGGTGCTGAACTGATGTCTAAAAGTAAGTACGAGTTAGAGATTGGCGTCGACGATAAGGCGTCGCGTGCGTTGGCCAATATTGGCACCCGTACTCGCCGTTATCAAAAAGACGCCCAGCAGGCCACCAATGCGTCCAAGCGCATGGCCGATGGGTTCAGTCATGCCGCCACCTCGGTGGCGATTCTGGACGGGCCGTTGGGCGGTGTCGCGGGTCGCTTGTCGTCCACGGCGTCCGCCATGCGCTCATTGAATCCGATTCTGGTTGCCGGAGCGGTGGCCTTTGCAGGCTTTACCGCCGCCGCTGCCAGCAGTTTGACGGTGTTTGCTCAGGTGGAACGCCAGTTGGCGCAAACGGAATCTTTGTTGCGGGCAACGGGCAATGCCTCCGGTCAGACCACCGCGCAGATCGATGCCACGGCCCGACAAATTGCCCTGAATACGTTGGCCGATTCGGCCGGAATGCGGGAAGCGGCGAATGCGTTGTTGACCTTCAAAGGCGTGTCCGGCTCGGTGTTTAACGACACCTTGCGTTTATCCCAGGATTTGGCGTCGGTGATGGGCGGCAGTGCCAAAAGTGCCGCCATTCAGTTGGGCAAAGCGTTGGAAGACCCAGTGCGCGGGTTGGCCTCGTTGCGTCGTGTGGGGGTGAGCTTTACGGGTGCCCAAGAGGCCATGATTAAAAACATGGTCGAAACGGGCAATCAGGCGGAAGCCCAGCGGGTGATCCTGAAGACCTTGCAAGACCAGATTGGTGGCGCGGGGTCAGCGGAAGCGGCGGGCCTGTCCGGGGCGGTGGATACCTTGGGTCAGCGTTGGGAAGAGTTGTTGGAAGCCTTCAACCGAAGTACCGGCGCGGGCACAGCGGCCACCAACATCATCAATGGTTGGGCGATGGGCCTGGAACGGGTGTCGGACGCCATCGACGAAACCGAACAAGAGCGCATTAATAACTTATTTAACCGGCGTCTGGATTTGCAGATGCGGTTGCAGCAGTTGGAAGGCCAGGGCGGCCAATCGGCCAATCGGACCAACGGTTTGCGCCAGGAAATGCGCGCCCTCGATGCCGAATTGGAAATCCTGGCCCAAAAGCAGATGGATGCCGCCGTTGCAGCCAACGAGGCGGCCGAGCAAGGGCGAAAAGTTCAGGCGGACCGTGCAAAACAAGCGGCGGACGAGGCGAAAGCCCGAGAAGACGAGCAGGCCAAGAAAAGCCTGGCCAGTCAGCACAAACAAGGTGCGGCGCGGTTGTCGGCGATGGATCAGCAGTTCGCCGACGAGCAAGAACGGATCAATCTGAACTGGGAGCGTCGCAACGCCGAAATCGATCAGCTCCAGTTGTCCGAGGCGGAAATTCGCCGCCGGGGCTTTGAGTCGTTAGAGCAGTTGCAAGCGGAGTACCGCGAACGCAACGACGATCATCTGGACGCTGAATTCATGGCGGTGGAAGAGAAACACCGTCAGCACCAGCAGAAATTGACCGACCAGGTAAGCCAGCAGGCGCAAGCCCGCCAGGACGTCGAGCGTCAATACAGCCAAATGGTCACCGGGATGCAGATGCAAGCGGCGGCGAATGCGGCGGAGCTGGTGAAGCAATCGGCCGAGGAAGGCAGCGCGGCGTGGGTCGCGGCGTTGTTGGTGCAAAAAGGCTTGTTGGTGGCTCAGGCGTTAATGCACGCCAATTTAGCCGCCACGTTAGCGGCGAATTCTCAATTGTCGATTCCGACCCCGGATGCCCCCGCCCGTGCCTTGGCAGCGGCGGAGACCATGCGGAATTGGGGTTATCTCAATGCCGCGTTGATCGGTGCCACGGCGGTGGCCGAGGTGGCTGGTGCCCGTGAGCGGGGTGGTTCGGTGATTGGGGGTCAAACCTATCTGGTCGGTGAGCGTGGCCCGGAGTTATTCACTCCAGGCGCGGCGGGTCAGATCACGTCCAACGCCAATATGGCCAAAGCGATGGGTGCAGAGTCGCCAGCGGTTCACATTACCTTTCAGATTCAGGCCAACGACACGGCAGGTTTTGACGAGTTGTTGATGTCTCGCCGACATACGATCACCGGCTTGGTTCGCCAGGCGATGAATGATGCCGGAATGCGGGGAGGGTTTTAAATGGCGCAATTTCCAAACGTGAAGTTTCAGGCGGTGGATTTTGAGCACGTTTCACCGTCGGTGGTGAACACCACGCGCAGCGGATCGGATCGGGTGCTGAAGAGTCAGGCCCATTTTTTCCAGTTTACCGTGCGGTTGGTGCCCACTCGATACGCCGAGTCGCGCGCCATTCAGGCGTTTTTAAACGGCCTTCAGGGGCAGTTTGAATCGTTTGATGTGGTGTTGCCCTTGATCAGTGACTGCCAGGGCGCGGCGACGGTGGCTAATGGCTTTGGCTCGGCCGTGGTGGCGGTGGCGTCCAGCGATGGCCGGACGTTAACCCTGGGGCAGTTGACCGCCAATGTGTCGGGCGCGTTGTTGGCTGGGGATTTGGTTCGGTTTGCCAACCATTCCAAGGTGTACCAGGTAACGGCGGACGCCGACACCGATGGTTCGGGTCAGTGCCTGATTCGCTTGCATGATCGCTTATTGGTTGATGTGCCAGTGGGCACGGCGGTGGTGTTTGACCAGGTGCCGTTTACGGTCCGCAAAGCGCGAGATGTGCAGCCCTTGTCGCTGGGGGTGGGGCAGATTGTCCGCCAAGAATTCGATTGTAAAGAGGTGATTTGATGCTGGGATTTTCGTCGGCGTTTAAGGCGTTGTTGCGCGGTAATCACCGCTATTTTCACACCGTCGACATTGATTTGTCGACGGGGGTGTTGCGGTTAACCGATGCCTCTGAAGACGTGACTTATCAGGGCGAGGTCTATCAGGTCAGTCATGGGCTGATGGCCGTGCCGGACGCCAAGCAAACCACGGACATTAAGACCAACGAGGTGGCGGTGACGCTTTCGGCGATCAATACCGCCACGCGGGCCATTGTCTTTGATCAGGCCGTGACCTACCTCAACCGGCCGTTGTCGATTCGTCGCCATTACCTGGACGATCAGGGCAATGAGGTGGGGGTGGTGTCGTTGTTCAGTGGGGTGATGACCAAGCGCGATTACCACGACGGGGACGATGCGTTCTCGATTCAGTTCAAGGCGGCCAGTTGGTGGGCGGCGTTCGAAAAAATCAGCGGGGTGGAAACCTCGTTGGCCAGCCAGCAACGCCATCATGCGTCGGACAAAGGCTTTGAGCACTGTCCGGCGGCGTCGTTAAACATTCGTTGGGGCAGTAGGTAATGAGTTTTTGGAGTGATTTGTGGGACTCGGCGGTGGATGTCGTCAAGTTCGTGGTCAATCCGTTTTGGGCGGCGACCGCCTGGGTGACCGATCAGGCGTTTCAAGCGTTGGCCGAGTGGATGGTTCAGGACATGCCGCAGGGCCACGATCCGACCCGAGAGGCGATGATTCAGGGCGGGGTTCATAAAATCCCGGTGGTCTATGGCGTGGAGACCGTCGGAGCGCACATTATTTACGCGGGCACCTGGGACGCCGATGGTGATCACGATCACAACGACGTGTTGACCGTGGTGGCGGTGTTTTGTGAGGGGCCAGTGGCGGCCATTGAGGAAGTGTTTTTTGACGACGTGTCGGAACACGACGACCGCTTTGTGACGGGTAATATTGACTGGTTGCGCGTGGATCGGTATTTGGGGGGCAGTAATCAAGCGGCCAGCTCGGTGTTGATGGACTTGGCGGCGCGGTTTCCGGCGACTATGCCCGAATGGACCGTGGAACACGTACTGAATAACGTGTGTTATTGCGTGATCCAGATGGAGTACGCTTCGACGCCTGCCGCTGGCGAGGATGCGCAGCCGTTCACTCATGTGCCACAAATCAAGGCTCGGATTCGTGGGCGAACCGTTCGAGCGGTGATGTCGTCCGGGTTTACGTCCAACGAAATCTACAGTGATAACGGCGCGGATTGTATGGCGGATTACCTGACGAACGAACGTTACGGCATGGGCTTGCCTGACGCGGCTCTTAGGTTGGATGAATTTCATGCGGCGCGGGTGGCGTGTGCCACGCAAGTGGAGCACTACGCGGGCAGCGGTTATCACCCAATGTTTACTTGTAATGGAGTGTTAAAAACCGATCAATCGGTGAAGGGGAATGTTCAGACGTTGTTGCAGTGTATGCGCGGCAATCTGATCGACTCGGACGGGAAGTTGGCGTTGCGCCTGGAAGGGGCGAGCGCCCCGCAATTCGATTTTAATGACGACAATATCATTGGTGGGGTGACCGTCGGCGAAGCCGGGCCGAACGATAAGTTCAACCGGGTGGTGATTAAGTTTGTCAATGCCTTAAACGGCTGGACCGACGACGAAGTGGTCTATCCGGCTGGCGATGCCGAGTACCAAGTGTTGTTGGCCGAAGATGGGGGCATTCCGAACACCAAAGAAGTTGCCGCCAAATTGGTCAATAACCCCTACGAAGCCACCGAAATGGCGCGGGTGCTGTTGTTGCGTTCGCGTTTGGGGCTGGGGTGCAACTTGAAAGCGGCCAGCGAGTCGTTGGAAGTGGAGCCGGGCGACGTGGTGTCGGTGACCAATGACCGATTGGCGTGGGTGGCCAAGACCTTTCGGGTGACCGAAAAAACGGCGCACGCCGATGGCACCTGCTCGTTTACCCTGGCCGATTACGACGACAGTTTGTACCAGTGGCAGTTGGGCAGCCAGCGCAGTTATCCCGGTGTGATCATCCCGGACAGTTGGCGCAACCGGCCGGATCGTCCGGTCAGTGTGGCGGTGACTCAGGCGGTGAATACCCCGGCCACCGACGCAGGCAGTTTGACCACGATCACGGCGCATGTGGTGCCGCCGGTCAGTGGGCCGGATTACCGTCATGCGGTGCTGGAGTACCGAACGCAAGGCGAGACCGCTTGGCAGGATGTCCCCGGTGGGGCCAATCCGTCCTTGTCCTGGGTGGTGACCAACGAACAGCAAGTGCTGGAGGTGCGCGCCTATTCGGTGTCGGTGTCCGGTCAGCGCAGTGTTGAGCCGGTAACGACGACGATTCAGTTGGCCGCCTTTGAAGGCTATATTCAAGTGCCTAACGTGACGGGGTTGGAGCTGAAAGGCCAAGGTCATAACACGGTCTTTGCGGGCAAGGATGCGGTGTTGGCGTGGCGTAAAACCTCGCACAACGACTGGTCGGCGCTGAATCAGGGCGCGGCGAACGACGGGGCACTGGATAAGTATTTCGATGCTTATGTGGTGCGGGTGTACAGTCCGCAAGGCGCGTTGCTGCGCGAAGCGGAAACCCAGGATAACGGCTTTGTCTACAGTCACGAAATGAATCTGGAAGACGGCGCAGGCCGGGCCTTTTTGATGGAAGTGGTGATGCGTTCGGTGCACAATCGATACAGTCGCCGCCCGGCCAAATTGTCGGTCTCTAATCCCGCCCCAGCGGTGGTGGAGAACGTCCAATTGTCGGCCAGTTTTCATGCGGCCTCGGTGGCGTTTGATATGCCGAGCGACCTGGACCTGGCGGGGGTGAAAATTTACCTCAGTAAAGTGCAGGGCTTTGTGCCCAGTAATGCGACGCTGGTTTATTCCGGCTTGTCGTCGTCGATGGCGTTAAACACCCTGGATCAAAACACACCCTATTATCTGCGGTTTGTGGCGTATGATGTGTTTGGTGATGGCGCGGTGTCTAATGAATATTCGGTCACCACGTCGCACCTGGCGTCCACCGACCTGGACGATTTGGGCGACTGGGCGACCATCGATCAGGCGGACCGTGCCTTTATTGAGTCGCACCTGAACAACGATGCTATCTCGTCCGACAAAATTGAATCCCTGGTGGCGTCGAAGATTGCGGCGGGCACCATCAATGCCACGGTGGCCATTGGCTCCGAGGGCATTATTCAGACCAATAACAGCGGTTATCAGGTCATTATGGGGGCGGTGGATTCCGGCGGGGCCAATCCGTATGTGTTCCACATGACGGACGGCGAGAACGTTTACTTTTCGTTGGATTCGTCGGGGGCGTTATATGCTAAGGGGCGATTAGAGGCCACCGAGTTGGTGTTGTCAGATGGATTCGTGTACAGCAAGGGCGACCTTCAAGGCGATAAAGGCGATAAAGGCGATAAAGGCGATAAAGGCGATAAAGGTGACCAAGGGGTGCCTGGGGAGGATGGTATGTTGCCCGCCCCGACAGGCGCGCCAGGGTTGTACGCGAACAATAACTACCTAGGCTATCATAACGGCTCAACCTGGCAGAGCTTTATTGGTAATGACGGGCGGTTGTATTTGACCGGCTCCGGTGCGGCGTATTTTGACTGGAATCCGGTGTTGAACAGTCTGACGTTACAAGGGGCCAGCATTGTGTCGTCCAGCATTAAAACGTCGTTGTCGGGTGAGCGGGTTGAGATTAACGATTCAGATAACCGTCTTCGATTCTACAGCGCCAGCAATGCCTTGGTGGCGCAATTTGGTTTTGATACCTCCGACGGGCATAACACCGTATTAAGTATTGACCCGCCCGCTGGCAGTCGCGGGGTGTTGATCAGCACCAGTGGTCAGGCCGCCATGAATGTGTCTTCAGCGGTGTCTGGTTCGGGGTCGGCCTTTTATAACTTCAATGGCGATTATGGATCGAGCGCGTTGGAAGGTGTTAACACCAGTGGTCAGGGCTGGGGCGTCAAAGCCGTTGGTCCCGGCGGGGGCATTGGTGTGGGGATTGCCCAGGGGGGACTGTTCATGCAGCCCTATAACCGCAACGTCAATAACCCGCGCAGTTCGTTGAATGCGGAATTGGTCGGCAATATGGCGCGGTTGCTGTTCAAACACGGCCTAGGGTCGTCGGATTGGGGGATTGTGCCGTCGGTGTCGATCAGCGGTGAGTTTCCGTTTCGTTATCACGATAAAACGACCGGTTTGGTGGTGATTGTTGGTCAGCGGTTAGGTATTGGCGCGAATGCGTTGGTGACCGAAAGCTATGGCGTGAATTTGAGTCAGGTGTGGGGCGGCTTTGTGACGGAGTACGGCACCACGACGGGCGCAGGGTTGAGCGCGTTTAAGTGTTTCCCGAACTTGAATGGCATGGACATTCGCCATCATGCCGACGGCCATACACGCGATGGCCATTGCCATTGGTTGGTGGTGGGTAAAATCAATCCGGGCTAGTTCGGCGTTCTTTCTCTTCTTTTCTTCTCTTTGCTAAGGACTTTTTATGGCGCAGTACAATGCGGGGTCGTTGTCGATCCTGGACGGGGGCACCACGGCCACCGGCGTGGGCACGCAGTTTCTCGGAAATGTCGAATCTGGCGACTATTTGTTGGTGTTCAACCAATTCAATCAGTCGGTGCATGTAGCGACCGTGACGGCCGTGGGCAGTGACACGGAAGTGACGTTCAGCCCGGCGTACAGCGGCGCGGATTTGTCCGGCGTTACTTATGCGATGACCACGGATTTTACGGCGCTTAAAAATCTGGCCTTGATGTACCCTGGGGACTTGGGCGCGTCCGATTTGTTTAATCGAAATATGCTGGCCATTGAGCAAGCCTTGATTGATCAGGACGCCAAGCTGTCTTTTGAGGCTGTGAAACATGCGGCCATGAGTGAAGCGGAGTTTGAGGCGAAGCGGGCACAGAATAACCGACTGTATAAAGCGTCTGGGATTATTGACGAAATTATCCAGACTTATAACGCTGATGGGCTGGTGTCTGATACCTTGCAATTGGAGCGAAATAACCGCGCCAATGTTGCCGGGGTTGAAGTATCGGTGGGGCAGTTCTTTAAATTTCAACCCGCTGAAAAAGGGCTGCGTACCTACGACAGTGCGACGGGTGCAAGTGTGGTTCATGCCGATGCGGCCACGGCCTTTGCTTCGGAAACGGCGACCAATAAAGTTGTCGTAAACCGGGTGGATCATTACGGCATTGAGGTGTTTTTGCGTGAGGTGTCCACCGCGCAGCCGCAAGTGTACCCAGAAGGCGATTTGCATTCTGATTTAGCGGAAATGGATGGCCTTGCCACTCAGCCCGCAACTCGAGCGCAAAGTTTTCATGCGCAATTTACCGGCGATACCGAAACCACCGGTCGCGAATTGAATTTTTGGCTGTTGTCGCCCACGGCACAAGCCAAGGTGTTATCGAACCCAAAGAACAATTTGTATTTTTTGAGTGATGGCCGCCTGGTTCAGTGGTGTCGTCGTAAGAGGACGATTGCAGGCTCAGGTAATGATGATTGGTTGGGGGTATCGTTACCGAATACGTTATTGAGATTTGACGCTAATAGTTCAGTGTCACCTCAAGGAGTACAGGACACAGTTGGTACAGGGGTCTATCGTAACTCCAATCATAATTCTAATCTTGACGCGCACAAAGGTCTTTACACGTCTTCTACAGCTTCAGCAGCAGTTAACGGACAGTGTTACTGGTTGCCACTAGGTAACTGCCTAAGACTAAACCAAGGAGGATTCCATCCTAGTTTTAACCCGATGGGTACGGACTTTGTTGAAGGTACTGATGGACTTGCAAAGTTCTGGCATCAAGACTTATCTAAACCAATTACGTCTGCTTCTGATTGCTTCAATATTGCAAACAAAGGTTCATCAGATATTGAGTTTGGTAGTATTGCAAGTGGCGCTTCCGGCCGACCAGACGACCGCTTCTACGATGCTATCTACGCAGACGGTCAAGGTGGTGTAGTTGATCTTCGTCTATCCGCTCAGGGTGGTACTATCTCAGACATTCTAGGTACTGAAGATGCTCGCACTAAGAATGGTACTCAGCGTGGTAAGCAGAAGTTGATTAGGACTGAATTGTTTGCAGGAACTCTTACTGAATCTGACTCTGGCAAGAACATTTATATCTCAGGCTCAGGTATGGGAGAACTGGCAACATCTGGTGATACGTTCTCTGTTTACCGTTCTGATGGCAGCGTTCAAACATCCCGTGTTGATTCTGCTGGAGTCGATGGTTGGGTTTCTGAAGATACAATAACTAGCCGTGAGCTAGTAACACATGTAATCTTATCCTATACCACTAGCACCTCAGTCTCAGGAGAGTTCTCACAAACTGATGTCATTGGTGATCCTGCTAATATTCTGGCAACTCCTGATCTGGCTAACGGTTGGCTAGGTAATTGGGTTCCTGTGATTCCTTCTACTGCAAGCCCTGCCCCATTCCCATTTACAAGGAAGGTTGTAAGTGGTATCAACGATGACCCAACCTTAACTAGTGGGTTTATCGCTAACAGTGCTGTGGTCGGAGGGGCTTGGAGTGTTGTGAGCAGAGCTTGTGATGTCGAGAAGAATGAGCAGATAACTACACTCGGTGATAATCATGTACAACTGTTCTCCTACACAGCCCACGCCTACATGACTGAAGCGGCTGATAACCCAGTGGTCTATAAGTACGATATTGGGATTGGTGACAGTGTTTTCGCTTCCGAAAACTCTGCTCTTGATTCAGGCGTCTTGCTAGGGGAATCTGTGGTAGGGAAGGTAGTTAACCAATCTGTTGGCACACACCCTTCTGTAGACTCTTTCAGGTTGTTATCTGGGAGAACAGGTAGTAACAGTGTACTCCCAACTAACGTAAACCATGTGCCTACACACAGCCCAATAGATCTGATTCAGCCGCAGAACGGGGGTGCATATAAGGCACTGCCACTAGTAGCAGAAGAGAACGGTCAGTTGTTCTTGTACTACCTGTCTACTGAGTTGATTTGGGATACTACGTTGGACAGTGGGGTTGAGTTTACTGATCGCACAGGCACTGCTGATGAGGATTATACGGCAGGGGAGTACTATCATGTTATGGGTGGTCTGAGGCAAGGGCTTTGGTACTGTAACTCTACTCTTACTAACACTAACCTAGACACCGCCATAAACCTAAGTGAGGTAGACGACAAAGTTATTGATTCGGTAGGTACAGCACTATTTACTCGCTGGAACGGCAACGGTTGGGGTGATGATAACCTAATTACTGTTCTTGATGGCTTTGGCACCAAACCCGATTTAAATGGCAATACCGTGAAAGTGTCGTGTACTAAAGTTCCGTATCCTCTGGCCTGGGCGAATTAATATGTTGGACAAATCCTATTTCTATCAAGACAGTGACTCAGAAACGCCAGTGTTAAAAACGGCCCCGCATCGCGTGGGATTTGAGTTGGTACAGTGCGTATTTGACGAGCGCCGCCCGGTGAAATCCTTGGTGCGTCATATTGAATTGTGGTTGGAGTCGGTCAAGTGGGCTTGGTTCGATGATCACCAGGCGTGGTTATCGGAAAAAGCCAAGATCGAACTCCAGGCCGAAACCGTTGCGCGTGCGCGGGACGACGACGGGCACTTTGTCGCGGATGATCCGAGTACGCCGGACAATGAAGCCTATGAGGGCGGCTTGTCGCCGGATCAACTGTTGGCGCAGTTGCGTCCAGAGCCGGTCTATTACGAGCCGTCCGTCGCGCTGGTTAAACCCTTGTTGCTGGCTCGTGTTAATCACCGTTCTGAAGCAGCGCTCAAGGTGATTCGGGATCAGTACCCGGATTACGAGCAATTATCCTGGGATAAGCAGGAAAGTCAGGCCCGCGCCTGGTTGGCCGAGCCTTCCACGGTAACCCCATTGATCGATGCCATTGCTGAACATCGTCAGTTGGACAAGACCGAATTGTGTCAGCGCATTGTGGCCAAAGCCGTGGCTTATGAGTCGGCGGTGGGGGCGGTGATTGGTGACCGTCAGGCGCAGGAAGATCGGTTGGCCGAGGTCACCACCTGGCCCGCGCTGATTGCGCTGATTCAGTAAAATGTTTTGAAATGAAATGTTTTAAAATGATTTAAAATAAAACAAATTGTTTTGAAATAACCTACCTCCGAAGTCCGTCGCCCAGTCCTGGGCGGCGCAATTGTTCAATCAATTCCGCCAACGCGGTGGCGGTGAATGGGCTGTAATTCTCCAGGATTTGCAGTAATTCGTCGTACCGGGCCGCGCGGCTTTCCAATTTGCCAAACAAGATTTGGTCGGCGGTCATGTGGGCCGCGTCGCACAGTTTCATGATTTGATATTCCGTAAACGGGTCGTTGGGGTTGTTGAGCTTGCGGCGCAGCACTTCCGGGTTGAGGTTGAGGTGGTCGCTTAAATCGGCCAGGTCAAAGGTCTGGCTGTTCAAGCGGTGGCGCAATCGATCTCGGCCGGTTTTGAAGCGCGGTTGTTTGTGCTCCGGGGCAATGATTCGCAAGAACTCCACCAGGTCGCGGGTGGTGTCCTCGTCGTAGCGGTCCAGGTGGCTCAGTAGGTCGTGGTAAATGTCGTGCCGTTTGAACGGAGCGCCGAACAGGATTTGGTCGGCGGAAATGCCGAGCAAGTCTGAAAGCGCCCTCAATTCGTGGTCGTAGAACGGCGCGTTCTGGTTCATCTTTTCGCTGAAGGTGGACGGGTGAATGCCCAACTCGTTGGCCAGTTGTGTGTGGTTATAGCGTGAGCGGGTAATGGCGTTCCTGAGTTGCCCGCGTTCCTGGTCCCTGGGTCGCTTTTCATGACTGCGAAACAATGAAAAAAGCGCCTTTTTTACAAATCGTTACAATTTTTTAGAATAAATAGGCAAAAACAGCCCTTTTCTATCTTATGACAAATGGCCTCGTTCGCTCTTTCCATCCGTCGGGTTTAAAATAGAACCCTGATAAACGCACTGTTCAAAAGTTGGAACAACGCTGGAAAGGACCTCGATTATTAACAATAAAATCAATAACGGAATCGGGGCTAGTTGGCCGGGTGGATGGCTGGGTGCATACTGCGCAAGAGTAAACAACAAAAGGAAATGAATTTTGGACGTATTGAATATCAAGATTGGTTCGACGGTGCAGTTTAAAGAGTCGTCGGAGTTATCAAAAACCTTGCTGGGGTTGCTGGTCAGCGGGGGCGACGAGGGCGTGGACGTGTCGCCGGTGGTGCAGTTGCTGTTGCATTTGCAGGCCGCCCAACTGGATTACGTGGTGAGTGACAGTTCAATTTAATTGTAATTATCTAGCTTACTTGTTGAAAAAGGGCCGAAAAGGCTCTAAAGTGAGTGATTCTTGAGGCCACTGGCGGAATTTTTAGGTATTCGGTATAGTGGGTCGAGATTTTTGGAATTGAGCGTAAACGCAAATTTCAGGCATAAAAAAACCGGAGTTGGAGCTCCGGTTCTTTTAGAGTCGCTAGGAGAAAGCCAACCCACAAAACATAAGGCAATCCTAGCGCAGAAACTGCGCGTTTGCAAACCTTGAACTGTTATGAGTTTGTGAAAATCATGGATTGTTTCTGTCAGGGATGCCGCACCCGTGTTGGGGGTGCTGTATGACCCGTCTAAGATTACAGGATTACCAGGACGCCAATTGTCCGATTCCGCTACTGAAGGCCCAGGACAAGATTAAGTCCAAGCACGGGGCGACCTACCCGGCGGTGCAAAGTAAGTTCATTGCCGCCGCCTGGAATTTTCGGTTCGATCCGCACACCTTGCCGTCGTTGCTGTACATGCACGGCACCATCACGCCGGTGACTAAGCGCCAGCGCATGAGTCATGCGCACGGGCGGTCCATTGACAGTCGGGTGTTGGTGTCCTTGTTTTGTCGCACCATGTGGAGCACGTTAACCATCGGCCATCGCCATAACGACGGCACCTTGGTGTATCCGAAGTGGTCCGAGGTGGCGCAGGAAGTCGACCAGGACGGCGATTGCTACGACGTTGAGAACGAGTGCATCACGGTGCGGTTTCGTCGTTCGATTCATCGCCTCACAATGGTGGCGAACGCGCTGAAGGTCACCCAGTTACGATTCGAGACAGAGGCGACGCGGGGCAAGACTCGCCATGCTGATGGCTCTGATATTGCCCAGGCGGAACGCAAATGGTTCAGTGAAGTGGCCATCAAAGGCTGGAATCTGGATTTTCTGTTGTCATTGGGGGTGGTGACGCCGGAAGCGCTGCACAACTTCATTGGTCATTGCGCCACCCGAGACATGGCCCGCGTTCAGAAATACTATCAGGACCACCCGGAAATCGTTCAGACCTGGACCAGTCGCTTGGCGTTGCCAGGCATGAAGGAGCGTGCTAAGCAAGCCTTGGCGCGTATCAATCACGCACGGTACAACGAATCGAAAGCCTTCAAGGCATTGACCGCGCGCATTGAAGCGGATCGTGCCCAGAGAAAAGCAGCGTCCCGCAAGAAGGCGACCGCCACCCCGAAACGTCCATCCAAGCCAACGGCCAAGCCGGTGTCGTCAATGGATGATGGGTTTAAGGCCCGTTTGCAGGACACCAGTTGGGCGGACGACCTGGACCTGTTCGGCGACCCCCCTACCTCGCATTAACCACTCCGTATTTTTTATCGTTGATTGACTTCTCCGGGATCAGTGCGCCCGGATTTTGCTGTTTTAGGCGTATTTCCTCGGGTTTCCTTCCGTTCCGTTGTTTTGGTGTTGCCACCGCTCTGCCTTTGGTTTTTTCAGGCGTCGTTTTCCGTGTGCCACCAATAAAAGTGTCAAAATGAAAAATAAAACCGCCAATATAGCTATAAAAACCGACCTGCCCTTTGTTTTTATGAAACAACTCATGGAAAGAGATAAAGATAGAAGAAGTCGGGACAAGTCCCGAAGAGCACTTTTTACAGGTGCCACCACAACGCACACCAGATCACGAATCAAAGGCGCTAAAGCGCCCTGACCGCTAAGGCATCATCGCTACGCGATTCTGCGAGCGGTGGCTGTGGCCATTCGTTACTGAAGCGACGTACCAAGTGGATAGGGCGAAGCGGTGTATTTTGGAAAAGAAAATTAAGGCTCGACCGACGCGCCTACCACCTGACTGGCCTGGGCTTCGTTGCGGTGAGCTGTTGAAAAAAGCCGCAAAAAGGGCTGGCGTTCTTGTGATTTACAGGTACAATTAAATTGTAATTTAACAGTTTAATTGATCGATATTGGACGTTTTGGGGTGGCAAAATGACGAATATTAATGAAGTACAGGCCCGCCTGGAGGCGGAGCAACAGCAGATTGACGCGGCGCAAGCCCGTTTAACCCATTTATTAACCCTGGCCTGGCCGATTCGGTGCCGCATTTACGTGCGCATCAATGCTCGCCATCGTGGCCCGGTGGCGGCGGTGGTGATCGATCATCGCTTGTCGTCGGTGGTGGTGGTGTTGGAATCGCCCCGTGCGCCGCAACGGGCGGTGCATTTTCGGGACGTGGTGGGTCGTTTGGAGGAATAACGCATGACTGGATTTAACACGCGCATTTCGGGGCCAGAGGGCCAGGTGGAATCGTTGGCGATGAAAGCCGAGCAACGCGCTGAAATTGCCCGGTTGACGGCCGAGTTTTTGGCCAATGGGGGCAAGATCGCCGACGGCGGTGACTTTGAACCGGCCCCGTTGCCGGTGGCGACTGCGCGCCCGACGTTGGTTCCGGTGAAGAAAGCGGCCCCGCGCACGGCGTCGAAAAAACCGGATACGCCGTTGCGTCAATTCGATTTCCAGGGGTCGCGGGTGCGGGTGTTTGTTTCACCGGAAGGGCGCATGGAATTGATCCTGGTCGACGTGGCGGAGGCCATCAATGCCCACCGCTCGTCGTTCTCGACTCGGTTTGTGCAAGACAAGCGCCGTCGACAGATGGTGATCGAGGGTCGGTGTTTTACCTACGCCACCTCGTCCGGGTTGGAGGTGATCCAGGTGGTGCAGAAGATGGTCCGTAAGTTCCCGGATCGGGCCGCCACCTTGACGGCCTTTATTGATTGGGTAGCGGCGTTGTCGGTGGACCGCTTGGCGTCGGTGGCCTAGCGCTTTCCGTGGAAGTCGCTTAACTCGCTGGGTCGAATAGTTAAAACGTAGGTAATTCGGGGTTTGGTCTAAATTAATGTCTGTATACGTTCAATTTTTGGAGATATTCAGACATGGCATTACCACCGATCATCGAAGATCAACAGCGAGAGTGGCTTTTAAAGGTAACGAGAGAGACAAGCAAGCAGCCAGAACGTGATTTGTGCTTATTGGCTTTCTTTCTCGGAACACCATGCACGACCTTAGAAATAAACAAGATACGAATTAGTGACCTTATGGCGCGAACTGGAAGGCTTAAAACATCGTTTGTCATTGATGGTGAGCTTTCGAGTCAAGGGGAAGATAGAACGCTTCATCTGAAGAGTAAGCGGTTAATTAGCTACTTAGAAGACTATCTAAAGTATCGAGTTAAAAACAAGGTCGGCATGGGCAAAACAACTGACTATCGAAGCCTAGACCCTGAACAAGAGCTGTTCTTTTCGTCTCAAGGCGCGGGTTACTCGATAGCCAGAAGAGAAACGAAAAAAGGAACTGAGGTGTATGCGTGTGACGCGCTTAACCGTCATATCAAGCAACTATTGGAACGGGCAGGAATTGAAAGCCCTGGCATACAGTCAGGCCGCAGGACGTTTGCAGTGAAGTTAAAACGAAAAGGCTATGACGTTGCTCATATTCACTATTTGCTTGGAAATAAAAGCCTCAGTACGACTAAAAAGCTGCTTACTTCTGATCCTGTTGATATGTGCGGGCTGATGGCGGCAGCGTTTGATTAAAGGCATTGACATGAAAAACAAGTTATCTGATTTGAACGACCATTTATTTGCCCAGTTAGAGCGCCTTAGTGATGAAGACCTTCAGGGTGAGAAGTTGAAGGAAGAGACGGAGCGAAGCAAGGCCGTATCATCGATCGCTAAAGACATTATCAGTAATGCGTCTGTCGTTTTGAAGGCAGAAGAATTGAAACTAGAGTACGGTACAAACAAAAAAATGCCTGCCATGCTGGAGTCAAACTAATGCGATTTGTCTATACGGATGAGCATAAAGAGTTCATAAAAACCAAATTTCAGGATCATTCCCTGGTAGAAGTTACCAGGATGTTTAATGAAAAGTTTGGGCTTGATAAAACTCGCAATCAGTTGAAATCGATGGCTAATAATTACGGTATTCGATGCGGTGGCCGTCGCGGATGCTTTGGTTATCGAAAAACGCTGTTAACCGAAGAGCAAATGGCGTTTGTTGAGCGTGAGTATCAAGACATTAGTCGGGACGATCTCCTTGAGAGGCTTAATGCAAAGTACGACTTATCACTAACGATTAACCAGCTGATCGCATTTCTTAAAAACAACAAAATCACGTCTGGTCGTACAGGCCGATTCGAAAAGGGGCATAAGCCCGCGCCGAACGCTCGGCCAAAAGGCCCAAATAAAACCAGTTTTTCTAAGGGGCATACGCCTCACAATGCATTGCCAATAGGCACAGAAAGAAATAATTACGGTTATGTCGAAGTGAAAGTGGCCGAGCCGAATACCTGGGAAGCTAAACAAAGACTTGTTTATAAAGAGTTCGTTGGTGACTTAAAAGAGTCTGATGTGGTGAGGTTTGTAGATGGGGATCGTATGAACTTTTCCCCAGATAATCTTGTGAAGGTTTCTCGTGCGCAGCACGCCTACCTTTCTCGAATTGGATACCTTTCACAACCTCAACTGTTGCGGCCAACCATTCTGGCTGTATCTCACTTACAAGAACGAATCCGAGTAATTGAATCAAATGAAGATCAAGTTGTGGCAGGCGCTGCGTGATCTTAGGTGTTTCCGAGTTGTTCGGTTATTCCGAACAGCTCAATTCATGAATCGAACTGTTGCAAGTTTTGCCACGGTTCACTAAATGCGGAATTTAACGCAGTTGTTCGGAATGGCCGAACAACTCAAGAAATTGGAAAGTAATTTTATGAAAAATAACTTAAAGAAGCGCTATGGAAGCATTGCAAACTTTATTGTTCAGAAACAGGAAGAGTTAAAGCTAAAGAATATCGTTTTAAGTGATGAGCTTGGTTTTAAAAGTCCAAACATGGTTTCAATGATTCGAAACGGAAAATGCAAACTTCCTTTGGTGTCGATTAAGAAAACGGCTCAGGTGCTTGGTGTCGAACTTGAGGAACTTTACGCTTTCTATCTTGAGGAATATGAGCCTGACCACTTTGAGATATACCAGTCGCTATACGGAAAGTAAGGCAGTTGTTCGGAATAGCCGAACAACTCAAACCACGGGAAAATAATAATGAGTAATGAAAGCTTTGATTTGGATGCAGCTTGCAATAAGACGTTTAGCAGCGATAAGGATATGATTTCTAAGGCGTGGGATTTTCTTCAGCGTGATTTTGATTGGTCTAATATTCCGTGTGATGTTCGCGGTCATCCTGTTAGGCGTTTTAAAAAGCTTTTAGAGAGTAATAATTTGGGGGTTCTGAGGCCGGATCAAAGAGAGCAATTGAGGTTGGAAATATTGGCCTACGGTGAACGATTGGTAGAAATTGATCTGCTGTCTAGGGCTGATTTTGAAGACATAGCCAGTGGCCAAGAAACATAATCGGAAAAATGCACTATGACGGCTAATTCATTAAAGCGGCGCTACCTCACCCTGGAGGGGTTGGTGGTGCGTCGTCAGCGGGAGTTGGAAATCTCTAACGTCGAGCTGTGCGCGCGGTTGGGTCTGAAACACCCGACCATGATTTCGGCCATTCGATCCGGCAAAACTAAATTGCCGTTGGCGTGTGTTGAACAAGCGGCGGCGGTGCTTCAGGTGGATTTGTCCGAGTTATACGCCTTTTACCTGGAGCAATACGAACCCACCCATTTTCATCTTTTTCGTCAGGTGGCGGCATGAATCGCCACGTTATTCTCTATCTGCGCTGGCGCTTGTTTCTGGCCGAGCGTCAGCACCGGCCGCTGGCCCAACTCTATTGGTTTACCCAGCTTAAACGGGAAGGCGACGAGCGCGCCTAACGCCCCTCAAAAAAATCAAAAAGCACTTTTGGAAACTTCAGCCTTTGTTAATTTGGCGTAAATCGACGGTGAACGATTGGCACTTGAATAAAATTCTTGCTGTGATAGGGCGGCGAATCAGGGGTTAAAAACCCGATAAACGGTCGAATATTAACCCTTGAACGAATTTTTGATTGTGGCATAAAGTTGGAGTTAACCCGTCGGTTAACGTGGTTTTACATTAACGGAGAGTTATATGACCGACAAAACAGTGTTGCGCAGTACCCA
>Ga0255772_10001701_pt1 | contig 21876 bp, 33 predicted proteins | sample 071ome_34_FD_179970 | JGI IMG/M metagenome (GOLD analysis project Ga0255772, IMG submission 179970) | Coastal salt marsh microbial communities from the Groves Creek Marsh, Skidaway Island, Georgia - 071411BT metaG (version 2) | ecosystem: Environmental > Aquatic > Marine > Intertidal zone >...
AAATCAAATTTAACAAAAACAGATTTTAATTATCAAGATTGGCTTGATGGTTTTACTCAAAAAATAGAATCAATACCATACATATCAGCTTGGACTGGTCATACAGTAAAGATTGTAAATCAACAAACTAAAAAAATAGATTTTGCAGGTAACTGGTCTATGGACAATGAAGAAGACATTGTTGCTTTATCAAGATTAGTATATGATTACTATTCTCGTAAACATTATTTTAGTTATAGATTTGATAGTGTAGATGGTTGGGTAGCTCAAGATAAAGATAGTCACCCAATGAATTTTGGAAACACAGTTGGTTTCGGTATGTATAGCCCTACTCAAATTGTAAATAAATTTGCTGAATGGTCTAGTAACCCTACTGCTCATAAAGTTCTTTGGAAAGTAGCAGTAAATCTTGAGGGTAGAGGTCAAGATGGTAATGCAATTTTTGTTTATTTTCCAGAGTACAACACAATTAGAAGATTGGGTTACTGGGAATATAAAACATACTGGTTGACTAAGTACATACCATATAAAATTAAAAATAATTATGGCTGGAAATCTTGGACAAATATTAAACAAGGGTTGTCAAAATGAACTTGACAACCTTAGTAACTTTTATTAAAGTTAATAAATTAAATAGAAAGTAGGTTATTTTGGATTACGATAAAATCAATAGTAATAAAAGCAAACACGCTTTTGTTGTTAGGGCAGGTGTAAATCTTGCTAATTCTTTTGAAAGTATATTTCACGAAAATCTTCTTAGATTGATGCATATGGATTGCAAACCAGCCTTTTGTGACAATGGTGACTGGGATGGCGAAATAGCACTTTACGAAGATATCAGTAAAGTTGAATCTCACCATTCTTGGTGTGACAAAGAAGATATCTCTTATTCAAAAGTAGAACTATTTGAAACCTTATTAAACCTTAGCTGGTCACAAAAGGCTCGTGAAAGGTTTGATAATCTACTAACAAATTTTGAACAATGTGATTGTGGATTTCAAAAATCTATACGCACAGGATTGTGTGCTCATTGTTCAAATATAAACTCTAGGGAGGTTGTAAATGGCTGATAAGAAAGTCAAAAGAAAAATAACTGGCGAGGAAATCGCTTTTTGGTATAACGATAAAGGTGTCGTTATTGCTAGACAGTTAGTTCGCTGTGCACCTTTGGAACATGTATGGGATAATCCTATACCAGAGGAAAGCAGTGGAGAAATTTGTGTTAGGTGTAATTCTATGCCAGAAGATGTTATGGATGACACTCAATACGAAGAATATATTCCAGTAGTGGATAAGGAGGTACCATTCTAATGGAAAATGTTAAATTAATTGTGAACATGGATATGTTCCAAATAGAAGTTCCTAATGGATTGTCTGAAAAAAAATTAAAGAAGAAAGTTCATAAGGAAGTATTAAAAGCTGTAGCTAGTGGAAAAGTTGGCTATGGATGGACAGGAAAGAAGGTGACAAATGCCTAGTAAGTTTAGATTCAACGAAGAAGATAAACAAATAATTAGCCAGTATTGGTTTACTGGTTGTACAAGGAGTGCGAATCAAATTTGTGGTACGCATGGTGTAAAACATAGAAGAACACCAGACTTAGTTACTTTTACAAAGTTAGTTGAGTTATATCCAACTGCACCATTGCAGGCTTGGGGTGAAGTCTTTAATGTAACAAGAGAAGCTATCAGAGTATTGCATATGCAAATATCTGATAACAAATCTTGGAGAAATACAAGAGAAGAAGCTATGTTTGGTTCAGAGCCAGATAAAGAAAAGTTTAATATGTTTTTTGATAGGTTTTCTTCAAACATTACAGATACTAAATCAGAAATATTAGATGCTTGTAATTTATCACAAACTGAATTAAGTCATTGGTTAAGAAAAGACACTAAGTTGAATGAGCAGTATGAAAATGCAAGAGCTAAGAGGAAATATAAAAAAGATTTTCCTACTCATATGACTTGTTATAGATGTGGTATAGAAAAACCAGTTGATGAGTTTGGTGCTAGTAAAAACCATGTAAATAGAAAAGCTAGAACTTGTAAAATTTGTAACAGAACACAAGTTAAAACTTATATGTTAAAAAGAGCAGAAGAGTTTGACCCAACACAAATAGACAAAGGTAAAGTTTGTCCTAAGTGTAATACATACAAATCAAGAGCTAGTTACAACATAGCTAAAAATAATAAGGGTGGATTGCAAGCACATTGCATAAGGTGTCAAGATAAAATGCAAAGAGCTAATCCAGTTAGAAAAGCTAAATTTGTTGATGCAGGTTTTGATAAATCTCATTACGACTGTGTAAACTGTAAGAAGTCTCAACCAGTAACTGAGTATTATTTAATTAGATTCGTACAGAATGGTAAATATAAAAAGATTATGACAGATACTTGTAGAGATTGTGTGGATGACTTTTATACAACATTAGCTGACAAAAATATAACTAAACCTAAATTTGTTCAACTATATAGAAGTACATGTATGTACAAAAAAGGATTAACAAATCTATTTGATTTAGTTGATAAGCTAAATGCTGAATATGTTTCAGACAATTATGTTGGGAGATACGATGGTATATAAACCTAATGAGTTTCCAGTAGGTGTTAATGAAGTTGCAGAAATTCTAAATGTAGAACCTGCAACTGTTAGCACTTGGAAGTCAAGAAAGTTAATGCCTAAAGTAGATGCACTTTTAAATAAGGGCACTACTCGTATTTGGAGAATAGAAACAATACTTGAATGGGCTAACGCTACAGGGCGTAATTTAGATAAATTGACCATTGAGCAAGCCTACATCCGAGCAATTGGCGATAATATTGAGAGTTTCAATAAAGAAACTGTTAGAGATATTGATAATAATTGGGATAGTATTGGGAGCTTTAATGAATAAATTTTGCTTAATAAATTTATTTAGGTATACTACATATAGTATGTTTGGGTTAAAAAGAAGAGAGCCAGAAAACTGGCTCTCAACTCAACAGAAAGAAGGAAGTAATTTATGAACAACCAAATTAATGAAAGTCCAAATAATTACGACTTAGATAGATTATCTCACGCTTTGGATTTAACTGTGAAAATGTCGAGGGAAATTGACAACACTGAAAATCTTGATGAGTTAACCTATGCTGAGGAATACCCTTTAAGTGACATAAACAAATTTATGGAACTTATGAATAGGGTTGACCAAGTTAAAAGGGCAGTCAGTAAGATACAGCAAGATATGAAAGATGTCTTAGCTAATGAGTTCAAAGATAAAGCAGTAAGAGTTGGCGACAAGATTATTGTTGGTAAGCCTAACAAGACTTGGAAACCTTACGATAAACAAAAAGTAATGGACTATGTAGGTGATGACTGGAAGCTAGTTGTTAATCCTACATTTAGAACAACAGGGATTAAAGCTCTGGCAAAAGAAAGAGGGCAAGACCCTAATGTTATATTTGAAAGTTTATTTTTCGCAGAAGAGACTGGCAATGTAACAATACTGCCAGAGAGTAGAGCACCTAAGTACTTACAACAGTTAAGTGACTTAGAAGTTAAGCAATTAGGAAAAACAGGAGAAGATAATAATGAAAAGTAAATTTTGGCAATGGGTAGACAGTAATGAAAGTTTGACCCTCAAATCAGAGATGGCATTTAGTGCAGTTATTAATTGTGTTATGACTGCTGTTGCTTTGGACTATTCATCAGAGCAAGCAGAGAAGTTAGCAGTTGCACAGGGTAGTTTGTTTCAAAAAATGCAGTCAATGGGTGGAAGTCAACTACAAGAAATGTTATGGAATAGAGAAGAAAGCATGAGTATTCAAGAGTTCGTTGATAATGTAAACGAACTGTATACTTTTGTCGTACTTAATCAACACGAAGATTTAGGTGGAGATGAGTATATGAGAGAGTTTATTAGTGAAGTTAAAGAACTAATAACAGAAAGAGGTGAATAATGCCCCATGAAGTAGAAACAATGTTTAGTGCAGTTGAGACACCATGGCACAGACTCGGTAATGTTACTGAGGGTGCTTTGAACTCAGCTGAAGCTATAAAAATGGCAGGTCTTGATTGGACAGTCAGCTTAAGAGGTGTAGCTACATTTGGTCATGGTAAAGGTCAAGATGAAGATAGGGTTATACCTATTAATGATACATTCGCTACTGTAAGAGATAGTGATGAAAGTGTATTGGGTGTAGTAGGTAAAAGATATGAGCCAATACAAAATAGTCAATGTTTTGATTTCTTAGACAGAGTTTTACCAGACTTTGATGCTAAGTATGAAACAGCAGGTTCATTATATGATGGCAAAGTTGTTTGGATGTTGTTGAACTTAGGTCAAGATGTAGTAGTAGGAAACGATAAAATTGTTCCTTACTTGCTATTGACTAATAGTCACGATGGCAGTACTGCAATCAAGGCCATGACTACACCAATTAGAGTTGTGTGTGCAAACACATTATCTTTGGCAGTCAATAACTTTCAGTCTAGTTTCTCATTTAGACATACTAAGAATGTCGAGAATAGAATTGAACAAGCTAGAAACTCATTAGAGTTGTCTTACAAATATGTAGATGGCTTTGGTGAAGAAGTTGAAAAATTAATTGAACAACAGGTAACAACTGATAAGTTCAATGAAATGATTGACTTGTTAATGCCTTTACCAGAATTGGCAGAAGACAATTCAAATATTCAACACTACGCAACTATAAATAGTCAGCGTGCTGTTATGATTAACAACTTTGAAAATCCAGAGTTTGATGAGCATAAGAATACTGCTTGGTCTGTGGTAAATGCTATATCTAATTATGAGCAATGGATAGCACCAGTCAGAGGTCAAGGCAGAGATTTGCGTATTATGGAACGAACAGTTAAAGGTACACAATCACCTATGACTAATTCTGCACATAGAATGCTTATAGCTGATAGATATTAAAATAACAGAAGGGTGAAAACTTTGAATAATTATGTGGGTACATGTGTCACTTGTAGTAAAACTATAATGACCGATAAACATGGGCAGTCTAACGACCAACCATTGTATATCAGATTTTATGGTGGCTATGGTGACTTTTATGACAACTGGTCAGACAGTGAAGAAGAGAGTGTTAATTACATTCCTTTCTGTCATAAGTGTGCCCATAGAATAGTGAGACTTATGGGTAGAAATATAATTAAGTATGTAGACCCCCTTTCTACTACTAGCCATGTAAGACCTCACAAGTACAACAGGGATAGTGAGAGTGTGTCATTGTGGCATTTTGGCTGGGATAATGTAACTCTGCGAGGTTACATCTCAGCCTGCTTTCACTACTTTAGACTTGCTGGTTTTAAAGGTGTAGGTTTTGCGTTTATTCATTTGTTTCATATACAAAATTGGGATAGCGTTAATAAATCTATTAACAGTTATATTCCTACAAAGTTTAATATTGGATTTTTAAGATTGCCTAGACCTTTAGGTTTAATCTTAACTCGTAAATTACAAAAGGAAGGTATTCAATGGAAAGGCTAAACAAGAAAGAATGGGTAACCATTGTACAGTGGCTAAAATTAAGATTTAGTGCTATAAAATGGAACGATGCTGAAATTAGAGCACTGTATGAAGATTTTAAAATGTATGATGCTGACTTAATATGGTCAGTTGTCAATATGGCATACGAAAATAACACAGAGTTTTTTAACGCTAGCAAAATGAAATCAATGTGTAAAGAACAAGCAGTTCAAAACAGTAACTATCCAGCTCTAACTATGGGTGAAGTTATGAACGCTAATGCTGGTGGATTAATTGAGTATTTAGAAATGAACAATTATGATAGTTTTGCACACGCAGTTTGGGATGCAAAAATGAAAAGACTTAGAAGTGGTGGTGCACTAAAACACGAAGACACCAATTGGGATTTAGAAGCTACTTGGGAAGATAGTAAAGACAGGTGGCTACAAGTTTTCAATGCACATTATCCTTTGGATAAATTGCGTGAAAAAAGAGATAAAGCCAGAAATAAGGAGAGATATGGCAACGAACAATAATGTAACCTTTGTTGGTCAAATAATGAAACCAGAACTTAGGTACACCAATAATGGTAAAGCAGTAGCTTCAACACGAATGGTAGTTAAAACACCAGGCGATGGTGAAGATATGTGGCTTAATGTTGTAGCTTGGGAAAACCTTGCTGTCAACTTGGAAGTATCATTTCCAGAAAACTCTAAAACATTACGAGTTGTAGTTACAGGTCGTATGCAAGAGAACTCTTGGCAGGGTAAAGATGGAAATACCAGAAAAAATATGGAAATCGTAGCTGATAATATTGCAGTATCTTTAGATTATGCAACAGTTAGTGGTGTTAAATATTCTGGTGATGGTTCTACAGTGCAAGAGTCTAATTACAATAGCAAAATAGATATGGCTAAAGATGTATTAAATGCATCAGAGCCAGTTGCTAGAACAGACTACGCAGATAACGAAGCACCATTCTAAAATGTCTGACAAACTTATTAGCCAAGAAATCTTAGATTGGGCTAATGATGATTTAGGCGAAACTAAGGAAGAGACAATTCAAAGTGCCCAATTAGGTCTTTTCCTTAGCGAGCCTAAAGACTTAGAACATCCAGACATTGACAGTTCACAAATTGTCAGAATTAAATATATGTTCGCAAGTAATCGTAATAAACCAATCTGTCATAATGAGTTCATTGAATCGTATATGCCTAGATTTGGTGGGTTAATACATTCTTTAAGACACGATGAGCGTTGGGTTATTGATAAAGAATGGTGTGAAGTGGAAGAGCACAATCACAAATCACATCAATATGCTTATATATTTAGAGGTGTAAGAGATTAATTTTGAAGTGAGGTCAGTGGAGGACAGGTCTGACGCTGACCCATTCATTTTAGATATTCATTATGCTCACAGAAAACCAAGCATTAGTTATATGTTTGGTATGTATGACAAAGATGAACTTATTGGTGTAATAACTTATGGTACGCCTCCAAGCAAAGCGTTATTAAAAGGCATTGCAGGCGAGGAATTTATGGACAAAGTTATAGAATTAAACAGATTAGTTTTAAAACATAACAGAAAAAATGAAGCTAGTTATCTTATAGGGAAATCATTTAAGTTACTACCTAAGCCAAAAGTTATAGTAAGTTATGCCGATACATCACAAGAGCATGTGGGTAAAGTGTATCAAGCTACTAATTTTATTTATACAGGTCTAAGTGCTAAAAGGTCAGACTGGAGAATGTTTGGTAGCGATATGCACAGCTATACTATCTGTCAAAAGTGGAATGCAGAACATAGAAACGCAAATCCAGACAAGTTTTACAAGATAGATAGACCAAGAAAACATAGATATTTATATTTTTTAGGTGATAGAAAAGAAAAGAAAACTTTTTTAAATGCACTAAAATATCCAATAGAAGATTATCCAAAGGAAAATAATGACTAGATATACAGAATTGCAAAGACAAGAACTAGAAAGTTTCGGTTATGTAGTGCGTAGCGAAAAAGAGATGGACACTATTGACAGAAATCGTAAACAAAACCTTGAAGATAATAAAATTAAATCAGTTCCAAATAGTTCTAAGAGAAAAGCAGATGCAAAAGTTGAAGTTAAAATTGAAGTAGAAGAAAGTGAGGACTACTCATATCTTGATGAGTTAGAAACATAATGACACAATTAGTTCAAAAGAAATTAGAGGAAATAGAATACGCAGATATAAATCCTAAAGACCATGATTTAGGTGTAATTTATCAATCAATTAAAAGGTTTGGTTTTATAAATCCTCCATTGGTAAACACTGCAACTGGTAAGTTATTAGCAGGACATGGTAGGCTTGAAACACTCAAAATGATTAAACAAGAGGGTCAATTTGTTCCTAAATTTATTGAAATTGATGATAATGGTGAATGGTTAGTGCCAGTTCTGGAATCAGCAGACTTAAAAGATGAGGGTGAAGCTCAAGCATATTTGCTTGCCGATAATAGAATTACAGAAATTGGTGGTTGGCATACACTAGATTTAGTAGATAGTCTAAAAGATGTTATTGAAGCTACAGGTTCTCTTGATGGAATTGGCTATGAAATAGGAGATATTGAAGATTTATTAGAAGATTTAGAGCGTGAAGAGTTCAGCGTAAGAGATTATGGTGATGGCTCTGCTGGAGAAGATGAAACATCTGCAACCATTCAGATAGGCAGATATAAGCAAAAAGTACCTATTGAGGACTTTTATGACTGGGAACAATCAGTTAAAGGACAGGTTGGAACCTCAGAAATAAATGAAATAAATGAGTGGATTAAATCACAGTTAGGGTTATAATTAAATAAAGTAGGTTTATTACCTCCTTTGTTGTTAGTGCATCTGGCTCTCGACACGCAAGTGCTGGGAGCTTTGGTGCTTCTGGGGGATTTTTATGTATGAAGAAATGAAAAGACCGAAGTTATTTTTAGATGACTGCTTGGCAGTTATGCCAGATATTCAAGATGAGAGTGTTCAGTTATTATTATCAGATATGCCTTATGCCGAAACAGGCAACAAGTGGGATAAAAAAATAAATTTAGATGAGTTTTTTAAACAAGCACTAAGAATACTTAAGCCAAATGGAACAATAGCCTTGAATGCAACACTACGATATGCAGTAGATTTGATAAATGCGTGCCCAGATTATTACAAATACGAGTGGGTTTGGGAAAAAGATAATGGAACTAACTTTGTTAATTCTAAATATCAGCCAATGAGAGTACACGAATTAGTGGTAATATTTACTAAAGGTAGGGTTACGAATGGTAATAGAACACCAGCTCAATATTTTCCTCAATATACCAAGGGTAAACCATATAGACAAATGAGTGGTAAAAGTTCAAGCAACTGGAAAGGTAAACCTTTAACAAATGTAGAAACTAATAATTCTGGGTTTAGACATCCGAGAACAGTTCAGTATTTTCAGCGTGATAAAGAAAAAGCACATTCAACTGCAAAACCAGTAGCTTTAAATGAATTATTAATAAAATCTTATACAGAAGCACAAGATATAGTGTTAGACACCTGCATGGGTTCTGGCTCTACAGGAATCGCTTGTTTAAATACCAATAGAAAATTTGTAGGAATAGAAATAAATCCAGATATTTACTTTTCAGCAGTAGATAGATTAGAGATGCACACACACAAATTGTACGATATTGGATTTGTTAGGTGGGAGGAAGAGTGAAAATAGGAAGTTTATTCAGTGGAATTGGTGGATTAGATTTAGGGTTAGAGCGTGGACTAGCAGAGTTTGGTGCAGAAACAGTATGGCAAATAGAAAATGATGAGTATTGTTGTAGTGTATTAGAAAAGAATTTTCCAAATAGCAAAGTTATTTGTGATGATATAAGAAATGTCGACTTTAGTAAATTAGAGCCAGTTGATATTCTGGTAGGGGGGTTTCCTTGCCAGACATTCAGTTATGCTGGTGCTAGGAGAGGAATGAGTGAAGAAGATGACAGAGGATTATTATGGTATGAATTTGAACGAGCCATTAGCGTTCTTAAACCAAGATGGGTTGTGGGAGAAAATGTCAGAGGATTACTCACAGCAAAAGACAGTGAGGGAAACAAAGGAGGAGCATTCGCCAGAGTTATTTCTTTCCTTTCCAGTAGGGGGTATAGTGTTGAATGGCAAGTTATATCAGCAGCCTCGGTTGGTTCCTCGCACCTTAGAGAAAGAATCTTCATCGTGGGAAACACCGAACACTATGGACCATTTGGAACCGAGAACAGGGAAAGCATTGGAAAACGCCCTATATCGAGGAGACAAACAGAAGAAATCCTTGAGAAAATCAACAGGCAACTTGAGAGAAAATCCGAAGTTGTGGAGCACACCGAGAGCGTCACAGGCATCAAAGCCGATAAACAAACAAGCACCAAGCGTGAAAAAGGGGAAACATGGGTCGACTCTGGAACAGGACATGGGAGAACAAAACCATTCATTAGTTGGGAAAAGACTAAACAGCAAGTGGGTTTCTTTACTTATGGGCTTTCCAAAGGATTGGCAGGAAAAGTAGGGTTACCAGCTTATTGGCTCTATACATCCGATATTGAGGGTACATTGTGGGCTACACCAACTGCTACACAAATTGAACGAAGTAATTTACAAGTTAGTGATGATAATCCTAATAGATTTGTTCATAAGGATGGCAAAACTTATCCTATGAATTTAACAGAGCAAGTTAAAACTAGGGAAGAAAAGTATTGGCGTACACCAACTCTTATGGATGCAAAAGAAGACGCATTGAAACATGCAACTAAATTAATGCAAGGTAAAACACACAGAGCAAGTGGACAACCTATACAAATAAGCCTTGCAGACCAGATTGCACAGGACATGATTGCCGAAAATCCAGAACTTTTTGAAGTATATAAGAACGATATTATGCGTAAAAGAACTAAATTACCAGAGCAAAAAGAGTTTGTGGACTATCTTCGCAGCGTAACTACCATTCAAGACCTTACAGATAACACAGATATACCTAAATCAACCATTGAACATTGGTTTAGATACGATAAATCTGGGTTTTCTTATCCAAGTATTGAACATTGGGAGCAAATAACACCATATCTAGTGCCTTTAAAGTTTAATGATGAGCTTACTTTTACAGAAATTATTGAGTGGGTGGGAGAATCTGGACCGACAGAATCCGATTATGCCATTCAACCATGGGAAATAGTACCGAGAACAGCCGAAGATGAAGTTGATAGGGTCAATAAAATCAAGGCTTTGGGTAATGCAGTTGTACCAGCGTGTGCCGAACTTGTGGGAAGATTGATTAGTAAATCTATTAATGAAGAAACAGTAGTTTTTGACCAGAATTTACTTAAAGAATAACAACAGAATGGCTAATAGAATCATCCAGACTGCTGGAGTCGCAAAGCAGGCCTAATCCCTAAATAGATTTATTAGCATACTATATATAGTGGGTATATCTCTTAATAAATTTATCTGGGGTATCTTCTGGGTATTTATGAATGGGTAATCCCTTCAAAGAATCTGGCAGAGTCCGCGTGGGTGAATCAAATCTGGGTTTAATACACTATATCTAGTGGTATATCCCTTACCAGAATCTCCTCCATCTCGGATGAACTCAGGACATGAGCCAGACATGATTGGGTGAAACATACTATATATTGTGGTATTTTAATGATTTCCTTCAGCATCTAGCAGGACCAGCGAAGAAATATAAACATTCAAGCTAGGAAATACTAAATAATAAAGAAATGAATGGGTCAGGCACGAGAGGGCTGGGTATAGGGGCGGTCAAACTTGATTTGCAGAATGGATTCCACCCCCATCCCACTACAGCACGACCTGGAAATACAATAGCAATTGCTAGTTGCTACTTGACTATGTACCAGTTAGATACACAGTCAGCTAGCAACTAAGCTAGCTGTACCAATGATGGCTTAGGAATTATCCTCGTTATCGAGGTAGTTCCATATGTCAACCTCATCGTAAGACTTATCTTTAGGACCTGTGCCCTCATCGATAAGGTCTTTAATTTGGTAGACCATATAGCCAACAAAGAGTAACGGAATAAGGAAGAGACCTTCCATTATTTCACCTCCTTTGTAGTTGGTAGATATAGTTTATTACTGGCATCAAACACCATTTCTGCAAAAGTCTTTGTAGACTTAGTTGCAGTTTTGTCTAACGACCAGTCATTGTTATGTAGTCTTCCACTTAACAATGGGTATTTATTTTCCCACATATAAGTGAATACTACAAACAAGTCAACTAAACCATAGTTAGTTGAAAAGTCAATAACTGATTGTAGTGGGTGTAAGGATAGTAACTTAGAATAATTGTAAATAGCATTTACATATTCCAACCTAGCCATCAAGCTATCTTGCTTTAAGTTAGACTTAAAGTATCTTAGCTCAATAGTTGGGTTTGGTGCTAAGTTAACAAAAGAATACCTTCTAACGCCAACATCAGCATCACCATGTCTATAATATGCAAGTTGAGTAATAGCACTTGACCTATTACTTAACATTGGTTTACCATAGTCAATGATTGGGTCTTGCCATCTTCTTTTAGCCCACATATTTTCTTGTCGTTTTGCAACGAAATCCAATAGGTTTTGTTCAACTGCTAAATCCCTATGTAACATAAGGAATATAAGCAATTGCCTATGGCTGAAATAAGATTTTGGTAAATGGATATGCAGACCAGTGCTAGAAGGATAATACCCTCTAAAACCATAGTCAGATATACCTGAGTATTCAACTTGCTTATGAGCTCTAAGAGTCATAGGCTGAGTTACAAACTCAGTTCCATTATTAAGTGAACCATCTTCCTTTCTAATGACAGGTTGATAGACACTACCAATTTGACAAGGCATAGCTGAGTTGAGTTCGTAGACAGCATTTTCAGCTTGGTCTTCTTTCTCATCTTCGTCATACTCGTCCACATATTCCACTTCTAATTCCATACCCATTGGAACATCAATTACAATGTCCTGTGGTTTGAATTGAGAACCTGGAATAGGTTCAGTGCAAACGATTTTGCCTAGTTTTTCCGAGTAGTCCATAAAGGCAATTGGCTGTCTATGATAGTAGCCAAATTGCTCGATATCGACCTCTCTACAGTCAACACACATTTATACCTCCTTTGGTATTGTTATTAGTATTTGTACCGCTGTGTGACAGTACATATATACCAACCTATTAAGTTGATATATATGTACTCCCTATTGCTAGGGAGCACACAGTGTCTAATTATTTCTTAGACTTTTTTGGTTTCTTGAGATAGCTTGGTGCATTGTCCTTGAACCATAATTCTCTTTTCTCAAGAGCTTTACAGCCTTGGGTACATTTGTAATTTGATAGTGTGACTTTCTCACCACAATCATAACAAATGAAACCATCATGGTCTACACAAGTTATGCCAACTGCATCTTCAATGTCAATTAGAGTATCTAAACCGACTTCACTGAACTCGTTGAACTCTTCATTCCAGTATGATTTCATATATTGAATTTTTGACTGTTCCATAAAACTTATGTCACAGCTGTCAAAATCATCAAACCATACATCATTGTCAGCATCCCACATTGTTGGCTGAGTAAATGTAGTCTGTGGTGAACTAGACTTAGATTTAGACTTTTTGTTAGACCAAATCTTTGTTGTCTTAGGTTCAAAAGACCCATTACTAAACCAAATACCCTTGCCAGGAGATTGACCTAAATGAGCATTGACTACATAGCTGTCTTTCTTTGTTCGCTTGTCAGCAGTTAAGAAGACTAACTTGTTGCCATACCATTGGTGTTTCTCCATAGGTCCACCACCAATAAAGTTACCGAGCATATCGATAAAGTGTGGGTCATCAAGTGCTGTTATGTCAAAGTGTGACATAAAGTGCTCAACAAACCAATTTGTATCTGATTTCTCAGAGAACTTACTAGGTGGTGTAGCTTCATCAATTGTTCCATTATGAGCCATAAATGTATTCTCATTCACTTGGAATGGGTGTACATTATCAATACAAATGTCTCCATGTGTTTTGATTCTGGTATGGACTAACATATCTCTCTCGCCAAATTCCTTAGCGATATTGAAATACGCATTAATGAACTCTGACTTGTCAAGTGTCTTAAAGACCTTAACTTCATCACCATCAATGTAAGCGATACCACCACCATGTGGGTTGTTATCCCACATAGCTGATAGTTGGGCTTTTGTTAGTTTTGTGTTCCTTGGAACACTAGCGATAATACACAATTTATACCTCCTTCTTTTCTAATTGGTATTGTGTAATCGTATATTGTGTGTACAATATACATCTACACCCTCATATATTATTATACAAGGGTGTAGTCTATATTGCAAATTACTAAATATCTTGCAATGCGTTCTCAATTTCACCAGTATATTTAGAGAGTTCTCTATCTATATTGTGGCGTTCTAAGTGAGCAGCTAGATTTGGATAAGCTCTAAAGCCACCAGTATTATCTAGCCAGAAATAGAAACTAATCTCATCAGATAGAATTGTGTTTAACAACTCTAATCTGTCTGGATTAATATCTCTCAAGTCATTTAAGTTATCAGGTAAACCCTGAGCTAAATCACGAGAGAATCTATACACAGCATCAACATACTCAAAGTTCTTGAGTATTCTATCCTTAAGGGTAGCAGATGCAAATGCTCTGATTTCTAATCTATTGTCATCAGCAGATGCAAAGTTAATAAAGTTACCTCTACTAACTGATTGTCTGTTTCTAACAACTGCATTAAGATATGAAGCATATCTAAAGTCACGACCAGTAGCATAATCGTTTCTATCTAAACCACCTTCATACTTAACTTCATGCCATTCAGCATAGTTAGGTACATCAACTCGTTGAAACACATCACCCATAATGTTACGACATTCGTCTTCACTAGAGTTATGATATGCTCTAACATGGTTGTTATGGTAAGTCAAGAACACGAAACTCTCAGGATTGTTTAATGCTGACTTAGAAGTTGACAAGTGAATACCACACTTCTTAGCGTGATAACCTCGCCACTCGTTCTTCAATGTCTCAAAGAACTCTTCTGGTAAGTCATTAAGAAACAATGAGCTCATAACTTGGAATTTGAACTCAATACCTGTAGAGCCAATAGAACTATCTCTAGTACCTATTGCTAACTGTTGTCTTTGTCCTAATGTAGGTCTTTCATAAGGAAACTTCTTATGAAGTGGTGTTAGAAGTTGTTCAATATATTTATTGTGCAAATAATGGTCACTATTTCTATATTGAATTTCTAATTCCATACCTATAGGCATAGCCACTCTATCTAAGAAGAATGACTTCTGCACTGCATCAGCTTGAGTAGTTGTAGGTCCGTGATTGGCTGAACTTGATTTAATGATATTGTAATTACCATTTTCTAACAAGTACAAGTGCCAGTCAAGGTCTTGTCGATACTCATAGTAAGTAAAGTCAGGTATGAACCTAACTTCCATTAACTTGCCACTGCTAGGGTCAAAGAAACTAAGGAGAATTGGTCTTCTCTCTATGTTTCTTCTAGTCTGTCTATTCATACCATTAAGTATGTTGTCGATAGACTCTCTAGTCTGTGCCACAGCTGTTAAACCACCGAAGTTATTACCTACGAATGATTCATGAGCTAATGAGTAACCTATAGCAAAGTGCTCAACACAATCGAAACAAGTTCTCAATTTTCTATTGATACCAATTTGTGGCATCATAAAAGGAACTGTTTCTGGATGTCTTTTAACTACTGCATCACAATAAGGACATAATGCCTGTGTTGCGATACCATCATAGTATGACAATGGAACTGGTTGACCAATTGTTTTAGAATGCTTGACATTTTTAAAGTGTCTAGAATTCCAGTCAAGGTCATTTTCAACTTGTATGGTTTTCCATATATACCAAGAACCATGGAGCTTAAATGATATTTTGAAACCCCAAGGTTTATATCTTGAATCATGGTCCATAAAAGTGTCAACTTTAAAAGTTGTGCTGTCATAAAGACTGTCAATATCTTTAGTTAGAGCACTAAGAATATCTTTTTGCTCTTCCCAAGAAAATTGGTCATGGTCATCATAACAGTCAGACCAGTTTGTGTTCCAGTCGTTGTACCACTGATTTTCTGTTTCACTTATGTCACCATAGTGACTAAGTATGCGATACATACCTTGATAATCCAGTAATGCAGTGGCTAAATCGCCATAATCAAATGAACTATTTAACAATCTAACATTCTTGAGAGCAAGGTGGACACGATTTTGTAAATCGATTGATGTCCTATCCATGTTCCAAGATAACAATGATTTGTTAGTTGCTAATAGCTTAGAGTTGTTATGAATCAACCAAGCATAGAAATTAGCCATGAACTTACGCTCAATTAAATTTCTTCTTGATAGAATGTCATGTTCTTCCCTTAGCCAAGGTTGTTGAAGTGTAGGCTTGAGTAATTCTACAAGATTATCATCTTCTTCATCACCCTCATCTACCACAACATCAATGTATCTAAGACTTGAGTTTGGAATTCTGGGTACACCCATATAATCCAACCCATGTCCATCTAACAATGTGGCTGGCTTGTCATTACGGCTTTGTGCGAACATCCACTGCATCGCATGAACCATTCTTTCAAGCTGGGAACCGACATTACTTGCTAAAGCAGTGTTTAACTCAATATTGCCGAGAACAAATTTTTGTTCATCGAAATTTAAGTCTGTCACTACTTCGACAGGTTCCTCTAATATGATATTGGCGGCTGACTGATAGTCACCTACAGCTAATGCTGTTAGGAAAGACTTTAGGTCTTGCCAATTAATTTCTTTCAATTTAATTACCTCCTCTTTCTATATTTAATGGTAGCAGAATGCCTGAAAGAAAGCAAACTGCCTACAATGAACCACCCATTCAGGTATTCATTCTAGGCAGTAGGGGGTCTTTCAACCCCCAATTGCCTTTATGTTTAGGAATTAAATAACTCTTCAAGCACTATATATAATGCGTGAATATTACCCAATACAAATCCAGCTGTATCAATATCCATACCGAGCTCAGATGCTAATAAATAAACATCTATCTTGTGCTCTACTGGTATTGCAACCTCAGGGTCATAATAGATATCACAGTTACATCCAGCTATGCTAAATGTAAACCAACCTGCGTCACTATATGCATCCCATGACCACTCAATAGCTTTGTAGTTACTCATAAGACTATGAAATAAACACTTCAAGTCTTGCTCTTGACTGCTTACTCCACTAAAGCATTCAGTAATTGCATATACTTGTTGCTCTATCGCATTTATAATGCTTATAGCAAATAGAGAACTACGAGTGTGTACATCAGTAGTTTTGTATCTTCTAGGATGTGATTGGCTCATACTTTCCTTTCTCTAGGGATTTGATAAGTGTGTTCATGACTTCATGAATAACAATGTCATTCTGACTGCCATAGCACTCACCAACATCCATTAGTATTTGTCGATACATTTTCTCTAAGTCATCATTAGTACCATTAAAGATTTCTCTTAATAGTTCTGATTTCTTAAGGTGTATCTCTTCTACCATATAAAAGTCATCAGGATTATCCTGAAATGCTTGTATATGGGTACCTCTCAATCTCGCACCATCTATGGTGTTCTCAAGAGAAGCATATAAAGATTTTGCACAGTCTGCATCAAATTCCTCTAATGCTCTGCTCTTTATCCATATATGAGCTTGCCCTTTGACACCTAAGAATTGTTGGTATTTAACAATACCTCCATCTTCATAGTGGTCAGAGATGAATATAATTTTGTAAAGTATGATAGTATTCATACTCTCCTTTCATTATCTATCTATCTATCTAAGTCAAACTTGAAAACAAGAATGACTGGGTTACTTTTGTAACACCTTAGAGCTCACCATTTCTGATGAGCTCCGAGCTGTAACTATTTCTTGAACTTTAATTTAAGTTCAAAGTCTTTTACTGATGAAGGACTAGGAATAACATACATTTCGTTAATCCATCTCCATGCAATGTCACAGGCTTTAGCAGTATCCTCAACAGCGTATCTGTCCTCTATTTCGCGTACGCTAATGCCGTCTTTAATTTCATGTAATCTGTCCTCTTCAGAACTTTCATCATATTCTTTATAAGTTACTTCTATTAGAACTCTCATAATTTCCTTTCTATATATAAATGGGTTACTGTCACTAACACCCTAGAGCCCATCATTTCTGATGAGCTCCGAGCTGTTAACCTAGCAGTCTTTTTTGCTCAGCTTCAATCCGAGCCATTTCTGCATCCAACTGTCTATGTCGGATTAAGGTTTTATGCTTTTTCAATATGCGACCTACTCTTTTGTATAAGTCATCATATTTTTCTAATAGTTCATCTTCAGTGTGCTCATCACATTTGAACACACTTTCCAACTCTTCTATCATTATGTCCTCTATTTCAGGCATAATTTCCTTTCTTTTAGTCTATTGATGTATCAACTATTGCAGTTGGGTCATCTAACCAAATAGGTTTTGGTATCAAATCCAACTTGTACAAGTTATTACATTGTTTGACACATGTCTTGCAAACATATTGGAAATCGAAAAGTGCCCCACCATCTTTTGATGGGACACATTCCTTTCCACAGTCACAAGTCCAAGTGTTATCCACTGGTCTGGTCATTCTTCCTCCTCACAAAAATTACATGTGTCTTGGTCATTAGCATATACAGCCTTGACTACTTCAAAACTATCAGTGTCTCTAATGTAATCTTGTAGACCATATCTTCTTGCTTCATCAATAGCTTCTTCTTTGGTTTCACCAAAGCCTACGCTATTAATTTGAAATGTCACAGAATATCTGTGATGACACATGCCTTCTTCTAACTTATCCTCATAACCTGTAGAATCCATATCACCACTTTCTCTGGCAGTAATACATTCATCACATGTTTCTGGGTCGTGTTCATTAAACTCAGATAACAATTCATTAAGTATTGATATCCTTGCATAGTGAAACACAGCATTATCAGAAGTGTCAAATTCCCATGAAGAAATAACAGGTATTGCTTCATCGACTTTCTTTTCACCAAAAATGCTTTCAAAGTAACCATTATCAAGATACTCTTGAAATGATTTTCTTTGCACCTCTAGTGCTTTTTCGACAAGTTCTTTCAACTTATCTCCTTTCTTTTATTCAGTTAGGACTTCCCTAACCTACTAGAGCCCACCATTACAATGGGCTCCGATAGATTAAGCGTTAGCTATCTCTTTAGCTTTTTTGACATCATCTTTAGTAAATGAATAATAATTTCCTAAAAACACTAAGAGTGTATCTTTATCACGCTCAGTAAATATGCCATTTTGAGCACCACTATCAGCACTGTTGTAAGACATAGAAATTCTTACACCAGTTCCAGATTTTGCCATAGCTTTTTCTTTATAACCATCAACAGTTTTGACATCTCTTCTATTTTTAGATAGAAGTTTATCAACTGCTTTTCTAGTTTTAAGGTGTTCAGCTAATGCAGTAGCTCTAGCTTTTCTCTCAAGCATTCTCCTCATTTCTGAGGTTGTTGCATGTTTTGGTAAGGTTGCCACCTTTTTGGATTTATCCAATTTATCTCCTTTATTTATTAGTTGGGTTACCTGTCACATAACACCCTAGACCCTCCCATAAAGAGAGGGTCCGAGCTGTATGCTTATATGGTCTGAATTTTATCAGTTCTCATATCATGGTCACATCCAGAGTTGAATATCTTGCAGTAATTAGAAAACAGTATCATTAACTGTCCTAACTGATTAATATCCTCACCCCAGAATTTGTCAATTTTAACTTTAGAACCATCAGCAAAAGTAAATGTGACACCAGTTATCTCAAAAGTATGAGTGGAACCACTAGCTAATTTGATAGTTCTTTGGTTGACTTTGCCATTTACAATTTGTGAACATTTTTTGCCAGCAAATTTAGTAATATGCTTTGCAACTTGTTCTTTAACAAATTTTGACATTGACTTCCTTTCTATCATCTGTTGGTCAGCAACAGCACTGAGTATAGGTTTAATTAATACCCTAGAGCCTACCTTTCGATAGGCTCCGAGCTATTAGTTATATCTTTCAGATATTTCTTCAATTATTCGCCACTCGATGTCACAGCCTTCATGTTTTTTATCACATTCTTGACATACATCACAATCTCCAAATAGTAGCCAATTGATATTTTCTTTTTGGAACTCACTATCAGATACAAACGCATAATCATATAGCAATGGTGCAACACTCAATAGGTGTTCTCCACTGTCTAATGCATCTTTGATTATCTCAACTATTGTTGTCCATTGTGTTGAATCAAAATATAAAAATCCTAATTCAGTGGCACAATGTTGAGCATTGTTGCATCTTAGTGTTACTTGTACTGGTTCCCATGGAACAGCAATGATATCACTGATACCAGTAATTATTCTACTGGCTTCTTCAGTGACATTTTCTACACTGTCTACCCATGATAGTAAGGCAGTTAGTTCTGCCATATATCCTCCTTTGTTATTATTACTACTGTCACTAGCAATAGTACCCATGGCAGGAATCGAACCTGCCCTAGTACCATAATGGGTTACCAGCTGTTAGTCGTTGATACCAACAAATCCACCATTTGGATTTACTTTGGTTTCTTCTACATCATCTACTAAACCAAAATGACCCCATATTTGGTTATAGAATGTGATGCCGACATTACACCCACTACAATAAAATGGGTGTCGCTTGCTTGGTTGTATTGGGCTAGTAGTTGGTACTTTACATAAAGTACAAACAGCTACCCAACATGTGTCTGGCTGATTTGCCATATTCTCTCCTTTTCCTGGAATGGGAATTTAGTCCTATCAAAGTCAAACTTGCATTACTGATAATGAAACTTGACTGTTTGGATTCCACCCCCTTCATACCCAGATAAGAGATACACTCTTACTTAGGTACTGGACAATGTACTAAAAGGAGATATGAAAAATACATTCTCCACTACCTAAGTAGTGGTGTCAGTCGAGCTTTATCTAAGCTCCTGTGTTCTAAACTCAGCCCAATCAGGATTGGTATGTAAGTCTGTGACCACAGTTAGAGACTTGACATCTGCGAACCACATGGAATCTTGGTCATCATTGTAAGTTAAATTACAATAATCCCCATATTCCAAGGCTTTGACTTCCTTGCTATATGCAAGTAGCCTGTCTAACTCATTCTGAGTTAAACATCTAGCTGTCTCCCATAAAGGAATGTCACCAGAAGAACAATAATGAATTACTTCATCATATTCATCTTTGATGTGCCATTCCCTATGTACGAGATACCTAGAGATGCCATACATGGTATCAGCAGTGTATGATACTGTTCCTTTGTTAAGAGTGTAGAACCACTGTTTGTTAGCAGTGTTTTGTTCAAACACAAAAAGGAACCACCTTCCGCCTTTAAACTTGAAGCGACCATAATAATCCTCAGTTGTTTGAGTGTTTATTAGCAGTGCGACAACATTGTTATAGACGTTGAGTATAGTACCCACGCTGTCAGTCTCGCCGACTGTTAGTTCTTTGTTTAAGGTGAACAACTCCTTTACCCATTTAGGGCTCATAATAACCTCCTATGTTATTAAGTTCTACTGACCTATTCAGTAGAGGACAGTGTACTCCTTATACACTCTCCCCTACCGAAGTAGGGTTTGTATGCTGTTAGTAAACTAACTTCGGGTCCCAGCTGGCATACCAGCTCGTAGCCTTAAAAGGCTAAGGGATGTGTGCCCACGCTTGTGTTAAAAGACGTCAGAACAGTCATGCGTACCACGCAAACTGTTAACACCTTTACCACACGAACATGGCTCAACAGATGCTGACACATCACACCAATACTGGCAGTACCCGCAATGATATGCACTTTCTGTTCCACATGATTTACACACTGTTCCCTCGGTGAGGAAGAAACGAGTGCAACCATGTGCACAGAAGTTAGCATCTCTTGAAGATGCACACTCACAGAAAGTAAGAATTAACTTACTATACATGTGAGCTCCCTTTCTCCAATGTATACACTGACAACATGCTGTCAGCAGCTATTGGATTGTTGTGAAGGGGCTGTTACTCACATAGTTAAGTAACGCTCAACCCTTAATCGTAGCAATGGGATTTATTGCTACATAGCTACCTCCTTTCGGTAGAGGACAATATACTGTTATATATTCTCCCCTACCGAAGTAGGGGGTTGGATGCTTCTAGAAGAAGCAATCGCAACCAGTGAACCTTGGGGTTCCACACCCACAAGGACACATAGTGATAGCGATTGGACCGCCACCACAAATAGTGCAATGAGTAGTCATATGCACCTCCTTTCATTTCGTATAGTCGAGAAGAAAATATCCCCTGATAT